>Ga0209536_100017811_pt1 | contig 10037 bp, 3 predicted proteins | sample DeeMarSeWOR28_12_FD_187461 | JGI IMG/M metagenome (GOLD analysis project Ga0209536, IMG submission 187461) | Marine sediment microbial communities from White Oak River estuary, North Carolina - WOR-2-8_12 (SPAdes) (version 2) | ecosystem: Environmental > Aquatic > Marine > Intertidal zone >... | reverse complement strand
GTTACCAACACGCAGTAGCCTGCATCATGGCAATGCAATCCTATGATACCGGCCGTCGAACAGTTTACGATCCCAAGAAACGTGAGATTCACGAGGGATAAAGTCAGGTTATTACGGTTGCATTGAGCAATACCTCCAAACTAATAAGGAGAAAACGCAAATGAACTCTATCAACCAGATCTCTCGCCGACAATTTCTGGGCCGGACTGTAAAGCTCGGTACAGCAGGCCTTGCTGCTTCCTGTATAACAACATCACTCGCATCAGCCACAAAGGAATCCCATAGTGGCCCCTGGAAGATTGGCTGCTACACACGTCCCTGGGGACAGTATGATTACCGTGTGGCACTGGATGCCATTGCTGAAGCTGGTTTCAAATATGCCGGCCTGATGACTACCAAGTCCAAAACGGGCTTGGTTATATCGGTCTCCACTACAATCGAAGAGGCTGAACAGGTCGATGAGGAAGTAAAGAAACGCGGTTTGTCTGTCCCATCAGTATACGGCGGCGGTATTCCGGTAGCGAAGTCACTACAAGAAGGTATCGAGGGCCTCAGAAAACTCATCGACAATTGCGCAGCCTGTGGTGCGGAGAACTTATTGATGGGCGGAATCGGCACCGAAAAGCTCTACAAAACCTATTACAAAGCCATCGCCGAATGCTGTGACTACGCAGCCGACAAAGGCATCGGCATCAGTGTCAAACCGCACGGCGGCCTGAATGCCACAGGGCCACAGTGCCGCAAGACTATCGAAATGGTCGGCCATAAAAATTTCCGTATCTGGTATGATCCGGGCAACATCTTCTACTACTCCAACGGCGAACTCGACCCGGTCATCGACGCCGCCACTGTGGATGGGCTCGTGGTTGGTATGTGTATTAAGGATTACAAACATCCCAGGGACGTCATGGTAACCCCGGGGACAGGTAAGGTGAATTTCCCCGCAGTTCTTGCCCGCCTTATGAAAGGAGGCTTCACCAGCGGTCCACTGGTTGTAGAATGCCTTGAGCGAGGAGACCTGAAGAAAACCCTCGCCGAGGCCAGAAAGGCCCGAAGGTTTTTAGAGGAACTGACCGGACAGAAAACCTCCGTTGTCGCATCGGCGCCTATAACCTCTGCAAAGGAACTGAACGCAGGTATCGCGTCCATCGATATCACTCCGCCGATTGGTTATCGCATGAGCGGATACTTTAACGAGCGTTTAAGTACCGGCATATCGAATCCACTACACGCTAGGGCTATTGTCCTTCGCCAGGGTGAGGAATCTGCGGCCCTGGTATTCTGCGACATCATCGGCCTTTCGCCCGATGTTTCCTCTCGTGCACGCAAGCAGGCAGCCGAAAAGACCGGCATTCCATCTGCAAATATCCTCATTGCCGCCACGCACACTCACACCGGGCCTCTCTACTTTGGAGCACTAAGAAAGCACCTACATGACCTGGCGGTTGCTAAATATGGCAGCGATCCATGTGAAAAGGTCGATTACCCCTCGGAACTCGTTGTCAAACTCGTCAAGGTGATAACAGAAGCAAACGCCTCGACAAAACCCGTCCGCATGGAGGCCAGATTGGCCGAGCAGCGAGACCTCTCGTTCAACCGGCGGTTTCACATGAAAGATGGAAGTGTCCGGTTCAATCCCGGTGTGTTAAATCCGGATATCGTCCGGCCCGCCGGCCCTATCGACACAGACGTCGGGATGGTTTTCTTTCGCGCCGTCGACAGCAGCAGCATCGATGCGGCCTTAGTGAACTTCGCCCTACATCTCGACACCGTCGGTGGAACTAAATACGCCGCTGACTACCCTTTCTACTTGGAGCAGTCACTGCGACAAAAATATGGCAACAAGTTTACCTTGCTGTTCGGAACGGGCACATGCGGAGACATCAACCACATCGACGTTACGAAGAAAGCACGACTTAAGACAGGCTACATCGGTAAAAAGTTAGCCGAAACCGTTCAAGAAAAAGCGAGATATCTGAAAACTATTACGGAGTCCGCGCTCGCTGTGCGAAGCGGGATTGTACAGGCACCGCTTCAAAGTTACGGACCTGAGAAAGTCGCTTGGGCCCGGGAGAACATAAAAAAAGTCGGTACCAGAGAGCTATCATTCCTCGAACAGGTCGAGGCGTATAAAATCCTGGCGCTTGAGATGCGCCGCGGCAAGACAATTCCACTTGAAGTCCAAGTCTTTCGCCTGAGCCGTGACGTGGCCGTCGTCGGCCTGCCGGGCGAGGTATTCGTCGACCTTGGTCTTGCGATTAAACGTGCAAGTCCTTTCCCAACTACACTGGTCATCGAACTGTGTCAGGACGCACCCGGCTACATCCCAACGAAGAAAGCATTTGACGAAGGCAGTTATGAAACTGTTAATTCGCGGATCGCGCCGGGAGGCGGCGAAATGATGGTCGATGCGGCGATACAGCTCACTAAAATGGCATACAACAGCCGGTAACAACTGACACAGAACCTAAATTATATTAGATTCTACGGATTAGCTAAGCCGGGCGAAGGCGTTGCCGCTTGCCAATTGGCTACGTCATTGCCATAAACACTGGCCACCTTACGAGAAAGCGATTTGCCAAGCCCATCAGCCTCTCTCGGCCACAGATCAACACCGCCGGGACAATCCTCAGGATGCAAACCGTCACTATAAGTCACCCTGTCAATGCGGATATAATATCGTGTACCCTCCTCATCAATATCACCGGGCATGGCAATCTGTAACCTCTCACCGGTATTGCTCAACCTGCCGCTGTAACCTTCGAGAACCTGAACGCCCGGCGGCATACTCCCGTATCTTGCTGTAAAAGCTGTCAGGTCCTTTGCCAATATCAGATAATCATAAGCCTGTATCGTCACAACCGGACCGCTCGAGAAGGTATAATCAATACCATCGGTGAACTTCCACGGTGCGGACTTATCATAGCGATATAATGTCACCAGTGCTCCGGTTATGTTGTGAAGTTCGATATATTCTTCATTCTGATTACCGGTCGGCGGATTGTACATAATCTCGTTGATTACAACGGGCCCGACCTTGGGATAAGCATTATTGGCATCCGGCGTATTGTAGTCCATTGCCACAAAGTTGAAATTGCCGGTGCTGCTCTTGTAATAACGACCCATCGAAACGTTGGTCTGTGAAGCTCCAAAATCCTCCACATTGCGGTAGCCGGTCAGGAAACCATTCGGATCCAGATATGAGGACAGGCACGCCTCCTCACCGTTCTCGCTTAAAGCAAAAGGTACATTACAGCCGGGGTTGGCCGGATTGTTGAAATCCGTGTCCTGATAGAAGACCAAATAATCGTTGTCGCCAATCGTTGTCCCATCAGCAATCCTGTATTTCGTCAGGTTTGGCTCGTCTCTGTTATTGTCACTGAGGAACCAGCCACCGATGTTGATGGGTTTGCTCGTAGTGTTATGCAGTTCAATCCAGTCCGGTCCGGCATTTGAATGCGCCATTACTTCATTGATTACTACAGCACCGGGATCGGGAAGAATGCCACTGTCGTCCCAGCCGGGAGTGCCGTTGCGGTATACACTCGCACGCCAGGAGTCTTTATTGCTCCAGCGACCCATCGGGTTGGCTATATCCTGAAATTCACTTTCGCTTACTGCCCGATTATAGATGCGAACATCATCAATCAGGCCGTTAAAATACAGTGAGGAAGCAGGTTCACAGCCAATATAAGCATTGCTGCTTACTCCCAAAAAGCCGGTTGAATTATCACTGTCTTTCAGTTGGCCGTCAACGTAAAGCTTCAGGTTGGAACCATCATTGGTCCCGGCAACATGGCACCATTCGTTTGGATTAATTGCGTCTTGCGAAATCGCCTGGACATAAGCGGCACCTACAACAATGTAAAATGCAGGTCTGCCACTGGAAATATAGAAATAGTAACCATTACCGGCGTTCTGGGTCAGCACAGGATTCCATATTCCTGCATACTCGCTCGTGCGTATCCATGCCTGCGCAGTTACAGTATTGCCAGCTAAAGGAGCAACAGGGCCAACAGAAACATAATCACCGTCACCATCGAAGTTCAAAGCTCCGCTAATTCGGCCGGCTGTCCAGGTTGGGTCCCCACTTAAGGTCCCGTGGTTAATGCCCGCGCTGTCTGTCGCGGTGTTACCGGAGCCGTCATCGAACTTCCAGTACGCAACAAGACCTTCCGAACTGTAAATAGCACTGTCGCCGGGCTCTATGATAGTTAACGAAAAACCATCTCCGTCGGCGATTGTACGCCAGCCATCCTTGTACTCAAAATCCAGAATCGTCCTGCCGATAGCATCCTCCAGTTTAATTCTTTCACCATTGTTGTCCAGGCTGCCTGTGTATTGGCCTGCCGTATTGACTAATGTGCCGTATTGTGCTTCAAATGCATTCTGGTTTCTCACAACTACAACGTATTCATCGGGATCAAGCTCCATATCAGAGAAGGTGAAATGGATTCCTTCAGTGAACTTTACCAGATTCAGATTCAGTGTACTTTTTCCGATGTTTTTCAACTCAATGAATTCCTCGTTCGGGTCATTTATATTGCCGGTATTCCTTGGATGGTACATGATCTCGGTGATGCGCAGGCTCTCGACGAGCGGACCGATGGAAAATACCGCCTCGTTTAAAGCGCTCCATGTTGTGTCGTTCAAAACGCGTGCCTTGACGTGGGTACTCTTGGTTAATTTTATCGGATTCGGAGGAATATATTGTGTTCCCACAGCATTACCGGTCAAAGCCTCGCGTGGATCGCTGCCGTCAAGGGTATAATAGATATTGCCGGATCCGTTGGGATTACTTATGGTCATGTTAAATCCGGCGGGAACCTCGCCGCCGCGTTGGTTGAAAGTGGGCGGATTCACGTTAGGATACCAGCTTACGCTTCTGAACTGGCTAATGACTTCTCCTACTCGTGGTGTCAAGTGCCTGTGGTCGGAAGTATCGTAGAGTAAATCGTCAATTTCAGGCAGCCAATGATCGTCTTTAGTCCGAGGCGGATGAACCTTGGAATCACCCCAGCGCGCCGATTCGGCTATAATCGCCATATTGATTTGATCGGCGCGGTTCTGGATATGCTTTCTGGCCTCATCGGTACTGAGAAGACCACCGTTGTAAAAGTGACGGTAAACATGGTCGGTAAAGTGCATACGATATTCAACGTTAATATTGGCAAGTTGTTCGTGCAGCCAATGGGGATTGAAATCCTGCCTATTTGCCCCGTACGTGGAGAATGGTGTTACCATATTCAGCTCGGCAGATCCCGCACCAAGAGAGTGTTCATTATCATGGTGATACCATTTCCAGCCATCCGGGTTAACCCGATTAAAGCAGCCCCAGGTATTGTTGGGTCGGCCTGTATATCGAGAGGCCGGACCATCCCTGTCGCCTGTGTAGTATTCGATTATCATGAAATCGATAACGTTGTCAACATCGAGCAGTCTTTCGTAGTTCGGGTTGGGCGTGCCATCGAGGTTTAATCCCTGCACTCGGTAGTACCTTTCATAATTGTCCAAACCTAACATTGTTTCGTCATACAGCCGGTCAAGGGCATCTCTATTACCGTCGGTCGCCACCATCCCGGGAGTTTTCACAACGTCATAATCTTCTTTGTCACCACCAAGATATGACTCGGCGTGTGAGGCTTCGGAGCGTTCCTGTGTCTGGAAAAGACCCCAATAATGGCCGTTGACATAAAGATGATAGTAGCGGCTTCGAGTATAGGGATGGCCGGTCATCCCCTGCACATCACGTGAGAAAACTTCACGGACCATAGTATTGGCGCTATCTCCGCTGAAGGCCCACGAGTAGTTCTGGCTGCAGCGTAGGTCCACGTGGTCGTACTCGCTAGCACCTTCATCGCCAAATAACGGGTACTTAAGCTTGGCATCGCCGTATTCGGACCGGAAGAACAATCGGAATGCATGTTTGGGATTGCTATCGCTGACGCTGTAGCCACCACGAATCCGCATACCCGCATCTATCTGGAAACCATCCCGCATATCAGCAGGAAGTCCCCAGCCCACTCCTCCGCCACTATCGCGCACCTGCCCTAAGTCGGGAAAGCCCGGCCCCTGGGGATTGGGAGGATAAATCAGTTCCACTGATACAGGCCGTTCCCACAACCGGCCTTTCTGACTTGCATTTACCCAAATACCGATTGTGGGATCGAACATATTATCCAGGTCTGTCACGAGAGAAACGGTGGCGATTGACTTCAGTGCGTCGTCAACCAGTCCTACATACCGGACGTCATTAAGCACTACGTCCGGATCCATACCGTAATTAATGATCTGGCCGTTGACGCTACCCGTCGGCCAACCAAGGCCGGGCGCTTCACCATTAGGTGACTGTGCTATAACATCATTTACAAAGATGTAAGTGTGTGTTTCTACCTTCGAATCCAGCCAGCCCGGCTTGACTGCAACCGCACGAACTGCCATAGTACCACTCACGTTAATTGGGCTGCTGTAAGTAAATCCATGCGTTATCGTGGGTCGTGAACCATCGATAGTGTAACGGATCTCAGCATCATCGTCACCGGTGGACAGGATTAACTGGAATCCAGTTTCATAGAAACCACGCCTATGGCTGAACCAAACCTCATCAACAACACCCTGTGCGCCGGGAACGTTGAACGTCTTTGGTGTCGGCGTGGTGAAATATTGCGGGACACTCATGTTGCTGGCAGCGACAAGATCAGGCAAAATCAGAAAATTAGGATCGCCGGCACTGTCGTTGAGTCCGTGAATAGCCAGCACGTTCTTGCCGACCTGCAATGCGTTCACGAAGGACATAATATTAAACACCTCAGCAAACGCAGAGTTAGCATCAGGACGGTCGGACAGGGCCGCCGAATCCCACTGTACCGAATTCGGAGCATTGCGTAACGCAACTTCCTGTTCGTTGAGATATGCCACGAATCCATCCTCATACTTCATCCGCAAAGTCAATGTATCGAATATCTCAGGATCGCCCTCTTCAAGATTAAACTCGGTGCGCATCCATAGCGAGGAATTTACTCCTAACATTTCACTCTGTATATCGGTGCCGCGTGACCCACCTTCAAGCATAAAGACATCGAAGGAATACGCCTTACCATCTGTGCTGCCCGGATCGGCCTCGGCCCTGACCGTAAAGCTGCCATCGGCCGCCGTAATGCCCGTCCAGCGTGCAACATAACCTTCATTGTGATTATCCCCGGTGTTAAACCTCACCTTGTCTTCAGCGAGAACATCTACGCCGGGAGTACTGGCATTAGTATAAGTATCGGCACCGGTAATAGTATAGATAGTCAATCGACCGGTGTAATTGTTGCGAGCAGCCGACGTTGCAAATGTGTAATCCGTTGTCGGATCCAAACCCGTGAACGTCAGTTCGACCCACCAGCCTGCACTGCCATAATATATCACCCCGGTCATATCCGCTATACCACCGAACGTGTTGTAGGCATCAGTGCCTACGGCGCAGTCGCTTCCGCTATTACCGGGATCCACCTGCCAATTCACGCCACCACTTTCCGTTAACGTTACCGTGATACCCATCTCATCACCTGTGACCTGGTCCACCAACGGACCGGAAGTCGGACCGGGATTGCCACTGCCGATACAATAGGTTGTGACGTTTTCGGCGATGTACTGATCGCTGCTGCGATACGCGCAATCATTGTAGGCAACCATTCGTTCGCCGCCAAGGCCAAAGCCAATACCGGTCTTTCCGGTATTCCATGACGAATCGTCAAAGTCAGCAGCAGTCCATCCCGTGCCCAGAGCCACATCTCCGCTTGTGGGCACATGATAGGAAGCGGTCATACCCCTCGGTACAAGCGTCGCGGAGTATTGTGTCAGACCATACGAGACATCAGTCAACTGAGCGGGAAATGCCGGCGCGTATTCGTGAATGACGGTGATACCATCCGGCGCCACTAACGCAAGATACTCTCCCGGATCTTTATCGAGACTGAAGTTGGTGTGATAGTAACCACCAGAGTCAAGATACGGATAATTATAAGGATTGTTCTCATACGTCTTATCAGATGCAAAGACAATCAGGAACTCACCGGCTTTAATATCGAGCCCATCCGGGAATTGCCACTTGATAAGGTTGGCATCATCATCAGTCAGGTACCAGCCATCCAGATTGATAGTCGTACCGGACGGGTTGTATATCTCAATCCAGTCGGAAAAATAACCGTCTCCATCAGGAAGTGCCTTAATATTGGACGCCATGAACTCGCTGATAACTATGTGGAGTTCTTCATTTTGCCAGTTGTTTGCAAACAGCGCCAGGTCAGCCATATTTGCGTTATTGACACCGTCAATGTCAGCCTTGCAAATAGGGCGGTAACAATCCGGATCCAACCAATTCCAGGCAAAAATGCGCAGGTCTTTGGAATTAACTATATGGTCCGAATTCAGATCACCTACGAGTTGAAATTGGGCAACAGCCGAACCGGCCAAAGATACTATAAATATCACTGATAACGCCGTAAGGCGTCCCCAGGCGGACAATAAGGTCTTATCAAGTATGAGCATCTATATAATCCTTCCTCAACGTTGTTTTAGGTTGCTAACTGCGATTTTGACCCTAAAGATTCCCATTTTGCAAACTATTACAAAGTGGGGACTATGTAACCTGCGGGCCTTAAAATCACAATTACAGAACACATAATTCTTTGTATTTTAACATATTTCAACCAGCTAAATCAACCTTTTTTACCCAAATCGTTCTCACAAAGACTTTTATACATAATGATTTATTGATCTTTATATAACCAATTATATGAATCTGCATTCTTAAGTAGAATCACCTTCGTAAGCTTTATTATAAAGGGTATTTTTTTAAATTCGCTTTTGGTACCGACCTTCCAACCTGCTGCCGGCTTAGAGTGGTATTGACGGAAACTCTCCCCTGGTGTAGGATATTTCTAGTTAAAAGAGTGATAAAAATCAGATGAGTGTAGTAGCTAAAATCAAATTTATCGACTATAAAACGAGCGTCTCAAAGGCCCTCGACTTGATAAAAGTCGCCGGCAAGTTACCCCAAACGGGGCTGGTCATTATCAAGCCGAACCTCACTAATGCCAATCCACCACCAGTAACCACCAACGTCAAAGCCGTTGAGGCGGTTTACAAGTATTCCAAGTCACACAGCAGTGCTACAATTGCCATTGGCGAGGGCTGTGGCGACGGGACAACAATAGACACCTTCAAGGCCAACGGTTATACAGATCTGGCCGAAAGACATGGAATAAGATTGATAGATTTTAATGAAGAAAAAGCCATTGTACTGAAAAGAAAAGATGCTCTTCAGTTGAAACAACTTTATATCCCGGAGATTGTAAAAGACGCCTTTATTATTTCCCTGCCGGTACTTAAGGACCACTGTTTCACGACAACCACTGCCGCCATGAAAAATATGTTTGGAATTGCCCCTGCTCCCTACTATCGTGGTTCCTGGAACAAATCAAAATTGCATTCTCCCTCAACTCACAAGTCGGTCGTAGATATTTGCCTGTACAAAAAACCTGACCTTAGCATCGTGGATGCTTCGGTCGCCCTCGCCGGTTCGCACCTGTCTGGTGAAAGCAGGAAATTGGGGCTTATACTCACAAGTTTCGACGCGGTGGCAGTCGATGCCGTAGGCAGTGAACTATTAGGTCATGACCCAAAAAAGATTCAGTATCTCACACTTGCTAACAACGTGTTAGGTAGCTTAGACAATATCGAGATTCTTAATGGTTAAAGAAAATATCAATTATTCCGAACATATTAAGCCAGGAGAGGCTATCTCTATATGTGAAGAGAATAATAATATTATTTTTTAGGTATTATATGCCATGTTAGCTGACCGAGTTCTAATCTATTTATTTGTTCTTCCTATCGCTCTTGTGTCTTTAACTATTCACGAATACGCGCATGCCTGGATTGCCTACAAATGCGGCGATAATACGGCTAAGAATCTGGGACGCTTAACACTGAATCCTTTGGCTCACATTAGTTTGTTTGGGACGATCATTCTGCCCCTTCTTGTACGTTTT
>Ga0209536_100017810_pt1 | contig 10037 bp, 7 predicted proteins | sample DeeMarSeWOR28_12_FD_187461 | JGI IMG/M metagenome (GOLD analysis project Ga0209536, IMG submission 187461) | Marine sediment microbial communities from White Oak River estuary, North Carolina - WOR-2-8_12 (SPAdes) (version 2) | ecosystem: Environmental > Aquatic > Marine > Intertidal zone >... | reverse complement strand
GGAACGTTCGCCCAGCACCCTCTCGGCGGCCTGCAGCGCCAGAATGTTTTCAAACAGGTACCTGGCGCGGCGGCCCGAAATCGGAAGCTCAGCTTTTTCGAGCAGCGGGACCATGGCGGAGAGGTAACGAACCGCCCAGCGCCTGTCGGTTTCATCCGCCGCATTCAGCTTTTTGCGAACCGATCCGATCCAGGTCTTCAATGCGGGGCGGCCTTTCTTCCCGTCGCCGTTCAGCAGGATTTCTTCACGTTCCTTTTCCTGCAATTCGTCGAACCCGGGGACCCTCAGGATAAAGCGAAAGCGGTCTGCCAGGGCTGCGTCCAGCGACCATGAGCCGAAATAGATGGCGTCGTGGGCATCTTCTCCGTCGGACGGCGGATTCATGGCTGCCCAGCAGTGGCTCAGGTGCTGCAGCTCGATACCCTGCACGCGGTGTTCGTGGACGATGGGAAAGACTTTGTTCTGAATCTCGGGGCGGGCACGGGAGATCTCATCAAAAAGGATGAATTCGGCATTCCATATGGTTCCCGGGGTCTGGATGAAGTTCAGGGTCCGGTTTTCCTGATCGGGTATCGGGTAACCGACCAGGTCGTCGTAATTCAGCAGACTGGTGTTGTAGTGGCGGAAGCTGCAGCCCAGTGTTTCGGCAACCCGACGTGCCAGAAGCGTTTTGGCGCTGCCGTGCGGGCCGATCAAAAGGAGCGTTGACTCTGTTGCCAGGGCGGCAAGGATGGCTGCGTCCAGGTTTTCCAGCCCATGGATGCCCAGTTTAGGTGTGAGGTACTTTTTCATGGTGCATGTCTCCTTTTTCGAACCTTAAAACACGCACCAGGATGGCATTGCGAAGAAAACGTCGCAAATTAACCGATTTGTGAAGACCATTTTGCTGCTGCCGCATCCGGTCGTTTCGACCGAGGCACCGTGGCGTCTCCTGCTCGGTTGCCGGGCCTGCATCTGCAGACCGCTCCTGATGCTTTTGATAAATGTTTCCGTATATTGTAAAAGAACCCTGAAGAACCCCGTTGCCGATCAAGTTCTTGATCGGCATCCCGGGAACAAAAAAAACCTCCCGGAGGGAGGTCTCTGAGTCCTGTTGTCGTTTCGACCTCATGGTTTCCCTTGCGGGTTGGCTTTGGCACCTTGTGGAACAGGCTGCCGGGCGGTCTCAGGGCCAGGTCCCTCGCGCCTCTCTTCATGATTATTTTGATTTGTTATATATAATTATATCGAATTTTGGCCTAAAAGTCAAATTGTCTGCTGTTTATTTCTCGGGCCTTTTTACCCCTTCTGCGCTTATTTACAGCGTACCACATCCCTATGACGGATCCGGTCATAGGAGATAATTTTTTTCTCATCTCCAGCCTAACGCTTTTTTTAGAAAGTCCAGCCAGTAAGTGCCTGCAGGGCCGAGGCGCCGTTCTGCAAATCTGGGATTTATGCCCTGCTTCTGTAGTTCGACATACAGGGTCTCTGTGAAATAGAACACCACATGATCGACGACTTTCTTGTTTCCCTCTAAATGCAACCGTTCGATAAGATCAAAGATTGCCGGAAACTCGGCGAACCGGCGATCATTCCACAGCCGGGCCACATGACCGGCAAACCCGATCATGAGCGGAATGGAATACTCATAGCCGCCGGTGTCACGGTCGTCCAGATCGGGCCAGGCCTCCCTGTACGAGGGGCATGCTTCAAATACCAGGGCAGCAACATCTTCCGGTTTGATTTTCATAAGGTACCTCTCCCTCCTCTATTGGCGCATTCACTGCACACATACCCATCATCCGCAGGAAATATCGGGTTTTGCAAAAACCACAGGGGATAATGGTAATCGTTCGCGATGCCCGTCGAGCAGATCGAATTCCCGCATCTGCTGCAGTAGAAAAAAAGCTGCAGATGAAGTTCATCTGTTATTCTCACGCCTATATCCTGATGCAATGTCATCTGAATTCAATGTCTTTCTTTCACCACGAAGGCACAAAGTTCACAAAGTACCTTTTATTTTTTAGCTTTTATAATTCTCTGCAACCCCTGTGCGCTCTGTGGTCAATTTTTAATATTTGCATTGCTTTCGCCTGCTCGACGCTAAAATCCCGATATTCTCACGGTACTTGGCCACTGTCCGGCGGGCGATGTCGATGCCCGCGCCCTGCAGTAACTTTGCGATCCTGTCGTCGCTAAGCGGCTTTTGGGGGTCCTCGGCTGAAACGATTTTCCTGATTTTTTCCTGAACCACCGTGGATGACACGGGTTCACCCTCTTGTGAGTTGACATGGCTGCTGAAAAAGTATTTCAACTCGAAAATCCCGTGCGGCGTGTGCGCATACTTGTTGGCCGTGGCTCGGCTGACGGTCGACTCGGCCATTTCGATGTCTTCGGCAACGTCCCGCAGCACCATCGGCTTGAGGTGCGCGATTCCCTTCTCGAAAAAGTCCCGTTGAGATCTGAGAATGCTCTCCATCACCCGGTAAATGGTCCGCCGGCGCTCCTGGATGCTTCTGATCAGCCATCGAGCCGAGCGCAGCTTTTCCCGCAGAAAATCAACGGTTTTTGGGCCTGGGGCGCCCCCGTTTTTCAGCGCCTGCCTGAAAAACGAGCTGATGCGGAGCTCGGGCAGCCCCCTGTTGTTCAGGCTGATCACAAATTCATCTCTGATTTTAAATACAAAAATATCGGGCTCGATGTATCGGGGGAGCTCGTCATTGAACTGCCGCCCCGGCCGAGGCTCGAGGCTCGTGATGAGCTTCGCCGCCGCGATGACATCCGCCGGTTTTAAACCGAGCGCCTTTGCGATTGATTTGTAGTCCCTTTTTGCGAGCTGCGCGAGATGCTTCGAAACGATGTCTTTTGCCACAGGGTTTTCTACATCCTGCCGCTCGATTTGCAGCAGGAGGCACTCCTTGAGTTCCCTGCCGCACACGCCCGGCGGATCGAAGCCCTGCATCAGTGCCAGAACACGCTCAATTTTTTCAGGCTCGCAACCGCTCATTTCAGAAATTTCAACGACCGACACCGTCAGATAACCATCTTTGTTCAGGCTGCCGGCAATCAGGCTGCCGATTTTTTCTTCCTCGGCTGTCGGCGATGTCATCAGAAGCTGCCGCAGCAGATGTTCAGTCAGCGTCTCCCGGCCTGCGGTGTAGGTCTCAAAATCCCTGTACTCTCGAACTTCTGTTTGCGAGGGGTTTCTTCCGTAATCATAGGAATTGAGATATTCGTGCAGGCTGCTCAGATCATCGAGTCGCTCTTCGGCCTTTGGTTCGGCAACCTCCTCCAGCGCCGGGTTTTCGGCCAGCTCCTGCCTGACGGTTTCCTCGAGCTCCAACCGGGACAGCTGCAGCAGTTTGATCGCCTGCTGCAGCTGCAGGGTCATTATGGGCTTCTGAACTAAAACTGGTTTCTGGCGCAGATCGAGAAACATGCCTGAAATGTTCCTTTCTGTTAGTGTTTTAACATAACCGCTTCCGTTGAATCGGCTTTAGAGATCTTTTTTCCGTTTGCTTTATTGTTGCTCGCAACCGCTTTGAGATCCGTAGAACGGTCTTCGCCGATTCGATAGATCGACAGGATTTCATCCTGCGCAGCTTCGGCCTTTTTGCGGTCGATGGCGATGGTCTGATCACCCAGCGTATTGAACACTACAAATGGTCTGTCGGTGTCTGTCTCCACGAAATCGATGAGCTCCTCAAGGTCGCGGATCCTTTTTCCATTGACCGCCAGGATGCGCGTATTGACCAGATCGTCGTATCCGTTGTTGAAATCGCCGGCCAGAACCTTGATGATGACGACAACCTCCTCGCCTTCCCGGTCAGGTTTTTGCTGGATGAAATAATTCATCAAATCGTAAGGTGCGTCTTTCCAAACATTCTCGCCCCAGGTTAAGAGGTAGTTCAGAGTCAGGGGGCAGAACACCAGTCCCCCGTACACGTAGTAGGTGGGCTGAACGTCATACCTTGCCGTGGGCACCAGCATGTTTTTTCCCCAGGGTTTGTCCAGGGTCAGCCTGACGGTGAGCTCCTTGCCGCGCCGCAAAATTTTATAAACAGCTTCATCGCCGACCTGATGTTGCTTGATGTAGAAATCGGCGTCGGTGCGCTCTCCGGGGCGAAACTCGACCGTGCAATCATCGGCAATTCGATGCCCGTCTATGGACATGAGCACGTCGCCGGGGTAAATTTGATTTTCAGCCGGTGAACCGGGTGCGACCGACGAAACCAGGGCTCCGGACTGTTCCTCGTTCAGGCCGTGCATTTTTTTAAGGCCTTCGTTTTCCAGCGTCTGAATGATAATACCGTCTTCAGGAAAACCATGGTAACGGCCGTCTTCCATGTCGACCAGGAAGTGCTCGATGACCGGCACCGGGACCATATAGCCGATGTTTTGCGACTTTTCCAAGGCCTGCATCACGACCCCGACGATACGGTCGCCCACCATTACCGGTCCGCCGCTGTTGCCCGGGTTTATGGCTGCGTCCAGCTGACCGGCCAGCAGATTGATCCAGCTGTGAACGTACCGCTGATTTTCGATGCGGGAAATCACGCCTTTGGTCGTACTCAGGGAATCGCCGCCCTCGGGAAAACCGAATACGGTAGCTTCCTGTTCGATTTCCGGTAAGCTGCCGAATCTGAGCGCCTTAACCCCATCGAAAAATGAGGGGTCATCGACGCCCAGCAGGGCCAGGTCGGCATCGTGGGAGATGGCAATCACTCTTGCAGGGTGCTTTTGCGACTGGCCGTGCAGGCGCACCATGATATAGGTCTGATTGCTGACCACGTGCGCGTTGGTCAGAATGCGGTCGCCGTCGATGACGCACCCGGAGCCGCTGAACATCTCGGCGCCTTTCATTTGCCAGGGGTTGTCGTAGTCCGGCTCATTTTGAACGCAGTAGATTTTTACCATTGAGTTCCGCACGTCGGCCGCCGCCTTTGCGGAACCCGGCCAGACGAAGGAAAGTGTAACGATGAAAAAAAGAATGTGAAAGATGATGAAACTGATTTTCGAATAATTCAAAGTTTTGAAGTTCATGATCTATGCTGCTCCTTTCTAATGGCTTGTAGTTGTAATCTATCAGGGCCTCGTGACAGATCCGGTCACGAGCTACAATTCCAATTAGCCACAGACCCACACAGACCCACATATAAGTTTAAAAAGGAAAATTTTTTGCTTCTGGCGCGTTTTATTTGTTGAACACACGGTTTATCCTGAACAGCAACTCTATTAGTGCTACCGGTTTGTAGATCAAATCATCAGCTCCGACACGGTTTGCGTCTTCCTGAGTGAGGGCCTCTCTATAACCCGTCATAATGATGACATGTGAAGAATATCTTTCTTTGATCAACCGGGTGAGTTCCAGCCCGTCCATGCCGGGCATATGTAAATCGGTGATGACAAGGTCCACCTCCATTTCTTTTAAAATCGCAAGGGCTTCTTCAGCCACCGAAACCGCGTGCGCAACAAAGCCCTTTGAGTTTAAAAATTCTCTAAACACCCGGCGGATGGAATAGTCATCATCAACAATCAAGATATCGCCCTTCCCTTTCTTTAAAATTGATTCGTCAGTCTTGATTTTTTTGTCTTCGGCCACTGGGTTTGCTCCCTTCGTTTTTTGATACTCAATTTCATTTTCTAAAACAGAGTATCATGGCATCGTGACGAATCCGGTCACGGGGGTTCCTCCGTAAATAATTTTTATAAACTGTGTAATCTGTGGATCTATTTTATTTTTTGGGAGTCAGTGTCAGTCCGCGTGGGCTTATCCTGCGTAGCTGTTAAGCGGGGAGATGGGGTTTTGAAACCACTTCTGGTTTGAAGATGTAGAATTAGATTGTTAACCCTGCATCGCTATGGGGTCACCAATAAAAATCTGAAAATTATCTATCATATATTCATAAATCATATAAGAAGCGTCGTCGTCACGGTAGAGCGGATTTTCATAAAGTTTGTCCACGTGATTCACAAGGTCGTCGACGCTAACCTGTTTGCAAAATTGGTCATACCGCTGTCTTTCTTCCTCGTTATAGCACCAATCCCTTTTAATCTCATCGTTTAAAGAAACCATGTAACCGGAAACCAGGGCTTTCTTTTCATTTTGACCCTGGCGTTTCCACCACTTATAGTAGAACCAGAGGTACGGAGATACAAAAACGTTGTCATAACGTTCCGACTCTCCAAACAAATCGCATTTCCCGGGTGCGGTAACCGCTTTGTCCTTTGAGTCTGCCGGCGTGCCCAGGGTGTTTGCCACCTTCAACAGGTCCATAAAGTTCTTTTCGGTTTCCATGCGCTTTCTCACATACTGAAAGATAATTGCCTCCACTACGCTCCCGTCAACTCTTGGAGCATTTTCGAAACGAGTACAGAATTGATTGACATAGCCCAGGAGGTCGTCCCGATCGGTATTTCTTAGGATGTTTTTAGCGGTTTCATAATCGTTAACCGGCAATTGTTTGAGGCCATGATTTCTGATGAAACGCAGATATCCGGTTAGCACCGTTTTTCTTTGATCGTCGGATAATTTCAACCAGTTTTTAAATTTCAAATAGTTTTCCGTGTATGCGCCGTGGCCAGGGTTATTTTCATCTTTGGCGGATGCATCAAATCGACCCGCATCGAACCGAATAATCAAAAGCAGAATCGTGATCAAACTCGCTAATAAATGCAGTCTCATGGCAATTCCTTTCAGGTTATGAAAGGATGATACTGCAGGGCCGTGACAGATCCGGTCAAAGTTCACCGGGTTTCCGCTACAGGCCTCAAGTTCTGCCGATTTTTTGCCGATATTAAATAATATCAAGTATTTTTTTCTCGATCGAAAAGCATCGAAGACAAAAGGCAGGCACATGCCGGCATTCCAGATGAAAACCCCCGGTTCTGCATTAGCGGGGCTCCGAGAGCCCGATGCCGCCGGAATTCGTGAAGTCGAAGCACTCATCACTGAGGAGGGTCTTCGGCTGAGCAGTTCCGACCCAATCGATTCTACTGACTTTGCTGCCGATTCCATCCAAAAATATTTAAACGAAATATCAAAAATCCCGCTGCTTTCCGCTGCCGAAGAAAATGCCCTGGCCGAAAGGATCCGACAGGGTGTCCGGGCCCGCAGCAGGCTGGAAGAAAGTGATTTAAAGGGGAAAGAAGCCGAACATTTAAAGAAGTTAGATTCCCGGGGCAAACTGGCCGGTCGTCTCCTTTTCCAGGCAAACCTGCGCTTTGTGGTATATCTGGCCAAACGCTACCACTGGTCGGGGATGAGCATGCCGGACCTGATTCAGGAGGGAAACATCGGCCTGCTGCACGCCGTGGAAAAGTTTGACTCTCGCAGGGGAACTAAGTTTACCACCTACGCCGCCTGGTGGATCCGGCAGGCTATCGGCCGGGCGATTTCCCAACAGGCGCGTTCCGTAAGGCTTCCGGAGAATCAACTTCAATCTCTAAATGACATCAACAGCATCCGACGCTGGCTGGAGACAGAGGAGTGCAGAGAAGTCAACCCCACTGAGATTGCGCTGGAGACGGGTATGCTGTCCGCCGAAGATGTCGCCAATATCCGGAATTCCCTTGACGGGGACAGGCCCCTGGATCCCGTTCTGGAAAAACGCTGGCGCGAAGCCGCCGAAAAGGTAAGCGGTTTGATGGGTCTTGGCCGGGAGGCGGTATCTCTGGCAAAACCCGCTGATGACGGGGACGACCGTTCGTTGGAAGAGCAGCTGACGGACAGATCCAACCCGGACCCGGATACAATCATCCATCGGCAGCAGATCAACACCAGAATCTGCGAGATACTGGGGTGCCTGGGTGAAATGGAACGCAAGGTGCTGATGATGCGCTTTGGCCTGGTGGACGGCAGTGAGATGACGGTCGAAGAGGTGGCGAACGAGCTGGGGATGACCCCCGAGCGCGTCAAGAAGCTCGAGGCCAAAGCCTTAAGAAGTTTGCGCAACCCTGATATCAGCAGTCGGCTAAAAGATCTTCTGAAATAAATAGAAACCGAAAGAAAGCCGGCAAGCTCTATCGCCTCTTTTAACCCCTCTCGACGACCTCCCCCATCAGGATAAGAATTTCTATCTTTTCTCCTTTGTCTGCCCGTCCTCTCAGAAAGCCAGGCTGCTTTTAAAATCGACAATTTTAATTTTGCTCACGTGCTCGATCAGATTTGACTGGATATAGGTGTGATGAAAATAGAGCCCCCGCAGCGGGCTGAATGCGACGAACCCGACCTTGACGATGCCCTCTGACTCATACACGTACTGCCGGGGATTGATTTCACGGGCTTTCTGAAGCTCTTCTCCGGAAACAATACCGGCAATGGAGTCGAGTATGCCCCCCAGCTGTTTGCAGCTGACCACCGGCCAGGTGAACCCGAACGGGCTGTGGCGGAACAGATGAAACTGCTCGGCCGTGTGGTTGAGGAGCGCAAACTGGAAGTATCCGTAAGGGGACGGTTCGACCTCGATGTGCCGCAGGCGGTCTCTGCGGTGCGGAAATCGGCTGTTAAAATCACCGAAACTTTCTACCGGCGCCGAATCAGTCCTGCGGGAATAGACGCAGGGCAACCCGAAACCGGAAAAACGATGAAAGTAGCAGTCCAGGGTGCAGCCGTCCATAAGGCGAAGCCTGTCGAAGACCTCGAACAAGCGGTTCGGGTGGTACTCTTTAAAGTTATGCTCGCTGAAAGGCCTGCAAATATCGTATTCATCCGGCAGCCTCCCGACTTTTTTTTGGAGAGACATGAGGCGCTCTATAAGCTCCGGCCTCTCTTCTTCCGGGATGATCCCTGCCGAGGACGCTCCCCCCGAAATAAAATATTCTGTTGCGGTTTCATCCTCCATTTTTTTGATGATTCCAAATTTCCTCCGGAATTTTTCAAGTTTTCGCCGCCGCACGATTTGTTCGATACGATCGTACATGTCACGCGGCAATGCCGGGCTGCAAACTGGATAACCGACGTCATTGCATTGCGTTTCATCGCAATCGCCGATTTCCGTGCAGGCGGTAATAAGGATGACGTCTATATGATACCTTTCTTTAACCGCGCGTATAAATTTGAGCCTGCTCATATCCGGCATTTGCAAGTTGATCACGACGATGTCGATTTTTGTCTGGTTCAAAATTGCCACGGCCTGTGAGGCCGAGTGCGCCGCCCGGGTTTCAAAACCCTTTGAATCCAGAAATGCCTTGCAATTCAGGCAGGCGGAAAGATCGTTGTCCACGATCAACAGGGTGCCCCTGCCGATTTCAGGCACCGGCATTCTCTTTTGAGCTGTTTTTGCGTCAAAAGTCCCCTCGATGATTTCATGAACAGCTTCGCGCAGTTTATGGTAGATCCTGGGGTACCGGATGGAGCAGTCGGCACCGGCAATTTTTTCACCGAAATCCGGATCATCCCATCCGTGAAGCGCAAGCACCGGTTTGCCGTAACGTCTTTTCAAATGACGGATCAGCTTCAGCGCCCTCTTTTTGCGAGTTTCCGGGGAAGCCTTCGAGGTTTCATATGAAAAAGAAATATTCTTGGCAATCACGATGAAGACGTCAAACTCCCGATCCCGCAAAAGCTTTAGAAGCTCGTCGACATGTTCGGCAAAGGTTATCCGCAGGTCACATTTTCGCGCCGGGCCCGCTTCGATCACCTCCGCGGCCAGCCGCCCGAAGGCCTCCGGCTTACCGGTGATCAGGATTTCGATCTGACGTTTTTCTCCTGGTGTATCACCCTGCATTTTTGCTGATACCTTTGCTTAACAATTTTGGATAATAGGCCTTTAACCAATCCTGTCATGATTATACCCTGCCCCTGTGACACAACCGGTCATTTCATGGGAAGTACTTCTAAATTTCAGAGCTGGAGATTCAGGAGGTGTTGCTATTGATGTGAAAAGCCGGGGAATTTCTAAAATTGAAGGCATCAAATCCAGAAGGTTGCCTTTGCTTCTTCGATCAGCTCAAAGATCCGCCCGTCGTCGCGGTCGGTGGTCCGGCCGGACAGGTTTTCGATCCACCGTTTCGGGAGTGCCTTTTTGCCGTGCAGGGCGCCGACTGCAGCGCCG
>Ga0209536_100017809_pt1 | contig 10038 bp, 4 predicted proteins | sample DeeMarSeWOR28_12_FD_187461 | JGI IMG/M metagenome (GOLD analysis project Ga0209536, IMG submission 187461) | Marine sediment microbial communities from White Oak River estuary, North Carolina - WOR-2-8_12 (SPAdes) (version 2) | ecosystem: Environmental > Aquatic > Marine > Intertidal zone >... | reverse complement strand
GTCATCCGAAGCCTTCTTTGATGGCGAAGGATGACTCGCTGTTCTTTTTAAAGGTTTAGAATGTTTCGTTTTTGAGTTGTTTAAATGTTTAGTTCCGGTAACGAGCAACCAGCAACTTGTAACTGTTTACTGCTCAGTTACTCTCCAAAACCTGCCCATCGTCCCGGTACAGGTCAACAGGACCATCCAGGAGCACGGCAATGACGGTCACCTCTTTATCAAGAACAGATTCAGGGACATCGATATAAATCAATCCTGGCACAGCACTCCAATATTGCTTCATAATGATCTGCCATTGCAATTTGGTACCATTGCCCAATATCCACATCCGGTTTATTTTATTCTTAATCCCTTTTAACAGAACCGGACCATTGGGGATATAATCCATAAACAGGTATACCATCTGATGATCTTTTGACAAGGTGGTTGGTCCGTTAAAATGACCGGGGGGCAAACCTGCTTCTGTTCCATATATGGCCTCCTGATGCTTCCTGGTCCACCGACCCAGCGCTTCCAGTATCTCAACTTGTTCTGGAGGAATGGTGCCATCGGCACGGGGACCAATATCCAACAATAAGTTTCCGCCCATTCCGATAACCTCAGTAAAAATCCGGATGATCTGGTTTGGTGTTTTGTAATTGGAATCGTTATGCTGAAAACCCCATGAATCGTTCATGGTCATACACAATTCCCAGTACCGGTCGTCTGGACGGGTTATGGGAACGCCCTGTTCTGGTGTTCCATAATCACCATAGCCATTGATCCTCGAATTGAGAATAACGGCCGGGTTACATTCCCTGACGGCATTACTTAATTCCTTCGCTTTCCATTGTTCCGCATTAAAATCCCAATCCCCATCAAACCATATGAGGTCGGGTTTATAAATTTCACACATTTCCAGCAGCTGACGCCTGTTGAAATCTAGAAAGCGGTTCCACCTCAGAGAATCCTGGTCGTATCGTTTTTCAGTCCTGGTAAAATGAGGGTAATCAGGATGTGACCAGTCCAATTGTGAAAAATATATTCCGACTTTTAACTTTTGTTTCCTTAACTCTCTGGTCAACGGAGTTAACAGGTCCCGGCCTGCAGGTGTTTTCTGAACTACATTGAGGTCATTCGCCTTAGAATCCCACAATGCCACACCATCATGATGTTTGGATGTGATAACAGCGTACCTGGCGCCGCTGTTCTTTATCAATCTCACCCATTCTTTGGGATCATATTGAGAGGCCGTGAATCCATCCAGTTGCTTCATATAATCCTCGTAAGAAATGTAATTGTTATAGAACGACCATGACTCATCAATGCCATTCACCGCGTAAATTCCCCAGTGAATGAAGATCCCCAACCTGGCATCATGGAACCATTGCATTCTGTGATCTTTTCCTTCCGGCAATTCTTTAAATTGTGACTGAACCAGGGGCACCATGAAGAGAAACAGGAATAAAGCTACGATACTTTTTTTCATGATATGAATGATTAATGTTTGGCTTGTTGAAAGGTATTCAGTTGCTTCATAACTCTGGTGGCCTTCTTCTGCAAATAGGCGGTTGGAAAATGGGCCATATGAGCAGAAATGGTGATGGATACTTCGCGCGATAATTCCGGCACATGCATGCATATACGTTGCAGAAAATCCAATGCATATGAGATTATAAACGGCCGGGAGGATTCTTTCTGAAGAAAATTCAGGCATTCATCCAGCATGGTACCCAGGTTTTCCTGGTGCAGATCATAATAGCTCAGGCATCTCAGAAAACATGCTTTTTGCCCGTCGTACTTTAAATCTGGAAAATTTTTGATCATATCAGGAATTAAGGGACTGACAAATTCTTTGTTTTTCCTGGTCAAATGGTTCAATACCCAGGCAGCACGCCAGGATACGACTTTTTCATTGGATACACATAGCCCAAACAGGTCCTTCAGCAATTCCGGTTTGCTCAAAACCATCGTGGCCACACGTTCCATTAATCCTTTTTCTGCCTTCATCAGGCTGGATCTCAATATCTCAGTGTTATTCACTATTCAAGAATCTTTAAACGACCCCGCAACTGAATCTGCCGCGACGAATTTCCGACCAGGATCGTATAGATACCTGGCTCAAAAACAGCCCTCATATCCTGGTCGAGTGACATGAATAAATCAGGGGATAAGATCATTTCAACATATTTTTCCTCACCTGGAGCGATCCGAATGCGTTCAAAACCGACCAGTTGTTTAACCGCTCGTACCCGTTTTGAATTTTGATGGGATATGTACACCTGGGGGACCTCCTCACCTACCATCTGTCCGGTATTTTTAATGTAAAAAGCCACTTTAACAGTATCATCTTGATTTTCGGGATGGCCCCATACTGACAGGTCGCGAAATTCAAACGTCGTATAACTTAAACCGAAGCCAAATGGGAACAAGGGTTCACCCGACAGGTCATTATAGTCATCTCCCCGTCCAGTGGGTTTGTGATTGTAATATAAAGGTACCTGGGCAACAGTCTGTGGAAATGTGATGGGCAGTTTACCCCCTGGATTATACTTTCCGGTGAGGACATCCCCTACTGCATGTCCGCCCTGTTCACCTGGATACCAGGCCATTATAACACCTTCAGCCTGCTCCAGCCAGGCACCCATGGTGATGGCACTACCACCAATGAGAATAACGATGACTGGTTTTTCAGATTCTGCTAACGTGGTAATTAATGTTTCCTGCAAACCCGGAAGCCTCAGATCAGACCGGTCTCTGAATTCGCCTTCTTCGATCCCAGCCACGATGATCACAATGTCACTTTGGACCGCCAGTCTCTTTGCTTTTTCGATATCCCTCATCGGATGACCAGCCTGGTCCCCATCCCACACTAACCTGATCCGGCCATTTCCATCCGTCTCCTTGAATTCCAGTCTGATTTTATAATTGCTTCCTGAAGTAAACAAATAAGGAATGGTATATACTCCGTAAGATTGTTTGATCCACCTGTCGATAACCAATTCACCATTAATATATAGCCTGAACCCATCATTGGCTTCCACACCAATATGCCTGATCCCGGAAAAAGGAACTTCCATGATGCCTTCCCACCGGGCTGAAAACCAATCGACCTGAAGTAAGGGACCGGGTGCAGACAAAGTCCATGAATGGTCAATTTCAGATTCCGTCCTGGACACTTCAGGACTTCCGGCCAGATTGGGATTGGAGAAATACGAAGCATGCAATCCTACCCCGGTTTTTGAAGGATTAAATAAATAGGTGGCCGGGATGGTGGCATAGGTATTTAAACGCCTTGAGACGCCCTCAGTATACAATACCTCACATGAGGCAGGTACTGCCGCTTTAATCCCTTCCAGGATTGATATTTTTCTTGTTCCAGGACCACTATATCCACCCAACCTGGCTTCAATGGCATCCGAACCTACGACAAGTATGCTCCTGAGATCTTTCTTCAAAGGTAATACGCCATTTTTATTCTTGAGTAATACCATTGACTCCCTGGCGGCTCTCCTGGCAAGATCCAGGTGGTCACCTGATCCATTCAGGACATCGGCCTGTTCAGGATCCGCATAGGGATCCTCAAACAAACCCAGCTCAAACTTCACCTTCAACACCCGTTTTACCGCTCTGTCAATGGCTTCCTGGTCTACCTGACCCGATGTGAATGCATTCAATAAGGGGATGTGATGTGCGTAATCTGTCTGAAATATCACATCCAATCCATTCTCAATAGCCACCTTTGCCGATCCTTCGCGATCTGCCACAATGTGGTGCAGATCTAACAAGCCGCCCACAGCGCCGGCATCGGAAATCACAAATCCCTCAAATCCCCACTCATGTTTCAGTTTTTTATTCAGTAACCAATCATTGGCAGTACATGGGGCGCCATTCAGTGAATTATATGCAGTCATTACGGACCGGCTACCTCCGGGGCCAAAGCACGCTTTAAATGCCGGGAAATAGACTTCTTCCAGTTCTCTCTCCGATAAGTGCCGCGGGTAACTATCCCTGCCACCATCTCCATAATTTGCAACAAAATGTTTGGGAGTGGTGACCACACCCCTCGTCTCAAATTCCGTAACAAATGTTTTCCCCATCTGTGCCGATAGGTACGGATCTTCTCCATACGTCTCTTCGACTCGACCCCATCGTGGATCTCGTGCAATATTCACCACCGGAGATAACACCTGCCGTATGCCCCTGGAGTGTGTTTCAGCAGCGATGGCTGCCGCGACCTCTGACATCAGATCGGTATTCCAGGTTGCTGCCAGTCCAATGGCCTGGGGAAATGCAGTGGCTCCTTCCCTGACCAATCCATGTAAAGATTCATCAAAGGCGATTATGGGAATACCCAGCCTGGTTTCTTCAAGGAAGAATGCCTGGATCTCATTGATCTTCTCTGCAGTGAGTCGGGCTGAACCTGCTGTATGATATGCCAGCATTTGACCAGCTTCACCTGAATTTCTGGCCGTGGCAGATGTTTGCAGACCAAAAATCCCATGTTGAAGCTGTTCTTTTCCTATTTTCAGATCCCCGGGGATCATGAACAACTGGAAGAATTTCTCTTCCATGGTCATCCTTTCTAACAGATCTTCCACCCTGGCATCAACAGCCACATTGGGATCCTTATAAATGGGTTCGGTCTCCTGGCAGGAAATAACCATGAGCAATATATAAAGCCATATAACCAAACGTGCAGAATGCTTTCTCATGTTACACTTTTCATTTACAATCAAACAAGATCCTTCACTTCCCAACCCTTTTCATATTGTCTTCCCCACATTTTCATGGCTTCTTCATGATTTTTGATCCGGCCATTTTCAGGATCACAAATAAGATGGGAATCGCTCATGTAAGCAATGTTTGCAAGGTGACAGAGCAGAACACTTTTATGCCCTTCGTCAATGGGTGAATTTTGCTTATGGGTATTCCCACGGATGGTTTCGAGGAAGTTATGAACATGTTTATCGTCCAGCCCACCGGCACCCACCAGATCGGTCGTGGCACTCCTTGATTCCGCGGTCACTTTATCCACCATTTTTCCTTGCAGGTCATACAACTCATATCCGTTCCGGTCCATGAGCACGCTGCCTTGCGTTCCATAAATTAAGGTTCCCCTGCCCCGGCCCCACTTATTCATGGAGTTGCAGCTTTGACCATCCCATGTTATGTTCTTACCGTCAGGAAATCGCCAGGTGGCATTCATGGTATCATACATTTCCCAGTCGTCGCTCTGATAAAAATTCCGTGCGGTTCTTGCGGACACAAAATCAGGGTAATCAACGTTGAGCGCCCATCGGGCAATATCGACCTCGTGGGTTGCATTATTACAAGACTCACCGGTACCCCAATGCCAGAACCAATGCCAGTTATAGTGCACGATATTATCCCGGTAACTTTGGCGTGGTGCCGGTCCCTGCCAGAGTTCCCAGTCCAGCCATTCCGGCACCTTTACGTCATTGCCTCTGCCAATGGAACCACGGCTGTTCGCATACCAGGTATAGGCTTCATAGGTCTCGCCGATGATCCCGGAATGGATTTTCTTTATGATTTCTTTGGCCTCATCTGACGAACGCTGCTGGTTTCCCATCTGGAGTACTCTGCCATACCGTTTCTGAGCCTTTATGAGCCATTCACCTTCCTGCGGATTGTGTCCGCATGGTTTCTCAACATAAACATGTTTCCCTGCTTGCATGGCCATAATGGATGCCGGTGCATGCCAATGGTCGGGTGCTGCGATCACGATCGCATCCACAGTTTTATCATCCAAGACCTTTCGGATATCTTTTTCTGTTTTGGGCAGATATCCATACTCATCCTTGATCAGTTGAGTGGTCTTTTCCAGGACCCGGGTATCCACATCACATATGTACGCCACATGTGAGTTTTCAGCATTGCCAAATACATTGGCGAGCTGCCCACCGCGACTATTGGTTCCCATGACAGCCACATTGATACGGTCATTAGCCCCGATTATGTTCCTGTAATTCTTTGCAGCCATACCCATGGCCACACTCCCCAGGGCCATTCCTGCCGACCCTGCGGCCAGTTTCTTTACAAAGGTTCTTCTGGTTGGTGACATAATAACAAATTATTGATGATTATTGAATCTGTATTTCATCGATGAATAACCAGGCCTTGCCTCCGGCTCCCGGATCTCCGGCAGGGCATGTACCCCTATTTCTTGCAATGACTTTTAAATGGGTCGCATTTACCGGACCTGATATCATCCGGACATCTTTCACGGGCAACCCCGGTTCTGCATCAAACATATTGACTGATACATGTTTGAATTTTTGATAGGATTGGCCATCGGCAGAGTACTCCACTATAACCTCTGATGGATAGTAAATCCAACTGCCGACATCCTGGATAAATCTCATTGAAACCTCCTTAATTGACTGCTCTTCAATGAGTTCGATAACAACCTCCAGGTCATTTTCTTCAAAACCCTGCCAATTCCCATCATTGTAGTTTGCAGATCCCAGACGGTTATCAATCAAAGCCTGGTTTCCCTGTGCCATATATTTTCTGCTGTATGGCTTATCGTAAATGACCTGTAATATGTTAACCCGGTAAAAATTCTGAACCACTGTATGACTGGGAAGCATATTTTCGTTGAACGCTTTTACCCTTAGCTGAGTGGTTGTATTTATATATAAATTTTCGGGAATTACAGGCGATTCCGTATCCACATCATGTGCATCCAGGCTATACCGTAGTACAGCCCCGGGTGTAGCTGAGGTGGCTCGAACAGGAACCGGATCACTCCGAATAAGATGGGTTGGGACATGAAGAACAGGATCGGAAACCCGGTAAAATGGCGCATAGTACTGTGGGACATCACCGTCAATTTCAAATAAATTCATAGGACCAAATAAACCGTATTCGACAACGCTATAACTGTTGCCATCAGGCTGATGTTCTGGGCCAGATTCAAACTGAGTCGGCCAGGCAGCGCCTGGCGCCGGATCAAAATGATGCGGGCCAAGCAAATTTTTTAATGTTCCGGTCACAGTGAAAGAAATGGTGTTCTTTCCTTTTATGAGATGAGGTGTTACATCCAATTCGTATGGATACCATCCAATAATCCCGCCGGGTTTTCCATTGACAAAAACATCAGCAACACTACCATTCCATTCGGGTACGTTTAAAATATAATGGGCATGGTCGTTTAGGTTAGAAATCTGAATGGATTGGATATAGGTAACCCGACCGGCGTAAAATGGCATTCCTTGCCGGCTCCAGGGTTCTGTTGTCAGTGGTTGTGCAGGTATCAGTTTCCAGCCCTTTTTCATGGGTTCGAGACTAAAATTACCTGTCAGATATACAGGTTCAAGTTCCGAATGAACAGTCATTTCTGAAGCTTTCAGATGTATGGTATTTCGGCCGGATTGAAGAAGCGTATCCATGGAAAAAACACCGAATGATGCATCCAGGTAGTATGCGTTTTCTCTCGGTTTGACCAGGACATCATTAATATACACATCCCACAACCATGCCCGCTCTACGACCACATTTAATGACTGGTCATCCACCCCCGGTTCCGCATAAAAATGAAAAGAAGCCTGAAATCCGTTTTGGTTGTTAATAATGTCCTTGTCAATAATATTTGTTTTATACTGGACTGCCCGGCTCCATGGATTTCCATCGAATCCATAATACCGAAAAATCCGGTCAGCTGCATTAAAAAAATACACATCCTCAAACGATTCACCCGATTCAAAATTCAGATCACAATAATCCAGGATCAGACTGTTCATATCAACCCGGCGTATTTCCGTTGGTTGTTCAAAATCCAGTATACGTACAAAGGGTTTAGCTGGCGGATTGGATAGATCATTGCTATCAGCATTATGAATGAAGAGCAGTAGTTCACCCACAGGTGGAATTTGAAAGGTGACATTTATTTTTCCTCCTTCATTTGAAAATGGATATGGTTTCTCCATTCCATTAAAAGCATTCAACTGGACCACCCCTCCACCATTCACCAAAAAGTTCCCATTGGCCCATTTGTTCTCACTGGTATTGACCAATAATAATAACTGTCCATCATTGAGCATTCTCCTGTGATGAAACAATGTTCCCTGGATCGAATCAGGATTAATAACCCTGAAATCCGGAACCCATAATTCTTTTTCCAGATTGGGATCCGTGAATCCCTCAAACCTTAACCACTGGCTTGGGTATTCATCGGCCAAATCCTTCATTTCATTCGTTTCCTTACCATCCAGATAACCAGGAATGGGCCCCAGGGACATGATTCTTCCTCCTGCTTCTATCATTTCCTGAATTAAATCGAAGGTCGATCTGTCGAGGTTTTCAAGGGTGGGTGGAAGAATAACTTTTGAATAATGGCACTCTCCAATACTTAATTTCCCGTCTTCTACCCTTCCATATCTTTTTATAATATTCTCTGATCCCAGGTCATATTCCAGATGCATGGCTTCAAAATGATTTACAAGATCCTGGAATGTATGAGACAGCATGCTGAAATTCTTGTGTATATGACCCGGCGCATAATACATCCAGGCCGTGGTCGTGGGCTCAATAACCAGTGTCATATTCCGTTGTTCACCAGATGACATGGCCACTGAAAGACGTGCACAATAATCCGCCATGATCCTGTATTGCTCCCACCAGGGTTCATGGTATGAAAATGACTGGGGGTGATCCCGTTTCCTGGCACCCATAATGGTAACATACGATAAATGCTGATTCAGGAAATTCACGCCCAGTGCATATTGCCAATCGGCAATTCGCTTCATATCTTCAAAGGAAAGATCCCAACCACCGGCACCATATGTTTCACTCAGCGTCCGGGTCCTTCCCATTTGATTCGCAACGCTCCGCACCTCTTTTACAGCGCGGACATTTCCAAACTGGGCATGGACATTTTCACGGTATTGGTTCATTAAAATATCGATTCCCGGGACCTGATGCCAGGCATACATGGCCATATTATCCGGTCCTTCTGACGGGTCCGGCCAACCATGTTCCCAATAATGGCCCGTCCAGAGGAGATTCTGATCTTCGGTATATTCAAACCAGGGTTTCGACCAGCGTTCAATAAAAAGCTCCAAGAGTACAGCATAATAATTGTGCCGGATTCTCATAAAATCGCCCGTTTCCGTAAGGAGCGAAGGCAGGAAGGATCTGAGATCATAATTCCAGCGTTCCTGGAACCGTTCAAACAGATCGGGGGTCCACCGGATCTGTCCTGGGGCATTAATATTGGGCTCATCAGAAAAGATACCTGGCACCGAATATCCGAAATCTTCACGGGAGACAGTTTCGTAACCACTCATGGTCATATCTATAAATTTTTCAGTGACACCGGGTACCAGTAAATCAACATAAGAATACCCTCCATACCATGGTGACGACTGATAATAGGCTTTCTCAAATAAATAGAACGATCCCGGCGTGTCCATATATGTGTCAGTCTGACTGGTGATATCTTTAAATCCGGAACCATTTCTGACCAAAACGAGTTCATATTCAGAAGCAGGATCCATCTTGAGTGTATCTTGCCTGATCATGTTCAGGGCCTGCCCCTGGTTCCACGATTCCGGCATTTCGGCTGGCACATGTCCACCGGCAAATCCACTTGGATACGAGTTTTCATCGTAAATCCAAACATACATATCCAGCTGATTTCCAATGTCAACTGTATATTGAAAAAGCTGATTCCAGCGTTCAGAAAGATAAGGAGTGATCAATCCTGGCCTGGGATGAACGAACACCCCCCCCATACCTTTTTCTTTAAAATCAACCAATTGGTCTCGAATCTGGCTTTCTGTCATCTCATCATTCCAAACCCATAATGGGGCTGTTCGAAATCTGGCCGGAGGATCCTTAAAAAGGGCTAGCATTTCCTGAAAGGTTTGTGGAACATGTAAAGCCGGTTTATCGGCGTTGTTGCAACGCCCCATCAGAAGTACTATGCTGAATCCCAGGATGCACTTTGAAACCATTGTTATAATATGGAATTGTATTCGCATAAACGCAAATCTATTGAATGGTGATCTCATCCACAAACAGCCATGCTTTTTG
>Ga0209536_100017808_pt1 | contig 10038 bp, 16 predicted proteins | sample DeeMarSeWOR28_12_FD_187461 | JGI IMG/M metagenome (GOLD analysis project Ga0209536, IMG submission 187461) | Marine sediment microbial communities from White Oak River estuary, North Carolina - WOR-2-8_12 (SPAdes) (version 2) | ecosystem: Environmental > Aquatic > Marine > Intertidal zone >... | reverse complement strand
AAGTTAATCTATCATAACCGGCTAAGCCAAAGAAATTGCATCGTGCTTGCAGGCTTCAACACATTTTCCACAGCTGATGCATTTTTCATTGTCGATAACAATAATGTCCTTTCTTTCCAAAGCTCCAACAGGGCATGCCTCAACACATCCTTCGCAGGCCCCTCCGCAGCAGCAGCTGGTGCACTTGCCGTCCTTCCAGCAACACTTTTCATAGTCAATCTTAACTGCCATAGAAATAATACCTCCAATCACTTCTTCTTCTGCCAGGAATACTTCCTCATCTTAGGGCCATTTCCAAAGCCGCAAGAAGAGCACTTTTTCTTTCTTATGTGATAAGCGTGCCTTCCGCACCTTCTGCACCTTATCATGTTCTTCTTTCCTGACTTCTTTCCGATTGATGGAGTTCCTTTTCCCATAAGAAGCGTGGAAACTGGTTTTATTTATAAAGATTACTAAAAAATCATTTTTCCTTAATCTTCATGAAAATGCCTGTTGCGAGCAGGGAAATTCCAAAAACAAGCACTATAACATTATGGGCAGTGTAAAAATCCTGGTATCTTGGGGGAGGATTGATTAAGAACAGAATTGATGCTGCAGTAAAAAGCAGGCCAAAATAAACAAAAATTGATGACTTGTGCTCAACAAAATAATCTGCAATCTTTCCCATGCTATAGTATAGTGGGAAATATTATAAAAAACTAATGAAAAAAAACAAAAAAGAAAAAGTTATTACGAAAATCCAAGAAATATAAATTTAGAATTTCTTATGTTTTCTGTAGCATTCCCTGCAGTAGACTGGCCTGTCTCCTGAAGGTTTGAAAGGAACTTCGCATTCCTGCCCGCAATCTGCGCAGACAGCCTTGTGCATTTCCCTTGGACCGCCGAAATCTCTTCTTGGTCCTCTTCCTTCTCCCATTTTTTCACTCTCCGTTATGCTTGTTTAGACAACCGATAACCTTTATGCAGGGGAAATCATTATGATTGTGTCTCCCCTTATGAATACAGTGCCAAGTTTTCTTGTTACCTGGCCGTTAATCATCTCTTCAGCATCGTCAAGAACAATGTTGATGTGTATGTCGAATGCCTTTAGAGTTCCTATAAGCTCAACCCTATGGTCTTTAGTTTCGACGCTTCCGTCCTCTTTTTTTGTTGTTGTTTTTACCAGACTTTTAAGCTGGACAATAACTCTTTTGTCTCTTGCCTTGTTTAAGGCGTCTAATGGTCTTGCTGCTTCAGCCATGTTTTTTTCACCCCATGAAAGCCGAATTATGGCAATATGCCCGGAAAATGCGTGCTTGATATTTAAAGCTTTCTAAAAAATCGTGGAGAAATCACCTTTTGGCTTTTTTCTTTGCCTTCTTTTTTGCTGTTTTTTTAGCAGCTGGCTTTTTAGCAGAAGATTTTTTTGGAGCTTCTTTTGCAACAGCTTCATGCGGAGTAAAGTCAAACTCAAGAGGATTTTTTACATAACCTACTGCCTCTTCAGGGATTGCATAAGCAAAAAAGCGCGAAACACCTGGAGTTGATTGATAAGTCCCTGCATCCACTGCCCCAAAACCATGGGGATTTGTGTAAGACAAAACAAATGACAAGTCAGCAGGAGAAAGTATAGGATTGACTTTTATTCCCTGCAGTGGCTGGTCTTCAGGAGCTTCCTTGCATGCAAAAGGCTTGCTGGTAGGCTGAGCCAGGGCATGAACAACGTAAATGCCGGTGGAAGGCGTTGCAGGCAAAAAAGTAAAAGGCACTCCCCCAGGGCCCTTTGCATTACTAATTACATCATCAAGCGAATACATCCTGCTTGCCCAGCATGCAGCAACGAGGTCTTTTGAAGCAAGCTTTTGGCTGAACTTTTCCTTTGACTCTTCAAGATGCTTAATATAATCATCCTGAGAAATAACCTCTGCTTTGTTAGGGCATTCAGGAACATGGCCTGGCATCATCGGGAATTCTGCTTCAATTTTAGAAAATTGATAAGGCAGGCCTGCATCAAAAACAACTACGCTGACTGAAGGATTAGGGGGGAGCTTGTAGTATCCAAGAACACCATGGAGAGTTTTACCATTCTCCAAATTAATCCTGATAAAATCCCCGCCTTTAGGGTCTTTGTATTCCATATGAAGAAAAGAATAGCCGGATGTATTTAAAGGTTAGGAGGGAATGCCTTAAGTGCGCTAACCTGATATAGAGGGGTAAAGTTTATAAATGAACTGGATTTTCTATCCATAAAATGGCAATTACACAGCACAGGTCATACAAGAAGCCTACAGGAGCTAGGTATATTTCCTCAAGAAACAAGAGGAAATATGAGATAGGAAGGCTTCCAGCCATGACAAAGATTGGGGAGAAAAGGACAAGCACAATAAGGGCAAAAGGCGGCATAAAAAAAATGAAAATGTTTGCAGCCAACACAGTAAACCTTCTTGACCCAAAAACAAAAAAATTCGCAAAAGCAACAATAAAGAATGTTGTTGAAAGCACTGCCAACAGGCACTTCATAAGGCGAAACATACTTACAAAAGGCGCTGTTATTGAGACTGACAAGGGAAAGGCAAGGATAACAAGCAGGCCTGGCCAGGAAGGGTCAATAAACGCTGTTCTTGTTTCTGAATAAATTTTTGCACTATCTTTAAATAAACCCTTCTATTGCATTTTCCAATGGAGCCAGGATTAATTCCTCAGGTTGAATTTGCCAGGGAAATCGGAATTACAATAGAGCCCCAAATTTGGCTGCCAAGCGACTACAAAAGAATTGCGCCAAAACTGAATACAACAAATGTCCTTTCCCAGCTTGAAAGAAAAGCAGAAGGGATAAAGAAATTCTTTGGAATGGAAACAAAGCTTGTCTGGAGTAAAAAGAGAGGGCTTACAACTGTAATGATTTTACCTTCCGACAGCGCAGACATTTCACTTGACGGATTTTCCTATGCCCCCCATAATATTGACAAGCCTGAACAAGCTGTTGCGCTGCTTGCAATAGGGCTGCAATATTTCAATGCGCTGGGCAATTACTCAAAAGAACTTAGAAAAGGCTTTTGCTACCCAAATATTGGATTTATAGAGCAAGGGCCAGTGCGAGATTTTGCTGTAAGCATACACCTCCCACAAGACTATTTTGATGATGTAGTTCCGCAGCTTAATGAAAATGAGAAAACAGTAAGGGAAGCGCTCGACTTCAAAATTGAAGAACTGCAAGAGGCTCTTGGGATAGAGGCAGACTATAAATGGACAAAGGAAAAAGGGCTGAAATCTGTGGAGATTAAAAGCCTGCTTGCGCCAACGATGCACCTTGAAGACTGGTTCCATTACATGCAGGGCAATATCTCAACACCAGCAGACTGCCTTGGAATGGCAGCCATAATGCTCCAGTACATGATGTTTGTTGCTGGGTATTCTAAAGAGATGTGAATTAGGCTAATCTTTATATAATTCTGAGATATACCCCTGCCGATGTTTTTTGTAAATGATTATTTTGGTATAGGGGGGTATGCACTTTGCGATATTTACTGCGCTACAACAATAGGGGATTTTATTGAAAATAGAAAGCACATCAAAAGAATGCCCATAGCAAAGCTTGTATTCCCACTTACATGGTTTTTAGGAAGAGATGTAATAGTATGCTTCGGAAATGTCCAGCTTGCAAAAGAAGAGAAAAAATATGTCATTTATGACATCAATGGAGAACTTTCAATAGACCCTCCTCTTAAGCCTTTTGGATGGAGGTCCATGAATTCAGCACGGCCTGAAAATATGGAAAATGGATTCTATCATGAGGTTTTCATAAGGTATTCTCCCCATAAAGACTTTGCAAGACTGCACGGAGCTGAAAGGTTCGGCCCTCCACAGAATGAACCTTCAGAAGAAGAGGAAAGCGAAGCAGAGAAAGGTATTGAGAACATACTTGCTCCTGTGCGCGCTTAAGTGTATTTTATTACCACATCTGAGAATTCTTCGCCACTTTTTTGCTTGCTCCAATCATAGCATTCTGTTGCCCCAGCTTTAAGAAATAAATCAACAGGTCTTGTGTCCATTCCAACATGCATAACAACAATTGGAGTGTCTTTGTTAGGAGAGTCTTCCCTTACTTTCTTGATAACGTAAGCTGCAATCTCCCTGTACATGCTTGGGCCTAATCCTTCAGGCAGCTGCAAATCACCAGCAGCCAATACCTCATCCATAACAATAAGAGGATATTTTTTTGAAAGAAGGGCTTCCAAAGCCTTGTCAGCAAATCCCATATGTTCTGTCTTTAATCCAAGCGTAAAATCAAGTTCGGTTTCAGCCCATCTAAGATGAGCTGTGCGGCTCACTACCCATGATATATCTTTGGATTCTGTTGCTTCTCCCATGAACTAAGGGAATTTTGGGAGGTATATAAAGGTTAGTCCAATTATCCTTCATCCTTAGAAACAGTTTGCATTTTGAGCTTGCCTTTTATCTCCTTTTCAACCTTTTTTGCAAGCTCGTAAAGCTCATCAATATCTCCGTCGCGCTGCATTTCTATATACCCTACATTTCTCCTGCTAGTTAGGTGTATGCCCCCAATGGTTACAACAGCACCATCCCAATAGAAAACACCATGCACCTGAGAAGCTGCATTGGTTCCTCCCCGGCTTACTGCTGAACCTTCTCTGCGCATAAGGTCGTAAAAGCCAGTAGCATCAAGACTTCCTTCATACCAAAGCCTTACAACATTCCCCCTTACAGGATAATCATCTCCCATTTTGCATAAAACAATGTGGCTCATCACTGCTGTTTTATAAAACTTACATATGTTACTACTAAAAGGGGGTTAAAACCGAAAGATTTAAATAGTAGTAGTACTCTCTTATTATATGCGAAAGAACTATTCTGAAGCGGATTACATAAAGGAGTCAAGGTTCCTTGATGAAGTCAGAAAAACAGGACCTTCTGTGATGAATGTTAACGACACTTCTTACAGGACTAATGCTGTTAGGGCAAAGCTTCTCCAAAGAAGGGGAATGGCAGGGCTTTATGGAAGCGGAAGAAGCTTTATTACTTTCAAAGCGCTTCTTGAAGGAGGAGAAAAATCACAGTCAAGAATCGCTCAGGCTTTTGTGAAGACTGTAAACCAATCAGGAAAGAATACAGCTGAGTATATAGCAGCAAACGACCAGCCTTTTGAGCCTGACGCAGAGCCTGGAACAGGAGATTCTGTTGAGGATATCGTAGAAGAAAGTGAAGCAGAAGCAGGAGAGGCTTCAGGGCAGTACAATGACAAAGCTTATGTTGACCAGCAGTTCAGAGAGCTTAGCTCGTTAGTATGGCAAAGGCAAAGCATTGAGAAAGAATTGGATGAAGCCAGAGAAAATCCTTTGGTGTATGACCTTCACGAAGCAGGAAGAAAAGCGGCAGGAGTAGAAGAAAAAATAAGGGCAATTGTTGACGCTGCTCCAGAACAAATTCAGGAAGAGTTCAGGAAAAGGCTTATGAACAAAACTGCATGGGAAGACTACTGCGTTCCGCAGGTTTAAGCCGGATTTCTTGACTACAATTCTAGACTTTTTTCAAAAGATACATGCACACAACAAGCAAAGCTGCAGGTATCCAGAAATAATGATTGTTAATTGAGCCTCCAAAAAGCATTGCCTTGTTCATCATGAGAATTTCTGTCTGCAAAGGCATTATCTTAGCAGCCCACTGCACAAAAACAGGCATTAATTTAAGAGGGTAAAACAATCCTGAAAGGAAAAGCAATGGAAGTGTAATAATCAAAGAAATTAAAACAGCAACACCCTCGCTGTCGCTTACAACTCCGATTAAAAACCCGAGCAATGCATTGACAGAGGCTATAAAAACAAGAGCCTTAAGCAGAAGAACAGGATGGAAGCTGTACCTTGCTCCAAAACCCATAAAGACAACAAGAACAACTGCAAATTGGACTATGACAACAGTGAAAAAGAAAACAAGCTTTGCAGCAATATAGCTGAGCATTGAGCTGCTGCTTGACCTTATTCTTGAGAAAAGCCTCATTTTCCGGTCATAAATAACCCCTGTAGAGCAAAGCATCAAAACAAGAAAAAGGCTGAGCACAGAGAAAAGAGGGGACATTCCAACATCAATAATCTGAAAATCCTTGTGCACTCCCCGGTTTTCAGAAACTATAGGGAGGGCAAGGTATTCAGGGTCAATGTTCTCTATTCTTCTCAAGTCAGCATCTGCTGATGCAACACTCTGCTCAAGCCTGTCAAAAACAGTGCCGTGGTTAAGCCTCAAAATCTCAAGAGCAAGAGTTGTCTTTTCCCTTGCATCCCCGCTTTTGTCCTTGAGCTCCATTGCAAGGCTCTTGACAAGCTCCCTCCTGAAAGGGCTTAATGCAGCATCTATCCTCCAGGACGAAAGGCCTGCGATTGAAGGGTCGCTGTTGTCGTAAAAGACAGTTATTTCTGACTGCTGGAGATTTTCAATCTTTTCTGTAAAGCCTTCCTCAACCAAGATTCCAAAAATGTATTTGCCGTTGATTATCTCATTCCTAAGCCTTTCTGTGCATCCCTCCCCGCTGTCAACCTTCACCTTGAATCCTTCCATTCCCTGCAGGACTCCTGCTGTCAAAGAAGTGTTGTCATAATCGCATGCCTTTACAGACAGCCCGCTGCCGTCTCCGGTAAGAGTAAATATGTAGATAAGGCCTATTATCAGGGGAAGCATTATTGAGAGATAGAAGTATTTCCTCTTCCTGAAAAGAAGGGTGTAATCCTTTGCCAAAAATCCTTTTATGTTTCTTGGAACAAGGGCAAACCTTTTCATAGTCCTCTTTAAGTTTCCCATAATCATGCGCCAACCCCCAGAAAAATCTCATCAAGATTAGGCTCCCTGAACCCCATTTCCCTGAATTCAAGCTTCTGCTTCTCAAAAAACTTTGAAAGGTAATTCTTCTGGCCCTCGCTTGTTATTGAAAACATCATGTAGTTGTTGAACATGTCAAGGACTAATATTTCATGGTCAGCGCAGTATTTTCTTATTGACGCTTCCTGGCCCTTGCTTAGGTATTTGAACTTGTACTCAACAACATACATTGTCTTCAGCTTTTCCCTGATATCCCCTATATTTCCCTTTGCAAAAATCCTGCCGTTGTGGAGAAGCACAATCCTGTCTGCGCGGTGCTCTGCCTCAGTCAGCATGTGGGTTGTGAGGATTATTGTCCTTCTCCTGTTTCTCTGATGCTCCAAGAAATGCCACAAAAGCTTCCTGTTCTTGTAGTCAAGCCCGACAAAAGGCTCATCCAAAATTATTATTTTTGGATTATGGAGAATTGAGACAATTATGTTAAGGCGTACCCTCTGGCCTCCCGAAAGCCTTGTAGGGTATCTGCCCAAAGGGACCTTGAGCTGCATTATTGACATCAGCTTTCTTCCTGCATTTAGAGCTGATTTTCTTGAGATTCCGTTAATCCTGCCGAAAAAAGCAAGGTTTTCCTCAATTGTCATATCCGGGACTAAAGCAATCTCCTGAGGGACATAGCCGATGTCTTCCTTTGCAAACCCCCTTTGCCTTCCCATGACAAGGACCTTTCCCTTGAAGCTTGATGTGAGGACTCCTGCGACAAGATTAAGGAAAGTTGACTTGCCTGAGCCTGACTTGCCGACAACAGCAACTATCTGGCTTGTCTTGACAGAAAGGTTCAGGTTTTTAAGAACTTCAGAGCCGTTATAAGAGAACCTCACTTTCCTTGCATACAAAGGATGCTTATTTTTATGGAAAAAGCTCTGAATCTTATAGATGAATCCCCTTATTTTTTCTGCAACTAGCGCTACCACCATAAATTTCAAGAATTGCCCTTAATATATAAATTTATATTATTTCTTTTGGAGAGAAGTATATATTATGTCCCTGACTTCAGACTTGGTAAGGCCTACAGGGCTCCTGTCAACGCTAGGCTTTCTGTAGCCGATTGTGTCAAGGTAGATAAGCTCGCATTCCTCCCTGCTGAATCTCTTTGGAGTCTCAAAATCAAGAAGCTTCTTGTAGTTAAGTATAGTCCTTACAAAATCAGAGCTGCCTCCAAGAAGCTCTGAAATGTGCTCAAACTTCTTGTTCAGCTCAGGGCTTCCCTGCTCAATCATCTTTTTTGTAGTTTCAGCAAAGACGTCAGCTAATGCTTGTCCGTGGTTGACATTAGGAAATCTTGCTGAAATCGGGTGGGAGATTGCATGGGGAACATGAGTTCCTACCAAGTTCAATGCAATTCCTGCATAGATATCAGCATAAACCATTCCAACCTTGTTTGAAAGGGAATCCCCATTGTATGAAGCGACAAGATGCTCTCTTATCAGCTGAAGCGCCCTTGTGCAGAACTCCTCAGCTTCAGGGGTGCAGTCTTTTCTTGTATAGACCTCTGCTGCATGGCACAGCACGTCAAAGCCTGTTGATGCAATTACTGAGGAAGGCATGTGCTTGACAATGTCAAGGTCTGCAATAGAAAGCTTTGGAAGAAGCAGTGGATGCTTAAGAGTCTTTTTTTCCAAAGTGTCTGTGTTTGTTGCAACTGCATAAGCGCTTATGTGGCTTCCTGTGCCTGATGTTGAAGAGCTTGCAACAATAGGTATTGCATTTGAGATTTCAGCCCTTTTCTCAACAAAGTCCCAGGGCTTTCCTGAAATTCCAACACTAACCACCTTTGCTGTGTCAATAACAGACCCTCCGCCCAATGCAAAAATAAAGTCAGGCTTGAACTCCCTTGCAACATCAATGCCCTCCTCCATCTGCTTTAGCGTAGGGTTTGCAGAGATACTGTCATAATGCATTACCTCAAATCCTTGATTTTCAAAAAGCTTAAGATACTTGTCAAGGAATCCGTAATTCCTCATTGCCCTTGTTCCTGTAAGGAAAAGGACTTTTTTGCCAAATTCCTTCATTGCAGCAACAACCTCATGGTGGTCGTTGTTTCCAACCCTTATGTTCAGGCTTGCAAGATAGTCGCTTTTAGGCTTGTGCTTCTCAATCATCTCCTGCAGAATCCTGCCTTCATCTTTATCTTCCATAAAAATCGGGAGATAAAGCTTATTTAAAATGATTACGGAAATATTGAATTTTGCCTTAAGTGCACCAGCCCATTACAAAAAGATTTATAAAAAGAGCCTGGCTGCTCTGCCTTAGATGAGGATTCCTAATATACTGACATTAATCAGGGCAATAATAATACCTGTAGTTGCTGTTATGATTTATTCTTCAAGCCAGAATATAGTGCTTGCAAGCGTAGCTGTGTTTTTGATTGCTGTATTGACTGACTGGGCTGACGGGTATATAGCAAGAAACTACAATATGAAGTCAGTTTTCGGGACTTTTTTTGACCCCTTGGTCGACAAGATGCTTATCCTTACCTTGTTTTTTGCATTCTCAAATTTGGGTTTGATACCCTTATGGATGTCCCTGCTTGTATTATTCAGGGAGCTTCTTGTGACAGGCGTAAGGCAGGTATGCTCAACTGAAAAAAAGATTGTAGGGGCGAACTGGATGGGAAAAAGCAAGTTTCTGCTCCAGACAGTGTCTGTTGCCTACCTGCAGCTTGTGCTTTACTTCAAGATGGCGGGAATTGACATAATAATATTCAGGCAGGTTGTAGCTTTCTATTTCGTGCTCTTTGTTGTTATTGTCTCGCTTGCGTTTGCGATTAACTTTGTCTACTGGCACAGGAAGAAGATACTTTCTGACTTGTGAACTATTCATTAGTTAATTATTAATCAAATCAGATTGTACTGCTCATAGAACTCAACAGCCTTTTCAACAGACTTCCTGAATGACTGCTTCGGCTTCCATCCCAACTCTTTCCTTGCCTTGCCAGACTTGTAATACCTGAAATGGAAAGAAAAATTTACAACAGCTGGAGTCAGCTTTATTCCCAAATTGAATGCATTGCTTGCCGCCTCAACCAAGAAAGCTGCAGGATAAAGAAGATAAAAGCTCAGCCTAGGCAGGACAACCTTTACTTTTTTTGAGTTAAGCACATCAGCTATTATATTAAAAACATCTATAAATGGAAGGAACTCATTTGAAAGTCTGTACCTTTCTCCAGACTTT
>Ga0209536_100017807_pt1 | contig 10039 bp, 9 predicted proteins | sample DeeMarSeWOR28_12_FD_187461 | JGI IMG/M metagenome (GOLD analysis project Ga0209536, IMG submission 187461) | Marine sediment microbial communities from White Oak River estuary, North Carolina - WOR-2-8_12 (SPAdes) (version 2) | ecosystem: Environmental > Aquatic > Marine > Intertidal zone >... | reverse complement strand
TTCTATGTCCCCATGGTCTGTACCCAGTGCGACCGACCCTTCTGTGGTGAAGTTTGTCCAACCGGAGCCATCTCTGCCGATGAAGTCAATGGGGCCTATGTTGTCCTGGTGGATCCGGAAAAGTGTGTCGGCTGCAAGATGTGCACCATGGCCTGTCCCTTTGGTGCGATCACCTACCAGAGTTCGGGCAAGGTGCAAAAATGCGATTTGTGCGGCGGCAAACCTGAGTGTGTGGAGTTTTGCGTCCCCAATGCACTGGAATTTAAGGACACGGAATTAACGAATGTCCGCAAAGCCAGAGCATATGCCAAAAAAATCTACCATCAGAAGGAGGAAGACTAATGAACGCATGGGTGGGTAAGATTTTAAGAGTCAACTTAACGAAGGGGACTACGTCGGTTGAAGAACTAAACGCGGAATTTGCCCGTGATTATATCGGCGGACGGGGCTTGGGTGTCAAATACCTTTATGATGAGATCGATCCCAAAGTCAATCCGTTGAGTCCCGGTAATAAGCTCATCATGGCGACCGGTCCAATGACCGGCACGGGCGCCCTGGCGGGTGGCCGCTATACCGCTGTTACGAAATCCCCTTTAACCGGAGCGATAGCCAATTCGAATTCAGGAGGATACTTCGGTGCTGAATTGAAATATGCGGGTTACGACATGATCATATTGGAGGGCAAGGCCAAAACGCCGGTTTATCTGTGGATCGAAAATGACAGCATCGAAATTCGCAAGGCCAAGCATCTCTGGGGCCTGGAAACGCAGCAGACAACCGAAACAATTCTATCCGAAACGGATGCGGAAGCAAAAGTGGCCTGTATCGGACCGGCGGGTGAAAATCTGGTTAAATTTGCATGCATTATGAACGATAACGGCAGGGCTGCCGGACGATCGGGTGTCGGAGCGGTGATGGGATCCAAGAATCTGAAAGCGGTGGCGGTCAGAGGAACCCGGGGCATTACGGTGGCCGATCCTGAAGGTTTCAGAGCCGCCGTATTGGATGCCATCAAAGAGTTTCATGATCCGTATATGTCAGAAGTTCTGGCTCAGTACGGCACTTCGGATGTGGTCGAATTTTCAAACGAGGTCGGTTTGCTTCCCACCCGAAATTATCAGACCGGCGTATTTGAGGGAGCATCGAAGATCGGCGGAACAGTGATTGCGAAATACAATCTCAGAGGTGCCGCCAAAACCAAGGCCTGCTTCGGATGTCCCCTGGCCTGCGGCCGGGTGACCCGTGTCGCGGATGGAGAATTTAAAGGCGCGGGGGAAGGGCCGGAATATGAAACATTGGGCGCTTTCGGCTCTGCCTGCGGGGTCGATAACCCAGAAGCCGTCATTAAAGCCAATTATATTTGCAACCGCATGGGCATGGACACGATTTCGACCGGTGTTACGATTGCCTGTGCCATGGAACTTTTTGAAAAGGGTTTTTTAACTGAAAAAGACGTGGGACGCAAACTGGCTTTTGGTGATGGCAAGGCCGTGGTTGAATTGGTGGAAAAGGCCGCCCGGCGGGAGGGTTTTGGCAATGAGATCGCCGAAGGATCCTATCGACTGGCAACAAAGTATGGCCATCCCGAATTATCCATGACCGCCAAGAAGCTGGAATTCCCCAGCTATGATCCCAGAGGCGGGCAGGGTTTTGCCCTGGCTTACGCAACCTCAAACCGGGGCGGCTGTCACATCCGCAACGAAGTTCACTGTGTCGAATTTTTCGGCATTGACCTGATGGGTATTGTCAAAACGGGTGATAATTTAGACCGCTTCAGTACCAAAGGCAAACCGGCGGTAGCCAAAAAAGTTCAGGATTATTATACCATGATCGATTCATCCGGAATCTGCAATTTTATCATCATTGGTTCGCCGGATGCCAATGTCTTTATCAATCTCATGGAAAAAGGGACAGGATTAGACTTCGGCGGATTGGATGGTTTTCTAAAAACGGGTGAACGGATCTATAATTTGGAAAGGCTTTTTAATCTCAAGGCCGGCCTGACGGCTAAAGATGACAGCTTACCCAAACGCATGTTGACAGAACCGATGCCCGAAGGTCCTGGCAAAGGGGTGGTTGTGCATTTGGATAAAATGCTGCCCGAGTATTATAAGCTTCGGGGGTGGAGTGTGAAGGGGATCCCCTCAGAAAAGAAGCTCTCGGAACTTGGGATCTCCAAATGAATTCAATTATGAATCTTCTGATTTTAGGACAAATGACAGAAAGAAAGGAGGTGAAAAAAGACTCGCGTGAGATGACAGGTTTTCTCGAATGCTGTCAAATGAGAAAATACTGATTTTAAGGGGCGGCTGACCGCGTATTCATTTGACTGTAAATTTAATGCCTTCAAAAAGAAACATTTAAAAAAGGAGTACAAACCGATGAAAATTAAACATCTTTTGATAATCGCCAGTTTAGTTGTTGCAATTCTATTCAGCGTCCAGGCAATGGCGGAGGATGTAATTAAAGTGGGCGCACCCAATCCGCTTACGGGTTATTATGCTTCTGACGGCAATGTGATGTTGAACGCGACAGAGATGGCAGTGGCAGATATTAACGCCCGGGGCGGGCTTTTGGGAAAAAAACTCGAAGTTGTCGCTTTTGATGTTGAAGATATGCTGCCTGAAAAATTGATTTCGGCTGCAGAAGTCCTCGTCGTCAAAGAAAAAGTTGATTTGGTCGTCACCGCCTGTAATGCCATGGGCCCGGATGTACAGGCTTTCGGCAAGTACGATGTCCCTTACATCAACAATAATGCTTCCACTGTTGCCACGGGTATGGTGAAAGATGACCCTGGTCAGTACTGGAATGTCTTCCAGGCCGGTGATAATGAGCCGGCTTATGTTTCAAAAACCATCGAAACCTTCATGGGCTTTGGCTACAAACTGCCCAACAAGAAGATGGCCGTGGTTTACAGTGAATACGATTGGGACAAAAAAATCGCAGCGGCCTTAAAGGAACAGGCCAAGCAATACGGCCTGGATCTGGTCATATATGAGCAGACCCCGGCTGCAACCAATGCCTGGGGCCCCATCCTGACAAAAATTCGGGCCCATGACCCCGCTCTGGTATTTTTAAGCATCTACGCCCCTGAAAGTATCGCCGCTTTTGCGGATCAATACCTACAAAATCCGACCAACTCCCTGGTGGACCTGGGCTATGCCGTCTCCATCCCCTCCTTTATGGAGGTCGCCGGCAAATACGCCGATGGGTTTACCGGTTACGCGGCCCTGGCGATTCCACCCGAAGTGACGCCGGAAGGCCAGGCCCTCGAAGCCAGATACAAAAAAATGTTTAAAACCGATTCCATGCCAATCAGCGTTGTACCCTGTGTGTATGACGGCGTAATGGCCTGGGCGGCGGCGGTTGAAAAGGTCGGTGATGTAAAAGATTACAAAGCCGTATCGACCACCATGAAGACCAACCGCTATAAAGGCATCGGCGGGGCATACGACTTTAATAATCCGCGCCAGGCTGCCAGAGCCGGAGACGATCTGTTACCGGTCAATCTTTTTCAGGCGGAAAACGGCAAACTCGTACTGCGTAATCTGGGGAGCAAGACAATGTCGCCCTATCAGCTGCCGCCGTGGATAAAGAAACCGTGGCCAAAGGCTCAATAATGGCGAGTACCGCAAATATCAATGCTAAAGATGAACGGGTGGGGGCGCAAGCCCCCATCCTGCAAGTCCGGAATCTTTCCAAGGCCTTTGGGGCCATGATGGCCGTCAACAATTTAAGCTTTGAGATTCCCGTCGGCGAGGTGTTTGGTATTGCCGGGCCCAATGGTGCCGGAAAAACGACGGTGTTCAATCTGATAACGGGCTTTTTGCAGGGAACCGGCGAAGTGCGTTTCGAAGGGAAAAATGTGACGAACCTCAAACCGTATCAGATTTGTCACAGAGGCATCGCTCGCACACTTCAAATTCCGCAGATCTTCTCCACCCTTGACGTATTCAACAACGTCCGGTTTGGCGCGCATTTTGGCAACAAACACATAAGGGATGGCAATGAGACGGAGGTTATCCATCGCGTTTTAGATTTCGTTGGGCTGCAGGATGATAAAACAGCGGTGGCCGAGAATATGGACCTGTTTCATAAGAAACTGATTATGATCGCAGCGGCGCTTGCGACCCGGCCGCGCCTATTGTTACTCGATGAGCCCATCGGCGGTCTGAGCCCGGCGGAGATTGGTCCGCTCATGGAACTCATCCGCAAAATCAACCAGGAATTGAATATCACCGTCATTATTATCGAGCATCTGATGAAGGTGCTAAAAGAGCTTTCTCATCGCCTGATGATTCTGCACTACGGGGAAGAGATTCGAACCGGTCCCCCGGCGGAAGTCATGGAAGATGAAAAAGTGAAAGAAGTCTATCTGGGTTAGGAGAACCGTTTTGCTCGAATTGAAGAACATCAACACCTATTACGGCCAATTTCATGCGATCAGAGACGTTTCCTTTAAAATCAACCAAGATGATTTTTTTCTGGTTGTGGGGCCCAACGGTCACGGGAAGAGCACCCTGCTGAAAACGATATGCGGTTTGCTCCGAACGGCTTCGGGCCAAATCGTTTTTAATTCAACGGAAATTACCCGATTGGCAACAGATAAAATCGTGGAGATGGGCCTGGTTTATGTGGCCGAGGAACGGCATCTCTTTCCCCAGATGACCGTTTTCGACAACTTGAAGCTCGGTGCCTATAACACCCAGGCCCGGGCCAAAGAACGCGAAACTCTCGAATATGTCTTTCATTTGTTTCCGCGTTTAAGCGAATTTCAAAATAGATATGCAGCCACCCTCAGCGGTGGAGAAGCAAGGATGTTAACCCTTGGCCGGGGCATTATGTCCTGCGCCAAGCTGTTGGCCATTGATGAACCGTCCTTTGGGCTGGCCCCCATTCTCAGAAATGAAGTATTTGACAAGATCAATGAGATCAACTCCACCGGCATGACCGTTCTGCTGGTGGAGCAAAACGTCAATCAGGTGGTGGACTTCGCAGATAGGGTCTGTCTGATTGAAGACGGGTGTATCGTCTTTGATGGCCCCAGAGAAGAGGCGCTGCTGAACGAACATGTTAAAAATGTATTTCTAGGTGGATAATACAAATGAATATCTGGGTTCAACAGATCATACAAGTGATTATTAGTGGGATTGTGACGGCCTCGGCCTATGCGATTATGGGTATCGGATTATCGGTCATCTACGGCATATCGCGGGTTTTCAATTTTGCTTACGGATCGTTTTTTACCTGGGGGGCCTATTTTGCCTGGATTTTATTCGCCACATTTTCGTGGATGAATTATCCGCTGGTTTTTTTGATTGTGGTGCCGGCGATGTTTTTCTTGGGGATGGGTACCGAAAAAGTTGTGGTCAGATCCTTGCGCTGGCGCAAAAACTGGCAGGTGACCACGATGATGGTAACGCTGGGATTGGCCTTTCTTATGGATAATTTGGCGCTGGTCGTTTTTGGCGGATTTGCCAAACCGCTGCCGCCGCTGTTTAGCGGCGCCATAAACCCTTTTGGTTTCACATTGAGTGTGCAGGATCTGGCCATGCTGATTATCGCCATTGTGGTAATTCTCGTCTTTAGCCTGTTTATGTCCAAAACCCGGGTGGGAAGATGCATGCAGGCCATCTCTCAGGATATGACCGGAGCTGAAATCGTCGGAATTCCCATCAAAAAAATATTTAGCTACACCTTTGGATTATCAACCGCGCTGGTGGGAACCGGCGGCATCCTGCTGGCGCCGAGGTATTTCATCACCCCCCATGGCGGCTGGGCGCCCTTTTTTCGGGTCTTTGTTATCGTTGCCTTTGGCGGCCTGGGAAGCATTCGGGGGACCCTCTATGCGGCTTTTATCCTGGCTATTTTTGAGTCCTTTGTTTCCTGGGGGCTGGGCGCCACCTGGGTGATGCCCTTTTGGTTTTTGGTCTTCTTGGGAGTGCTGGCATTTCGCCCCTCAGGACTAATGGGAACGTGGGGTTAAGGGAAATGATAAAAATGGGAATGCGACAGGAACTGATCATTTTTTTGGCCATGTATCTCGTTTTGCTTTTTTTGCCGGTGTTTCTTTACAAGGATGCATACGTCATCGGGATTCTGATCACCTGTATGGTCTGGGGAGCGATGGCATCGGTTTGGAATTTTACCATGGGATATGCCGGTATCTTCACCTTTGGTCAGTTTGGGTTTTTCGTTGTGGCCGCCTATACCTCCGGCATGGTGACCAAATACCTGGGGATATCTCCGTGGCTGGGCATTTTGATTGGCGGGTTGATGGCCGCGCTGGTGGGTGTCCTCATCGGTCTGCCGTGCATGAAATTAAAAGGGGCTTACATCGCTTTAATTACCTTTGCGCTGCACCTGGTTGTGGCGCCGATGATAAAAGTGGCCGATCCATTGGGCACCGGCGGCAGTACCGGGCTGATGTCCATTCCAAAATTAAGCATAGGTGCCTATACATTTTCCCGTACCGATCTGATTCCGTGGTATTATTCCGCTCTGGTTATATCCTTTTTGGTACTTCTGGTCGTCTATAAAACCATTTTTTCCTCGGTCGGCTTAGGATTCATCGGCCTGCGTGATTCCGAGGACTTTGCCAAAACCCTGGGGATAAACGAATACAAGTATAAACTGCTGGTATTTGGTCTTTCGGCCTTTTTAACCGGAATCATGGGTGGGTTTTATGCCCATTATGCCGGCATCATATCTCCCCGATTATTGGGTCTTGATATCTTTCTTTTGGTCATGCTCATGATGATCATCGGGGGCATGGGTATATTTCCCGGCGCTTTTTTAGGCGGTTTTATTATTCTCTTCTTAAATGAGTTTTTGCGTCCGTTGGAAGCCTATCGTTTTCTGATTTTTGGTGCGATTGTGATTGTGGCAATTAAGCTGATGCCGGAAGGAATACTGGGCCATCTCCACATTTTCAAGAACCGAACGAGAAAGCGCTTGCTCGGCAGACCCGCTGAAGCCGAATCGACCAGAGGCCAAAATATTTAATCGAGGCGCCCTTCCGTCCGCCTCAGGCGAACCGAAGTTTACGGTCTGGGCGAATCGCAAAGCAATGTTTAAGCATTATTTGTTTCTTTAAAACATTTACAGAACAGGAGAGGAGCTATGAACCTTCAAGCAAAGACTGAGATTTTGAGTGAGCAGCGAAACCGATTTGTATCTGCCGGCGTGGCAAGTGTAACGCCCTTATATGTCGAATCCGCCAAAGGGGCGATCATAAAAGATGTCGACGGCAGAGAATTCATCGATTTCGCGGGCGGCATTGCCGTCATGAACATCGGGCACAGTCATCCCAGGGTGGTCGCGGCCATAAAAGATCAGGCCGAAAAATTTACGCATACCTGCTTTATGGTCAATCCCTACGAATCGGCGGTAGCGCTGGCAGAAAAACTCTGTCAGCTGACACCGGGCGATTTTGCCAAAAAAGCGGTTTTCCTGAACTGTGGCGCCGAAGCGGTTGAAAATGCGGTTAAGATTGCCCGTTATTATACCAAAAGACCCGCCATTATCGTTTTTGAAAACGCCTATCACGGGCGCACGCTCCTGACCATGACAATGACCAGCAAAGTCAAGCCCTATAAATTCGGGTTCGGTCCGTTTGCCCCCGAGGTGTACCGCATGCCGTTCGGCGACGAGGTGGGACCCGAAAAACTTCACGATTTTTTCGTTAAACATGTCAATCCTGAAGCGGTGGCAGCCGTTGTGGCTGAACCGGTACAAGGCGAAGGCGGCTTCATCGCGCCGCCGCCCGGCTATTTTCAGGAGTTAGCCAGGATCTGCAAAGACAATGGCATTCTTTTCGTGGCGGATGAAATTCAAAGCGGTATGGGGCGTACCGGAAAGATGTGGGCCATTGAGCACTGGGATGTCGAGCCCGACCTGATTACGGTCGCAAAAAGCCTGGCTGCCGGCATGCCGCTGGCTGCCGTCATCGGCAAACAGGAAATCATGGACAGCATCCATCCCTGGGGATTGGGTGGAACTTACGGTGGGAACCCGGTAGCATGTCGTGCCGCACTGGCTGTGCTGGAAGTTTTCGAAGAAGAAGGCCTGGTTGAAAAAGCAGCGGTCCTGGGGCAAAAACTGAAGGAACGCTTTGAAAAGTGGCAGCAGCAATTTGAGGTCGTCGGCGAAATCAGAGGTCTGGGTGCCATGCTGGGTCTGGAACTGGTCAAGGGCGACAATCGGGAACCCGCCGCGGATGAAGCCAAACAACTGGTGAATTTGTGCTACGAAAAAGGGTTGGTGATCCTGGCCTGCGGCAGCTACGGCAATATCATCCGGATTCTGGCACCGTTTGTGATTACGGATGAACAATTGGAGCAGGGCCTCGCCATTATGGAGGAAGGGCTTGCGGCCCTCTCGTAAGCCAACGAATAAGAGGAGGAATGATATCTTGGCAAACTTTGCTGAGATCAAACAGAATCTCGATCCGTCTTTTCATTATATTATTTTCGAAAAGACCGTAAACCCGGCCGACGGACCGGATTTCAGCGAGATCAGCGCTTTTATCACGCGCTATCAGAAGGCCGTGATCGAACAGGAGGTGCATCGCGATCCAACTGGAAAGCATCTTTTGCTCGTTGTTAAATTAGCCGCGGATGAAATAGATGAGATTTCACAGGAAATCCTTAATCTCACGTTCCCGGAGGATATTACGGTTTATGTTTACGGTCGACGCCCAAGCATTGAAACCGCTTGAAGTAAAACTCCCCGCGGTCCGCCTCCGGCGGACGGGGCATACTTATTTTTCCTCCCCCTTGAGGGGGAGGATCAAGGTGGGGGTGAGCAAATTATCATGCTTCCCCCTCCCCTAACCCCTCCCACCCGGGGAGGGGAATTTAAAGGAGGACATCATGGGAAAAATTTTTACCCGTTACGGTGACGGGACGCCCACCGAACTGAGCGAAAGCGAGCTCAGGGCGGATCTGGAGGCCGGCACCGCGGACGCAGCGGATCGCGGCAAAATACCGCCGTTATCCGAAGATGAGCTAAACCATCTATTCGATATTTTTAGCTCCCCCTATAAATTTATCAGCGTGGAGCCCGGGCGGGAAATCGTTTTGACCTATGACGGCGCTCACGTGAAAATGCGGCGCCACGGAGTCAATGTCGAGCGAATTCAGGGCCTGCAGATTTATGAAAAGGTCATGGGTGCCGACACATTGGAGCTCTGTCATGTTGACTACAGTTTTAAACCCATCAAGCCGATGGTTACCTTTGAGCAGCCGGTCATGGAGCAGGCCCTTTTGGTTACCCATGCACCGATGTTTTACGGCGCCATGCCCAATCTCGGCCTTTACTCCCAGCCGGACGGGCCCTTCCCGAACCCGTCTGAGCTGATGCCGGCCGGCAAAATCGAAGAGGCTCAGGAGTCTCATGAAAAATCCGTTGCAGCCGCTGTCGAAGATATCGTTTATATCGGCAGCTGCATGATCGAATGCGGGGCCGACGGGATTAACATCGACTCGACGGGCGCGGCCGGCGATGCCGATTTTCTGGCGGCGCTGCTGGCCACCCAGAAATTGAAGGCAAAATATCCGGACACCTGTATCGAGATCGGTATGGCCGGTGAATTTATTCTGGGGATGCACGCCGGTCTGGAATTTGAAGGCACCCGGTTGGCCGGCCTTTACCCCCACGATCAGGTAAAGCTGGTTGAAAAAGCCGGGGCGACGATCTACGGTCCGGTGGTCAATACGAATACCACCCAGTCCACCCCCTGGAATGTCGCCCGGGTGGTGACGTTCACCAAGGCCGTCGGAGAGGTCGCCAAAATCCCCATTCATCCGAATATGGGCATGGGTGTCGGTGCTGTGCCCACCTGCGATCATCCTCCCATCGATACCGTCTCCAGGGCCTCCAAGGCCATGGTCGAAATTTGTCGATTGGACGGATTGTAGGTTGGCGTCGGCGATTTCTACGCCATGGCGCTTGCTCACGCACACGCTTCGGGCATGGGCGGAATGCGGACCTCCGGAGATCTGGTCGCCCGCATGCAAATGACCCGGGGCATGAAAAT
>Ga0209536_100017806_pt1 | contig 10039 bp, 9 predicted proteins | sample DeeMarSeWOR28_12_FD_187461 | JGI IMG/M metagenome (GOLD analysis project Ga0209536, IMG submission 187461) | Marine sediment microbial communities from White Oak River estuary, North Carolina - WOR-2-8_12 (SPAdes) (version 2) | ecosystem: Environmental > Aquatic > Marine > Intertidal zone >... | reverse complement strand
GCGGGGGTCGTTTCCCGTCGTGCTTGCTGCTCCGCCATTAAACGAGCCGTGTCGAGGGCAGCACGATAACGTCTCGCCGCTCGCAACTCCCAGATCCGTGTTTGCAACGAGTCGGTCTCGGCCCCGGTTCCCACCGCTGCCCAGACAGTGACCACCGGCAATAGCTGGCAGGTCAACCAGATGATCACGGGCCAGGCCAGCTGGCAAAATCGCGGCAAAGCCCACCTCGATCTCAGCAGGCGATCCCTTGGGCCTTTCAGGAAGCAGCCCACGAGCATGGCAACTTTCGGGAAGCGGCGGTGGCCTTGAACGACGGTTCTTAGGAGAATCATACGTGTGTTGCGTTGAATTCAAACAGGAGAATCGAGAGAATGCGGGTACCGAGTAGGGAGGTCGAACTCTCGTCCTTTCAGAGCGAGTTCTCGCCGTCTCAGAATGCGATTACCCGCAAGCCTTTCAAAAGCTTCACGACTCCGTATAGTATTGCCAGCCAGGCCACGCCGAACAGGAATATCGGTCCAGAGAGCGCGTCGTTCACCGAGGAGAGGACGATGCCCGAGCCAGCGCACAGTGCGGCCCGGACGAGTTCCCGGCTGCCAGCAAGACGCGCTGCCGACCGAGTCATGAGCGCCTGGTCGGCGGTGGTCAGGGTCCGCACGACCTGGGTGACGACTTCCGTCGTGTACTCTTCCTTACGCAGCACGGTGGCTATGGCACTAGGGGACATGCCCACTTCCAGAAGTTCACCAGCGCGGCGGAACGCTCGGGTGAAAGCCACGTCCTGCATTTCCGGAGAGGTCTTCGTCCCCGCGAGGGTATCCTCCATGTCACACTCCGCATCGAGGTGTCTTGCTCAGAATGCCTGACAGGACATACCAGCCTGTTGACTGGCCTGGTATATGGCGCGTACACCTGGCGCGGGACTCACATCGGGCAACACCCATTGGCGCCGCAACACAGGTGATCGGGCAGGATCCTCGAAACCTTCCACCACGACCAGCCCGTGGTCGTCGTCGAAGGAGACGACGAGTTGCCTGCCTCTCTCGGGATCGACACGACGGGCCACGAAAGCAACTCCCGGTGGAGGCAGCGGCGTCGCAAGATTCTCATACTGCTCCATGTCTTCAGCTGTACGTGGAGTGTCAATTTCCCATTCCGTACGGCCCATTTCCGAGAATACGTAGCTTACGAACTGCGATGGGGACGGATCCGGAAAAGCCACCGTGAAAGCCGAATTCGCCAGGACATTAGGTCGCAACATGTACTCGATGACCTGCGCAGCCTGGACAAGATCCGCAGGTTCGGAGCCCCCACACACCAGTAGCAGGGGTAACAACACCAACAGCAGCAAAGCAGGCAGAGATCGCCGGTTCGATCGATTCATGATTCCCACCTGGGTTTCTGCAGGCGACGACCAACGCGGGGGTCGGCCCGCCTCGCCCGCCTGGAGACTCTATGCCGATATTTCGACCGATTCACCTGGAATCTGAAGATTTTTCCTGGATCCTTGACGCGCAGAACAGCTGCGAGTAAGCTGAGATCCTGTTTTAGGTGTTCCTAAAAATAAAATTCGGAGTTAACGGATGTTTTCCTCCGCAATTGAGGACTATCTCAAAGTGATGTATACCCTGCAGGCCAAGGAGGGTAAGTTAACAACCAGCTCCCTGGCCCGACAGATGGGCGTGGCGCCGGCCTCGGTCACCGGCATGCTCAAGAAGTTGTCCGTTCTCGGACTCGTTTCGCACCAACGGTATCAGGGTGCCCGTTTGACGCCACGAGGTCGGCAGGTGGCTTTGCAAATCATCCGCCGCCACCGGCTGGCGGAACTTTGGCTACGTGAGGTCCTGGGCCTTCCGCTGGATCGAGTTCACGCGGAGGCTCACAACTGGGAGCACGTACTCAGCGACGAGGTGGTCGAACGTCTGGACAGCCTGCTGGATCATCCCCGCCAGGACCCTCACGGTGCGCCCATTCCCACGGCGGAGGGTCACCTTCCGGTCAGCCATCACAGACCCCTGGCTCGGCTGGCCGTGGGCGAATCGGCAGTGATCTGCGAGGTGAGTGATCAGGATGCCGAGCTGGTACGTTACCTTGCCGAATGCGGGTTGCTACCGCAAGCCCACGTCAGCATCCTCGCCCGTGAACCATTCGAGGGCCCTGTCACTCTCGAAGTGGACGGCAGGCAGCAGGTCGTGGGCAGCGAAGTCACGCACCACGTCTTCGTGCACCGCAATCTGGCAAGACGAACCTGAGCCAACCTGGAGCAATCATGAATTCAAGATATATCGTACTTCGTGACGTGCCTGTGCGGTCTGGAGCCCCGTCGGCCCTGCTACTGATCAGCGGGATTCTGCTTGCGAGCTGGTTGCTGGCCGCGTGTGGAAAACAGGGAGCGGGTGAGGGCACGCAGAGCGGTAGTGACAGGAGTCACCGATCTCTGAACGTGGTCACCACCACCGGCATGATCAACGACGTGGTCCTGAACGTGGGTGGCGACCGGCTTCGAACCCGAGCCCTGATGGGCTCGGGAGTCGATCCCCATCTGTACAAGGCGAGCGAGGGGGATGTGCGGCGGCTGTCCGAGGCGGACGTGATCTTCTACAACGGTCTGCACTTGGAGGCCAAGATGGCCGAGGTGCTCGAGAAAATGAACCGGCGAGTGCGCACCGTGGCCGTGGCCGAGGCCATCCCGGCAGAACGGCTGCTTTCACCTCCGGCTTTCGCAGGTGCTCACGATCCCCACGTATGGATGGATGTCTCCCTGTGGCACTTGGCCGCCGAGAAGATCCGCGACACTCTCACGGAGCTGGACCCCACACACAGGACAACCTACGAGGCCAATGCACGCACCTACCTGACAGAACTCTCGGTCCTGGACACCGAAATCCGCGAGCAGCTGGCCACCATCCCCAAGCCCCAACGTGTCCTGGTGACGGCGCACGACGCCTTCGCGTATTTCGGCCGCGCCTACGATATCGAGGTGAGGGGGCTGCAGGGCGTGAGCACGGTGGCCGAGGCCGGTACCGCCGATGTCCAGGAACTGGCCCACTTCATCTCCGAACGTCAAATTCCGGCCATATTCGTGGAGTCATCTGTTCCGCCGCGGGCCATTGAGGCCGTGCAGGCAGCAGTCAAGGGCCGGGGCTTTTCCGTCAGCATCGGTGGCAAGCTGTTCAGCGACGCCATGGGCAATCCCGGCACGCCCGAAGGGACCTACGCTGGTATGATACGCTACAACGTCAACACCATCGTAACCGCCTTGCAGGTCAGAACCAATGAACCGTGATCAGGAGAGCACCATGAACGACGCCGGCCCCTGGGCCATTGAGGTCACCGACTTGACCGTCGCTTACCGTGAGCGACCTGTCCTGTGGGACGTGGATTTGACAGTGCCTCCGGGAGTGCTGATGGCCATCGTCGGACCCAACGGTGCCGGCAAGACAACCATGATCAAAGCCATCCTCGGTCTGATTCCGCCGGCAGCGGGTCAGGTGCTGATCTACGGCAAGCCTTACGCCGAGCAACGGCGGCTGGTGGGCTATGTCCCGCAGCGCGGCAGCGTGGACTGGGACTTTCCCACCACCGTCATGGATCTGGTCATGATGGGGCGCTACGGAGCGCTCGGATGGGTGAAACGACCGGGGCGGAGGGAGAAGGAGCTGGCCCTGGCCGCCCTGGTGAAGGTCGAGATGGTCGATTTCGTCGACCGCCAGATCAGCCAGCTCTCCGGCGGTCAGCAGCAACGGGTCTTCCTGGCACGGGCCCTGGTCCAGGATGCTCAGGTCTATTTCATGGATGAGCCTTTTCAGGGGGTCGACGCCAAAACCGAGCGTGCCATCATCGATCTGTTGCAAGAGCTGCGCAGCCAGGGCAAGACCGTCGTCGTCGTCCATCACGATCTGCAGACCGTGCCAGACTACTTCGATTGGGTGATGTTGCTCAACGTGCGCCGCATCGCCAGCGGTCCCGTGGGTGTGGTCTTCAACGATACCAATCTGCGCTTGGCCTACGGGGGCCGGGTGGCCTACCTGACGCGGAAGGCGCCGGTCGTGCAGGAACGCTCCGATCCAGACGATCCGATGCTTTCGGGACGCTGGGGCCCCAAGTCTGGCCAGCACCTATTTGTTGGTGTGGACCTTCGTCCGCTCTTTCCGGCGCTTTTCTTTCTCTACAAGCAAACCTGGATCGAGTTCGTGGACCTGATGCTCCAATCGCTCTTTTTCGAGATCGGGCCCGCCTTTGCGCTCGACGGCAAACGAAGCACCGGGCTTGGCATCGGCTTCGGGTTCAGCCTGCCGCTCTACCGGCCGCTCAAGACGCTGCGCGGCCTCTGGCTTCGAATCGCGGCGCGTCATGTGAACAGCGATCCATCTTTTCGAAACACGCAGCGGACGAGCGATCGCAGCCAATGGACGCTGTATACGACGTTTGTGGTGCGCTTGGGCTTCAAGTCGAACCTGAGCCGCTGGGAACCGGACCGCTACCGTAAGCGCTAGCTTGGCTGACTCGAGGAACCCGGCTACAACGGCGAGGTGAGACGCACCAAAATCGTCTGCACGCTTGGTCCCGCCAGCGACACGAAGGCGAAGATCGGCGAGCTCGTCGGAGCAGGGATGGGTTGCGCGCGGCTCAATTTCTCGCACGGCGACCACGCGTCGCATGCAAGAACGGCGACCCTGGTTCGCGAGGCCGCGGCCGAGGCGCGTCGACCTCTGGCGATCCTCGCGGACATGCAAGGTCCGAAAATGCGGGTCGGGAAGTTCGCCCAGGGGTCGATCGAGCTGGCCCAGGGCGATCGCTTCGCGCTCACGACGAATGAGGTCGAGGGGAACCAAGACATCGTTTCCGTCACGCACGAGTCTTTGGGCGCGGACCTGAAGACAGGCGATGCGATTGCGCTCGACGATGGGTTCATTCGCCTGCGGGTCGACCGGGTCGAGGGCAACACCGTGCACACCTTTGTCGAGGACGGTGGCACACTTTCCAACCACAAGGGGCTCAACCTGCCGGGCGTTTCGATCACTGGGCCGGCGTTGACCGCCAAGGACCGCGAAGACCTTGCCTTTGCGGTTTCCGCCCTCGAGGCCGACTACGTGGCCCTCTCGTTCGTTCGATCGGCCGACGACGTGCGAGAAGCCAAAGCTCTGGCCGGCGACGTGCCAGTCATCGCGAAAATCGAGCGACCGGAAGCGGTCGAGGCCCTTTCCGACATCGTCGACGCTGCGGACGGCATCATGATCGCCCGAGGAGATCTGGGCGTGGAGCTAGGCGCGGAAAAGGTGCCGATGATTCAGAAGCGGATCATCCGGGAAACCAATGCCCACGGCAAAATCGTGATCACCGCCACACAGATGCTGGACTCGATGATCCGAAACCCACGACCGACACGAGCAGAGGCGGCGGACGTCGCCAACGCGGTCATGGACGGGACGGATGCGGTCATGCTCAGCGGGGAGACGGCAGCGGGCCGCTACCCCTTGCAGGCACTGCAGATGATGGATGCGATCATTCGCGAGGTGGAGGGGGACTACGTCGAAGATCTTTCGCGAGAGTTTCGCGAGCTCAAGAGCGTAGACGAAGAAGACTGGTCCTTTGCGAACGCCGCAGCGCGCGCCGCAGCGGTGTTGACCACGCATCTTCCACTCAAAGCGGTCGTGGTGTTCACCCAGGACGGTCGCTCTGCAGGCTTGCTGGCCGAGCATCGGCCGCGTGCGCCGATTTTGGCGGTCACCAGCGACGTGCGGGTCGCGCGACGGCTCGCGCTCGAATGGGGCGTGATTCCGCGAATCGAAGTGCCCCCTGAGTCGCTCGATGAGACGCTGCGGATCGCGACCTCATTGCTCGTGCGAGAGGAGCTTTGCAAGCACGGGGAGGCGTTCGCGATGGTGGTTGGCTGGCCTCCTTCGGGGCGCACCAATACTCTGAAGCTCCATCGTCTGTAGCCCCCTGGTCCCGCATGGACTAGATCGCGCCCATGGAAGAACTGCCGCAACAGATCGGCCGCTACCGCATCGACCGGCTTCTCGGAGCGGGTTCGATGGGGAACGTCTATCTGGCCCACGATGCGGATCTCGACCGGCCTGTCGCAGTGAAGACACTCCGCGATCTGGCGCTCGATCCGGAAACACGCGAGACTTTCCTCAGCCGATTCCAGAACGAGGCCCGCGCCGCGGCTCGTCTTCAACATCCCAATATCGTTCAGATATTCGACGTAGGAGACGACCCCAGGGTCGGCCCGTACCTGGTGTTCGAATATGTCCCCGGGCACACCCTCAAGGAGGCGCTCAAGAAACGTGGCCCGCTGTCCCGAGAGGAGCTCCTGGACCTGGCCCAACAGGTCGCGGACGCCCTGGCGACGGCCCACATCGCCGGCGTGATCCACCGGGATCTCAAGCCGGAGAATCTGCTGATCACCCGCAGCGGTCAGGTGAAGCTCGCGGACTTCGGGATCGCTCGAATCCCAAATGCGGACCTGACCAAGGAAGGTCAGTTCCTCGGGACCCCGTGCTACGCCGCACCCGAGACGCTTCGGAGCGGCGAGTACAGCGAGCAGAGTGACTTGTTCTCTTTCGGCGCCGTCATCTACGAGGCAGCGTGCGGCGAACGCGCGTTTCCCGGTAGCGAAGCGTTGGCCGTCGCACACCAAGTGATGAGCACCGACCCGGTTCCGCCAAGCGAGGCCAATCGGGGCGCAGCGATTCCAAGCTCGCTGGACGCGGCCATCCTTCGTGCGCTACGCAAGCGTCCCTCCGATCGATATGCCAGTGCGCGAACATTCGTATCGGCACTCAAGCAAGCCTACGACGGACGCCGCCCATCGAAATCGAGGCGTCGACGCGCCACGCTGCCCTTCGCGATGACCTTGACCATCGGACTGCTCTTGGCCCTATGGATCGCGGTCGAAAACTGCGATCCAAAGGCCATCAACGCCGGCGCCGGCACGGACGCCGGCGCCGACACGGACGGCAGCACTGACACGGACGCTGGCACCGGCACGGACGCTGGCATTGACACGGACGCTGGCTCCGAGGCGCTGTCTCCCCACGAGCGCGAGGAGGCCGCAAAAGACGAGTTGGCGAATGCGCGCGCTGCCTTCGAACGCGGAGACCTCACCGAAGCTAGCGCGGCACTCGAGCGTGCGAGCTCTTTCGACCCGAGCAACCCCGATATCGGCGAGCTTCAGAAGCAGGTGCTCGCAGCGCAGCTCGACGGCGGCTAATTGAGCTTGTTGCTGGCGTCAGGGACTGGCTTCCACCGGCAGTCCTTGCCGCCGCCCGTCGTCGATGTGCACTTGTACATGTAGGTCAGCGTTCGGCCGCATCCGCTGACTCGTTTCTGCATGGCCGCGTCGTCGACGAACTCGATCATCGACGCATCACAGTCGAGATCGACCGCAGCAGCGCTTCGTATCTGCTGCGTAGCGGCGGACTCGTGCCCACAGCCCAAAACGAGCACCGCGATGGCTGCAACTTGGATGACTTTGCTCCGCATCTCCTCGGACCCCGGAGCGCAGCATAGCGCATGGATGCGGGGCGCGCGCCTAGAAGTCGATCCCCAAGGCTCGAAGGTCGCTTTCGGCCTGCAGTGCCCAACCGCGATTGGCCTTCGGGCTCGCTGGGCTAGGGTGCAGGACGGTTCCGATCGTCGGCCCGTCGTCGCCGAGTGCAGCACGCGCTCGCTTGCTGGCCCATGCCCCCACGCCGACGACGAAGGTCGGCGAGAGGATCTCGACGGCATCACGCAGTGCCCGGTCGCATGCAGGCAGGAGCGCCGCCCGCTCGTCGGCCGAGAGCTTGTCGGGTGTACGATTGCGACCCGTCGATTCGACGAACAGAAGCGGACAATAGTTGAGCACGAAAAACCTCGAAAAGAAGTGCTCCGGCCTGCCGAAGCGCTGGCGCGCCCAACCCCAAAGACGGGAGCCGCTGACTTCCGAGCGCTGGCAGTCGAAGCCCAGCACAGGACGCTTTGGATGCTCGCCGGCCGGACGACCGACGCCTGCTTCAATGCCCATCCAATCGCGGACGAAGCCCACGTCGCCAAAAGGGACACCCGTCTGGCCCATGCCGAACGGCCCCGGGTTCATTCCAACGAAGACGACCTCCTTCGGGCCGGAGCCGAAGCGACTCAAATAGAGCTCATGAGGGCCCCGCGCGTATTCAAGGGGATTGTAGACGTGAGTGACCGGCTCACCGAAGTCGAGCTTGGAGACCACGCGGCTCAGCGCGCGCGAAGCTTTGACGAGCTCGTTCATGCGCGATCAGCAGAGGTAACGCTCGCCGCCATCGCACAAGATCGTCACGACTCGCTGCCCGGGTTTCATGCGACGTGCAACCTCGAGGGCAGCGTGAACGTTTGCGCCAGCCGACGGCCCGAGCAGCAATCCCTCTTCCCGCGCCAATCGCTTCGTCATTCGCTCCGCGGCAAGGTCGGTCACGGTCAGCACCTCGTCCGGAAGCTTGGTATCGAGCACCGCCGGAATGAAGCCAGCGCCAAGGCCCTGAATCCCGTGCAGGCCGGCCTTCCCACCCGAAAGTACCGCGCTGGCCCGTGGCTCGACGGCGACCAGGTGAATGGCAGGGTTGCGCTTCTTGAGCACGCGCCCAACTCCGGTCAGCGTGCCGCCCGTCCCCACGCCGGCCACGAAGGCGTCGACCTTGCCGCCGGTCGCTTCCCAAATCTCTTCTGCGGTGGTCTCGGAGTGAATCGCCGGGTTGGCGGGGTTTTCGAACTGGCCACACATCATGGCGCCTGGTGTCGTTCGCAGCAGGCGCTCGGCCTGCTCGACGGCACCTGCCATGCCGTCCTCGGCCGCAGTCAAGACCACCTCGGCACCGTAAGATTTGAGCAGGTGGCGACGCGCCGTGCTCATGTCCTCGGGCATCACAATCAGGCATCGGTAGCCACGAACGGCGCAGATCATGGCGAGGCTGATCCCGGTGTTACCGCTGGTCGCTTCGACGACCGTCGAGCCCTCTCGGAGCTCTCCCGATGCTTCGGCGGCGAGGATCATCGAAAGCGCAGGCCGGTCTTTGACCGAGCCGGCGACATTGTGCGATTCGAGCTTTCCGCAGATCTCTGCGCCCTTGTCATCGCCGATGCGCGCTAGCCGTACCAAAGGCGTGTGGCCGATCAGGTCCAACGCGCCGTCGTAGATTCGGTCGGTCATGTGGCGGCTAGCATACCAGGCAGAGCTTAGATGTCACCGTCGGAAGAGCCCGATTCGTGGACATCGTAGGCCTGGACGATTTGCTGGACCAGGGGGTGACGCACGACATCGGTATGGGAGAAGTAGACGAAGTCGATGCCGTTGATCCGTGAGAGCACCTTTTCGGCGTGCCGAAGCCCGCTATGCGCTCCTCCTGGTAGATCGATCTGAGTCACGTCGCCAGTGATGACGGTCTTGGAGTCGAAGCCCAGCCGCGTCAGAAACATCTTCATCTGCTCCCGCGTGGTGTTCTGCGCCTCGTCGAGGACGACGAAGCTGTCGTTGAGCGTCCGGCCTCGCATGAACGCCAGGGGCGCGACTTCGATGGTGCCCCGCTCGATTAGCGCGGTGATCCGGCCAGGCTCCATCATGTCGTGCAGGGCGTCGTAGAGCGGTCGAAGGTAGGGATTGATCTTCTCCGCGAGATCGCCAGGCAAAAAACCGAGGCGTTCGCCCGCTTCGACCGCGGGGCGCGTCAGGACGATCCGCTTGACCTGGCGTTCTTGCAGCGCCCGAATCGCCATCGCCATGGCGAGGTACGTCTTACCGGTGCCGGCGGGCCCAATCCCAAAAACGATGTCATGACTACGGATCGCCTGGATGTACCGCTGTTGCGTGACGCCCTTGGGCGAAACGATGCGCCGACTGGAGGTCGTCAGCACGACGTCGTCTAGAAGCGCGCGAAGCCTCATCTGTGGATGGGCACGCAGGGTCCGCGCCGCGCGCGCCATTTCTACAGCGCTGAGCTCGCGAAACTGGAGTGCGTCGATCAGCTCGTGAAGCACCCGCTCCACCATCTCGACTTCCCGGTTCGGCCCATGGATGTGAATC
>Ga0209536_100017805_pt1 | contig 10040 bp, 9 predicted proteins | sample DeeMarSeWOR28_12_FD_187461 | JGI IMG/M metagenome (GOLD analysis project Ga0209536, IMG submission 187461) | Marine sediment microbial communities from White Oak River estuary, North Carolina - WOR-2-8_12 (SPAdes) (version 2) | ecosystem: Environmental > Aquatic > Marine > Intertidal zone >... | reverse complement strand
ATCGGCTTACTGACGAAGGAACTTTGCTCCAAAGATCATATTTCGTCATCGTGGCTTTGGCGTCAGCGAAAGTGGATGTGTCCGGGACAGTGGGATCGGTGATATAGTCAAGCGGGTCTCCGATAACATCAGATACGGTCAGGTTAATCAGTTCCGCTTGGGGATGGATGGCCTTGGCCAGACGACCGCCTTTAATCTGGCTGAGATGTTTTCGAACAGCGTTTATTTCAACAATATTGGCGCCACACGTTAATAATAGCCTATTGACGGCTTTTTTTTCCTCCAAGGTTACACACTCCACCGGAAAGGGAAACAATGCTGAACTACCTCCGGTTATACACCCAAATACGATATCATCTCTTTGGGTCTGAGCGGCCAAACTCAGCGCTTTTTGTGACGCTTCCAATCCAGATTCATCCGGGATAGGATGGCTTGCGTGAATTAATTCAGCTCGAGTCAGCGTCCCTTCCTGGCCGTATTTGCACACGATCACACCACCACTGATTCGATCACCCAGGATATCTTCCAAAGCCCTGGCAATCGGGTAAGTGGCTTTTCCAGCGCCCAACAAATAAATACGTTTATATTGGGTAAGATCAAACTTTAGCTCACCGACACGAAGGAGATCACCTTGAATTGAAACCAGTGCTCTAGTTGCAATATCCGGATCTGCCTTGGCAAGGGCATATTCGATAATGTCTAATGCGGCTTTTCGTGTGTTGAAGTTTCCGTGAGATAAGAGCTGAGCAGCATTTTTAACATAGGCCATCGCGTTTCTCCAATGATGAAAAAATACATTTTATCAGGCGGGCCGTGCAAAATTCTTACCCGCATATATGGCCGCAGCGCCCAGCTCTTCCTCTATTTGTATCAGGCGGTTGTGCTTTGAAGTCCTCTCGCCTCTTACCGGCATACCCGTTTTGATTTGGCCGCTGTTTAAAGCAACAACAAGATCGGAAATGATCGGATCTTCGGTCTCACCGGATCGTTCGGAAACCTGTACGCCATAGTTGTGGCGATAAGCGAATTCAGCTGCATCGAGTGCTTCGGAGAGGGTTCCGATTTGGTTGACCTTAAACAACATGGCATTGGCTGCGCCCTGTTTAATGCCTTTTCTGAGCCTCTCGATATTCGTGACGAAAAGATCATCGCCAACAATTTGAGTATCAAGCTCTTTGGATAATTTTGCAAATCCCTCAAAGTCCTCTTCTTGTAAGGGATCTTCCATCGATGCGATCGGATATTTATTTGACAGCGCTTTATAAAGATCGATTAATGCATCTCTATCATAAATTTTCCCATCCAGCTCGTAGACGTTTTTTTCTTTGTCAAACCATGAATTTGCGGCTAAATCCATGCCGTATAAAATGTCTTGACCTTCTTTATACCCCGCCTTTTCAACTGCTTTAGATAGAAATTCAAAAGGCTCCCAGATACCTCGCATCGGCGTCGCAAATCCACCCTCATCGCCCGTATTTGTTGCCAAGATACCGTATTTTTCAATGACCATCTGCCGCAAAACTTCATTGATCGTTGTAGTCCATTCTAAGGCCTCAATGTATGACTCCGCGCCAATCGGCATGATAATAAACTCTTGAATTTCAAGGTCATTTGCGGTGAGTTTCCCACCGTTAATAAAATTCATCAGCGGCACCGGAATCACATGGCTGTTTGGGTTGATATAGCGGTAAAGTGGAACGCTACAAACGTTAGCCGCAGCCCTTGCCACGGCAAGGGATACGCCTAAAATTGCATTAGCTCCAAGACGTTTTTTGTTGGGAGTTCCATCCAGTTCTTTCATGGCCATATCTATTTTACGTTGTTCTGTAACATCCTGGCCTTCAAGGGCTTGATGGATCTCGCTATTTACATTTGACACCGCCTTTAAAACGCCAAGACCTTGATACCGCTTCTGATCACCATCCCGGAGTTCATGCGCTTCGTGAGCTCCAGTTGATCGTCCCGCAGGCACATCGGCTCGACCCTTTAATTCTCCATTCACCCACACATCTGCCTGTACGGTCGGCCACCCTCTGCAATCGATAATCTCCCTGGCAGTTACTTTGCTAATTTTAAATTTTGCCATATGGTTTTTCCTCCTTGATACCTTATTATTCAACAAATCAAAGAAACTCTGAAATTTCTTTTGCCGTAGATAGAATTCCACGGATATTTTATATTTTTATATGATGTGTATCTCGCATAATTATGCTGCCTGTGTCACAAAAGCAGTTCTTTTGTTTCGTTATTCTTTTTTTTATCTGCTAAAACTTGAAAAAAGACATGTTTCAAAAATTTTCTCAATCTGACAAATGCCGCCTCATCTTCAATAAGATTGGTATAAAAATCTTTTCCTTCCAGCATTACGATCAGAAAATCAGATAGGAGTTGAAAAGTAGTGGCCTCAAGCTTATTCGTGTTCAATAATTTGCTGAGCTCGAATTCCAGAGATCGCTGAAAGCGACTATAAAACTGGCGGAACTTCGATTTCACCTCAGGATGAGTGATGCTCATGGCATAACATTCATAAAACGCCCTATCTCCTACAAGGTAATTGTCAAGTCTTCTTGAATCCTCAAAAAAGCGGTCCAGCAGGAAATGAAGTTTCGCCTTAGAGTCCGTCAGCGTATTTAGTTGTTTTAAATAATAATCTTCATATTTTTTTATAATAAAATCGGTAAAATCCAATATCATCTCTTCTTTGCTCTTATAATAATGTAGCAAAAGGCTGGCATTTGTTCCCATGCTGTTGGCTACCTTGGCAAGGGTTGCGCCTGAAAAGCCATGTTGACTGACTATTTTATGAAAGTGGTTCATGATTTCCTGCTTTCTTATTTTCCCAATTTGTTTCATTTTTCACTCCTCGTGGAATCCCAATTCAGATCCCCATTCAAAGATTCTTGAATGTTTATTAAAAAAATTAAACATATAGTCAATATTTTTCTTGACACTAAAAGTTGCGAATTGTATTTAGAGCATTAATTGGGATTATTTTTTGTATCAGGCATCCCACACGATACGTTTTTGGGTTTGACAGATCATTCTTTCAGCATTTAGCTTGTCGGGAGAGAATTGATGAATCCTGCCATTTACCCTATAATACCAATTGTTTGCGCAACAGATCAAAATCAAGACACTTCCAAAGCCAAAAAACTCGCTCTATTCGAATTTGCCTCCGGACTTGAACACAGTGGAAATGTGCAGCACTCTGCAAATTTTGCCAAAGATTTAGACGTTGTTCTGCCACCAGAAAGACATCTTACACTATTTGATTCACAAACATGTGTTTTGGCACCAAACTCATAAAAGTAAGAAGCTTTATGTTTGTGACTGCAGTGGGTATTAGGGTTTAAAGCGCAAAAGCTTTGGTAACTATCGGTGGTGCCACCATCCGACCTGCGGTATGAAGGACCTTAATAATTACAATATTCCACATATGTCAACAGTGGTAGCATCTGGTGACTACATCGTGGAAGATTTCAGGTTGCCCTGGGCATCGCAACTTATCTAGATTTTAGGCAAAGCTTTAGTAATTGGCTGCGTCCAGTGATTCAACTCCTGCAGAAGAATTGATATTAACGGCCTCGTTGTTTAACTAATCAAACATAAGGAGGGAAACGTATGAAATCATTAATGAGCAAAGCCATTACACGTCGTAGGTTTTTGAAAAATTCGGCTATCTTTGGTGTAGGAATAACCGTTATGCCCAAAATGTTGTGGGCGAGTGAAAAGAGCGAGTTGGTCATTTACAACTGGGACTCCTATATGGATCACAATGCGGTTGAAAAGTTTGCAGTGGATAACAATGTGAAAATTACCTACGATTATTTTGCGACCGTTGAAGACATGTTTGCGAAAATGAAAGAAGGAAATCCGGGGTATGATGTGATTTTCATGTCGGACTATATGACGGCGACCATGTCAAGACTGGACATGCTGGTGGCGATTGACCAAAGCAAAACCCCAAATATGAAGAATATCGATCCGGATCCAAAGTTTTCAGATCCAGTAGTCAATCCCGGCCTGAAATGGGGGCTGCCCTTCATGTGGGGATCAACAGGCATCGGCTACCGAAAATCAAAAGTGAAAAAACCCATTGACAGCTGGAAGGTGCTACTTGACAGCGATGAGTACAGCGGACGCATGGCACTTCTGGGCGATATGCGTATATGCATTGGGGCAGCCCTGAAATACCTGGGGTACAGCCTTAACTCCATCAATCCGAAGGAGATCGCCGAAGCCCGGGATCTACTCATAAAATCAAAGAAGCATATGAAAACCATCGCGGAGGACAACGGGCAGGATCTACTGGCGTCCGGTGAGGTTGATGTGGTGATGGAGTGGAGCAACGACATCGCACAGGTCGTTGCGGAGGACAGTGACCTTACCTTCGTAATACCGAAAGAAGGCTCCTATGTCTGGATAGATTACATATGCATCCCGAAAGGGGCGAAAAATGTGGACAATGCCCATGCATTTATGAACTTTTTGCATGATCCTAAGGTTAATGCACAATGCGCCGAATTTATCCAAGTCGCAACACCAAACCTGGCGGCAAAAAAACTTCTCAGCAAAGAACATCTCAACAACAAATCCATCTGGCCCGACGAGGCAGCGGTTAAAAATTGTGAGACAATAATTGATGTCGGTGAAGCGACACGACTCTACGATGAGGCATGGATTAAGATAAAAGCGGGTTGATGAGCGGATTGATCGCACCGTGAAACGATTGAGCCTGCCCTGGCCGGAATATATGAACCAAGGGTGAGATCAACTTACGCTGAGCCCCTTATCTGATGAGCATGTGGCTGCCGGTCAATTTCTCTTCAATTAGATACAATCTGGAGAGAGTGCGCACGGTTCAGGCGCATGGAAAGACGTTGACATATGGTTGAAAAAGATGTGCGAGAGCATAAACTGACCGCAAGTATCCTGCTGGTTCCCCCATCGGTCTGGCTGATCATATTCTTTACCCTCCCGCTGGTTATCGTCTGGCTGTATAGCTTTGGAGAGCGGGGCCCGATGGGGCAAACATTTTTATCTTTCAGTTTCGCGAATTACCTCCGCGCCATCCAGTGGATTCATCTTGGAATTCTGTGGAAATCCATCTGGATTGCCGCGGCCGCAACGGCGATCTGTTTTTTGATGGGCTTTCCCCTTGCGCTGGGTCTAGCCTTCGCACCGATGCATTTGCGAAACCTCCTGTTGCTGCTGGTTATCCTTCCGTTCTGGACAAACCTGCTGATTCGGACGTACGCTTGGATTGCCGTTTTAAGAACCAGAGGTTTCCTAAACTTCGGCCTGGAATGGATTCACCGGAAGCTCGATGCATTGTTCACATTTGTCGGGTTTCCCGATTTAATGGGTACTTTTCAACCACTTTCTTTGCTTTACAGTAATTCTGCCGTGATAATCGGGCTGGCCTATGTGGCCCTGCCCTTCATGATTTTGCCCATATATGCCACCCTGGAAAAACTCGACAGATCCTACCTGGAAGCCAGTCTCGATCTAGGTGCCGGGCAGTGGCGGACACTTTTTTCAATTACCATACCGCTGGCATTTCCCGGCATTTTTTCAGGGCTACTGCTCTCTTTCATTCTTTCTCTGGGAACATATGTGACACCGGTGTTGTTGGGCGGCACAGACAGTATGATGATCGGCAATCTGATTGCTCAAGAATTTGGACCGGCCAGAGACTGGCCCTTTGGTTCTGCCCTGTCTTTTATTTTGCTTTATGTCACATTTTTAGTGCTCTGGCTCCGAGCTTTTGTCTCTTCACGTTCGAGCGGAATAGGTTATTAATTCGGAGAGTGACATGTTGCTTGAAAAAAAAAGTCTACCTATAAAAACAAGTCCATCAGGAGAACCGGGCCCGGCTCCCGAGAGGCCGAGAGCGAGGAACCGGTTTTCCAAAGGTAGGCGCATCTCGAGGAAAAGAAGCTTAACGCCCCTTGAATATACCAAAAAACGCTGGTTTCAGGCGACGATGTGGATAAATTTAGTCTTTCTGTACTTCCCCATCATCACATTGATTGCCTTCAGTTTTAACAACAGCAGACGCAATATCGTATGGAGAGGCTTTACGCTGAAATATTATGTCAAGGCCTATAATAACGCCACACTTTTTGATGCCGTGATCAACACCCTCATTGTGGCCGGAATTTCAACGGTCATTTCAACCATTCTGGGTGCCTTTTTGGGCCTGGCATTATCCCGGTTTAAATGGCGCGGAAAAAGCTTCTATGACAGCTGGATTCATCTCCCCATCATCATTCCTGAAATTTGTATGGGAGTTGCCATGATGGCGTTTTTCCATACGGTGAATATTTCTCTGGGGCTTTTCACAATCACCGTCAGTCACATCGCCTTCACCATCCCTTTTGTTGCCATCGTGATTCGTGCGCGCATGGCTGGATTCGATTTTTCTTTGGAGGAGGCCTCTCGAGATTTGGGCGCGAGCCAGTTTCAAACATTCATGCATGTAACCCTGCCATATATGGTACCGGGGATAATTGCCGGTGCGTTGCTGGCAATGACCCTGTCCCTTGATGATTTCGTAATCACCTTTTTTACTTCCGGGCCAGGTTCGACAACGCTACCGGTCAAGATCTTTTCAATGATACGCTTCAACGTATCGCCGGAAGTGAATGCGGCTTCCACAGTGTTGATCACCGTCACGCTGGTATTGGCGGCATCAATGATGATTCTTCAAACCAAGTTGAAAAATAAGTAGCAGGTGCACGCATATGACGGACATGACTCCCATCGTCAGGATTCGAAATGTCACGAAACGATTCGGCAAATCAGTTGTTGCGGTTAGCAATTTCAGCCTGGACATTCAAGAAGGTGAATTTTTTGCTCTGCTTGGCCCTTCCGGCTGCGGAAAGACGACGTTGCTTCGGATGATTGCGGGTTTTGAAAATCCAACCGAAGGGCAGATTTTCATTGACGGCAATGATGTGCAGGGCATTGAACCAAACCGCAGACCGGTCAACATGGTTTTTCAATCCTATGCGGTTTTTCCACATATGACAGTTGCTAAAAATGTTGGATATGGTTTGAAAGTCACAGGGACACCTAGCGGTGAAATTAAAAAACGCGTGGCTGAAGCATTGTCACTAGTCAAAATGGATGGATATGATCATAGAATGCCCCATCAGCTTTCCGGTGGGCAGCAACAGCGTGTGGCGCTGGCGCGCGCCCTGGTAAAAAGGCCCAGAGTACTGCTTTTGGATGAGCCGCTGTCGGCCCTGGATGCAAAATTGCGCGAGGCCATGCATATTGAATTGAGCAATTTACAAAAAACCGTTGGCATAACATTCGTTATTGTGACTCACGCACAGACTGAAGCTTTGTCGCTGGCCGATAAGATAGCCATTATGAACGAAGGCGAACTATGTCAGACTGCTTCTCCGAAAGAGCTTTACGAAAGGCCGAACAGCAAATTTTGTGCAGACTTTATCGGCAAAGCCAATCTGCTTAACGGCAAAACCATCGGTGTTGAAGATAACCGGCTATTGGTCGATGTGAAAGGTATTGGTCAAATCAAAGTGCCTACTGATGTTGCAGCAAACGGAATCGTCGATATTGCCATTCGACCTGAAAAATTACGCCTGAGCAAAGAAGAGCCCAAAGGCGATGTAATCAAGTTCCGCGCAAAGGTAGATGGTAAGGTGTATTATGGTAATTCCAGCACTGTGTATTTCAAAGGCAATAGTGACCTTCGGGTTCTAGTGGACATCAAAGACTTATCCGATACTGGAGAATCATCAATAGAGATTAACGATGAAATGTGGGTTTATTGGCAGCCAGAAGACACACTGGTGCTCACTAAATAATGTTAAATCAATTTCACCAGGGAGAATCCAGCATGGACGAATGGGCAGGAAAGACGGTTTTGGTGACTGGCGCAGCCGGTGGTATGGGCAAAGCCGTCGCCACGCGGTTTTTGCAGAACGGCGCCACTGTTATTGCCAGTGATATCAATGCGAGTTCTCTGGAGAAAGCAGCAGCAGAGTTTTCCGCAAGCGGCGGAACCGCCCTAGCGGTGGTGGGCGATGTGTCAAAGGTTTCTGATTGCAAACGGATAGTTTTCGCGGCGGTCGATAAAGGCGGCCGCTTGGATACTGTGATCAATTGCGCCGGTGTGTGGATGGAAGGGCCTTCCGATACAATGACCGAGGAAATGTGGGATCGCACCATTGATATCAACCTGAAAGGGACTTTTTTCATCAGTCGCTACGCCATCCCGGAACTCGAAAAAACAGAAGGCTGCATTATAAATATCAGTTCCAATTCCGGTTTGATCGGCGAGCCCGAAGTGGCCATCTATTGCGCCTCCAAGGCGGGCGTTTGCATGATGACCAAAGCCTTAGCCGTCGAACTTGCACCAAAAGGCATCAGAGTCAATGCGATCTGTCCCGGCGACGTGATGACGCCGATGCTGGAGAGCCAGATCAGGGACTGGAGCCAGGGCGATCCGCAGGGATATACAAAAAGGTTGTTAAGCTACTACCCGCAAGGCGAGCGCGCCCGTTTTATCAAGCCGGAGGAAATTGCAGAGACGGTATATTTTCTCGCTTCCCCAAAGGCAGCACCTATCACCGGCGTTTGCCTGGCCGTGGATTTTGGTGCCACTGCCGGTCTTGCATAACTCCAGTACTGATATAGGTGACGTTCTTTATTAATCCATCCTTTATTTGATTGAAATATTCTACGACCGGTGAAATGACCGGAAGGGGTGAAAATGACAGCGAGTGACGGTTTAAAAAATCGTGTTGCCCTGATTACGGGGATCGGCAGTGACAAAGGTATCGGATTTGCTGCGGCACGTATTCTGGCAAGCAGACAGGCCAGGCTGGCCATCACCGATATGACGGACCGAGTGCACGACTGCGCTAAATCATTGGTTGCAGAGGCCGCTGCGGTCAAATCATACACGGCGGATTTGGCAGATCGGGTGCAGGTTAAACAGCTTGTTGAGAGCGTTGTGAAAGATTTCGGCCGCATCGATATCCTGGTGAACTGTGCCGGCATGGTTAAGGCGGGAGAAAAATTTGTCGAGATCAACATGGCGGATCTGGACCCCAAAAAATGGGACGAAGATATCGCCATCAATCTCAACACGTGCTTCAACGCGACCCGTGAGGTGCTGCCTTACATGATAAAGCACCAGTACGGTCGGATTGTCAATATCGCCTCGGTTACCGGCCCTCTTGTCAGCAACCCAGGATCGACTGGTTACAGTGCCGCCAAAGCCGCCATTGTCGGCATGAGCCGCAGTCTGGCCATCGAAGTGGCCAAACACAACATTACCGTGAACAATGTTGCGCCCGGCTGGATAAAGACGGCGTCATCTACAGAACAAGAGCTGGTGGGCGCTCAAAACACCCCCATGGGCCGTGCCGGAAAACCTGCAGAGGTCGGCAATCTTATTGCTTTTTTGGCTTCTGATGAATCCTCATATATTACAGGTCAGCTGATCGTCATCGACGGCGGCAATATTATTCAGGAATACAAAGGGCCAGCTGAGTTGTACTATTGAAAGAATAGGATGCGTGAAAAAAAGGAGATGCCATCATGGGAGAAAAATGGTTTGTTCATCCGTACATCCCCAATTCGGTTCCTGACATTCGGGAAGCGATGTTGCGCGAAATCGGGGTAGATGACGTCGAAGCTCTTTTTGTCGAGATACCGCCCCATCTCAGGTTTAAAGGACGACTCGATATACCCGAACCGATCCGTTCCGAAGCGGGCATTCAGCGCCATGTGGAACAAATTCTGGCCAAAAACAAAACCTGCAAGGAGTATCTGAACTTTTTGGGTGCGGGATGCTGGCAGCATCATGTGCCGGCCGTGGTCGATGAAATCGTAGGTCGCTCCGAATTTGTTACCGCCTATTGCGGGGCCAATTATTCCGATCATGGCAAATACCAGACCCGCTTCGAGTTCAACAGCTTGATGGGCGAGTTGCTGAATATGGACGCGGTCGCCAACCCGATTTATGACTGGGGGCATGCCGCCGGTATTTCGCTGCGGAT
>Ga0209536_100017804_pt1 | contig 10040 bp, 11 predicted proteins | sample DeeMarSeWOR28_12_FD_187461 | JGI IMG/M metagenome (GOLD analysis project Ga0209536, IMG submission 187461) | Marine sediment microbial communities from White Oak River estuary, North Carolina - WOR-2-8_12 (SPAdes) (version 2) | ecosystem: Environmental > Aquatic > Marine > Intertidal zone >... | reverse complement strand
TCCAAATCCTCTTCTGGCGGGGCATTGAAGATAGCCAACTCTTCTGCATACTCTTCGGCTGTCAGCCAGCGACCACCCGAGACCACGTGCTCGGCAATCTCCTTGCGGCTGTTGAACCAGATCTCGATCTTGCTCTTGTCCTCGGGGGCCAGGTGGTCTTCTTGGCGCATCCAGATACGAAGCTGATCCATGCACTTGCCTACACTCTGCTCCCCGACTGAGCCGGTGAAGCGGTAGACATGATGGTGCTCGTCCTCGCAGAGTTCCTTCTCGTACTCGTAGAGGATCTTCTCTACCTGGCGTCTGGTCTTCTTGACCTCAAGCTCGGCGTCTTCTGCTTCGGCAATCTGCTTGCGGGCTTCTGCCTGCTTGAGCTTGGATTCAGACTTAGCCGCGCAGGCTTCAGCCTCAAGTTTCTTGATCTCGGCGTCGATCTTCCTTGCTTCTGCCGCCCATATTTCGGGAGGCTTTTCCACTTGCTCGCTCACGATCTAGCTCCTCCTGATAGGCACGTATGACGCGATTGGCATCGCCCTTGGAGAGCCTGCGAATGAGGAAATGGTCTGGCGGGAGTCCCTCGATGGCCGCTACTTGCGACTTCTGATCTTGGGTCGCCTCACGGTAGGGGATAAGCTCGGCTTCGCAGAATGTGCGGGGGTCTTCCCAGAGGAAGGCAGTCGTTATTCCCTGCTTATCGCCCCTTTTCCGCTGGGCGAGATTACGCACGAGAGCCCGCTGCTTCTCCGTGGGTGTCGCCATGACAGGTCGTTTCTATCACATTGTAGGCACTTTGTCAAGTATTCGTCCGCGATATAGTGTATGCTGTGGGGCAGTGAACGTGTAAACGACGCACGAGGAGAAAGTGCCTATGTTCACGCGAGAACGGGTGGTGCCGTTGGGGCACCAACAGATAACAGACGTGTCTTCAGCGACAAGTCTGACTGTCCCCACCGGCGCACAATGGGCTCTCATCGCCTGCACAGCGCAGAACGTGAGATGGCGCGACGATGGGACGGCTCCTACGGCATCGGTCGGCCAGCAGATGTTGACGACTGACCCGGCGATGTGGTACGGAGGCAAGCTCTCCAAGCTACAGTTCATTCAGGAAACGTCTACTGCGATCCTCGAAGTCACGTACTACGGGTAAAGGAGAAGACACGTGGCAGCATATCGTTACGGACTGGCGGCAAAGTCGAATGTGATGGGGCTTGTACGGCTTGAGGTCGGCACCCCCGCTTCGGCTGCTTCCTGGACCGGTTCTACCGGCTACTCATTCGGGGACTTCGTGCGTCCTACAACCCCGAATGGCTGGGTCTACAAGTGCATCGGGGCCGGCACCTCCAACTCGGGCGAACCCACTTGGCCCACCGCTTTCGCAGAGTCGGTCGATGACAACACGGCTACCTGGGAAGCGTATTCCAAGGGCGTCAAGCTCCGGCTGCATACGACCAGTCACACTCCCGATCAGGACGCAGACCAGTTCATCTCCGATCTCGACAACGAGCTTGCCTCCGGCAACGGCTACACCTCCGGCGGAGAGTTGGTTCTCGACACCGGCGCGGGCAACGGCAAGCTGGATCTGACCTACACGGGGGCCACCAACAAGCTCAACGTGGACTTCGATGATGTCACATGGTCGTTCACCGGCACCAAAGCGTTCGTGTACGCGATCCTAGTAGTAGACCTCGGCGTGGATTCGATCTCACCGCTCATCGGCTACGACAACATGGGTTCCCAGAGCGTGACGGATGCCGACTTCACCTATCAGGTGAACGCGAACGGCTTCCTCGAAGTCACCGCTACCTGATCTCTCAACGTAGTTCACATACTCAGGAGGCAAGATGGCTTTCACTGCGGCTGTAAGAACGGAGATGCTGAAGGTATTCACAAACGGCAGTCCGACCGACTACACTACTTGGTATGTCAGTCTGCACACTGCTGATCCAGGGGCTACCGGCGCCGACGAGTTACCCTCCAGCAACGGCTACATACGGAAGACCGTATCGTGGAGCGCTGTTTCTGGCGGGGCTTCAGACAACTCGGCCCAAGTCCAGTTCGCCGCATCTGGCGGCGACTGGTCGCAGGTATCCTATTTCGGGATCTGGAACGCTGAAACGTCCGGTACGTGGCTTGGTGGTGGATCGCTCTCGGCAGCGAAGACTATCACCGATGGCGACACCGGCACGTTCGCGGCTGGCGATCTCGATCTGACGATCTCCTAGCTATGGCAGACCACAAACTGAAGGGAACGATCACAGCCAAGTTCACCGTGAGTACCCCCAAACTGAAGAAGGACAGCCGGCTGAAGGGCTCGATACCCTTGACGATCAGCGTTAGTCACGGCAGGAAGTAGCCTGCCGTGGCTATCAGCTATATTGCGGCGGCACGCAATACGTGGTCAAGCGGTGAACCGACCATTACGCATGGTCTGACCATCATTGAAAATGATGTGTTGGTAGCCGTCATCCATATCAACGACTATCACTCCTATGGTGTGGCGTCGTCAGGGTTCACAGAGGACGTAGACCAGTCTACCATCGGCACGTCGTCCTTCATGCTCTGCCACAAGGTCGCTGGGGCAAGTGAGCCGGGAACCTATACCTGGGACGTTGACACAACCTCTGACTATGGCGGGGTCACGCTGCTTCAGTTCAGGGGCGTGGACACGGATAACGTGTGGGATGTAGCTCCACCGACAGCGCTGGAGTATCAGCCGTCTGCCGGTGACTGGGAAGGCGATGACCCGTGGGCATCGCCACAGGCACTCTCACGCAGCACCAGCTACGACGGCAGCATGGCGATTCTGGTAGCTATGGTGGATACAGGCGCCTACTACGACTACTTCACGGCTGTCGGGAACTCGTTCGAGAACCTGTATAACACTCCGACAGGTTCAGCATCATCCGTCGTCATTGGTACGGCTACCAAGACCATCTCGACGGCAGGCGCCATCGGCACGACCAGCATCACTCCCGAAGTCTCTAGTCAGGACTGCACGGTCGGCCTGATGGCTTTGCGTGCAGCGAGCGCCGGCACCGATCACCCTCTGGCAGGAACGGTATCAGCGACCGCAGCGCTCACTACAACTCCGCTTCTTCTCAACTACTATACGCTCGTAGCCACACAGGACGGTACCGAAATAGATCTGACCTGGAGTTAGCGTGGCATTTACAGTAGACGCCACTGGTGTTCAAAGCGTTGGCACAAGTCAACCACGCACCATGTCATATACGACGACCTCTGACTGCAAGGTCGTTGTGCTTTGTGTTGTCGGTATAGACAACAACACTGAGCTACAGGGTGGCACCGTAACCTACGGTGGTCAGACCATGACCAAGCTGCATCCAGCGCTGCAACTTGGTGGCCCCGGGTTTGAAACAGCGGTTGGTATCTGGTACCTGATCGAACCTCCTACCGGAAGCTATAGCTTCTCTTATCCTAACGCTGGCGACAACACCATCAGGCTGTATGGTATCGGATTCCGATGCGCTTCCGGCTATCTCCCGGCAATAGACGACCAGGACTATCTTGAGAACAGCAGCGGTGGGGCCAACCCAGCCCTACCTTCTATGACTGCTTCTGGCGCATGGGCCGGCGTAGCCGTTATGGGCAACGGTTATAGGAATGACGCTTCTGCTGACTCACACACAACTATCGGCACCCTCAATGATGAGGGTAGCTGCAACAGCGGAGCCCAGTACGGTATCGGATCTTCAAGTGGGTCTGTAGTATTCTCTTGGACGCAGAACAGCGATGACTATGCGTTGGAGGGTCTGCTACTCAAAGAGGTGGAAGACACCGGAGAAGACCATCCTCTCTCTGGTACCATTTCCGCCACTGCCGCACTTACCACTACTCCTCTAGTAGTAGACCGAGAACTAGCTGGTTCTGTATCCGGTACGTCTAGCCTCGGCACTACCAATCTGAGGCACACATACCTGTCGGTAGAGAGGGAAGAGGACGGAGGTGGTTTCAGTGAGATAGCCCACACCGATAACGATGGGGCTTGGACTGATACCGACACGTTCTCCAATGGTGTCGAATACAACTATCGCATCAGATACTATAACGATGGTACGTGGGGTGAATACTCCAACGAAGATTCTGTTGTTTATGTCTCCGCAGGAGAAGACCATCCGTTAGCCGGCACAATCGCGGCGACCGCAGCACTCGCCGGAACGGCACCAGACCTAGACCGTAAGTTGGCCGGGTCTATTTCGGCCACCGGAGCGCTTGTCGGTACGGCACCAGACCTAGACCGTAAGTTGGCGGGTTCCATATCTGCCGTTTCTACGCTGGCCGGCGCTCTTACGAGGGACACCGCCCTTGCTGGTATTGTCACCGCTGCTGCTACCTTGGCTGGGGCAGTCACCAAAGACTCGAAGCTGGCCGGGTCTGTTTCGGCTACCGGAGCACTCGTCGGCAATATGGTGCGTGGCAGACCGTTGGCCGGTCTTATCACGGCGACCGCAGCGATGGCCGGGAATATCGGCGTTGCTCGTATCCTCAGTGGTTCTGTGGACGCCACCGCTACGCTGGCCGGTCTGCTAGATGTCAACCATCCCCTTGTCGGCTCTATCTCTGCTACTGGTGCCCTAGCCGGAACAGCGCCAGACATAGACCGCAAGCTGGCCGGTTCGATAGACGCGACCGGCGCGATGTCCGGTTCGATGCTTGTCGGCCAGATATATGTCGGCGCAACGGTGGCCGAAGCGGAAGTCTGCCCTAGCTCTACCCAACTCGTCGTTTACACGGGCTCTACTGTGGCCGAAGCCGAGGAGTGCCTCGTCGGAGTCCCGCAGGCAGGGCAGAGTTATCTCGGTTCGACGGTAGCCGAAGCCGAGGCTGTCCCCTATGGTTCCCCGGTAGTTGACGTAACAGGGTACTCATGCGCCGAGGCAGAAGCGGTTCTCGCCGGCTCTACCAACGTCCACCACTACTACTCCGGTGCGACAGTGGCAGAAGCCGAGGAATGTCTGGCCGGCGTAGCCTATGTCTCTGAAGTCTATATAGGCTCTACCTGCGCCGAAGCCGAGGCGTGCAACGCTGGAGCCTTGGACTACTCTTCTGCCGGGAGCGCAACGGCTGAAGCGGAACAGGCTAATGCAGCCAGCGTGGTCGCTTCCAGTTCGGGGAGTACGACAGAAGAAAGTGAAGTTTGCCCCAGTTCGACCCAACTTACCATTTTCACGGGATCGACGTGTGCGGAAGCCGAGCAGATCAACGTCGGTACTCCGGTCGAGGAAGCTGGAGAGACATGGGAGGCCGAGCTTCACGAGGAAGCGGAACAGTGTAACGCCGGCGCGTTGGCGTATGTGTACTCCGGTTCTACCTGCTCCGAAGCCGAAGCGGTACTCTCGCCCAATGTCTCTATCGTCTTTGCCGGCGCCATCACATACGAGGCGGAACAGTGTAACAACGTCTTTCTTACCAACACCGTACTCGGCTCTCTTGTATCAGAGGCGGAAGCGGTCTTGTCCGCATCGGTGGTGTTCGGTCTTGCCGGGTATACGGCTACTGAGTCAGAGGTCGTCCTTTATGGCGATCTACTGTTCGTGTACGGTGGCGATGACTGCGAAGAGAACGAACGCTGTCTGTACCACGTAGTCTATGAGGGGCAAGAGACTATATTCGTCACTGATAGGCGGGAGATAATCGTTCCTGACAGACCAGAGTTTATCAGGGTCAACTCTCTGCGAGACACTGTGCATACGAGGTTGAGGTAGTCGATGTCTACGGGGATCTTTGGCTACAACTCTATATTGGGTTCTGCCTCGTCATACTCTGCTGCCGACAACCAGAGAGGTCTGCGCTGCTCGAATAGCGTGGGAGAAGACACTCGCATCACGGGTGCGTATATGTATATGTACGGTGGCGGTGTCGGTGGACCGCAGGCGTGCCGGTTGACCATCTACGATCAGAATGAAAGCTACTACCCAGATAATCTGTTGGGTTACTCGGACGAGGAAGTCATTCCGTATACCCAGTCCGCCGGTTGGCAGGAGTTCACCTTCAGCGAAGAGGTCATCATTCCTTCCGGCACCGACATCGTACTCCTGCTCCACACCGGCGCGAATCCGTGCATCATCTTCAGATACGCTACATCTGGCGGGGGCGGACTGTGGACGAGTATCATCGATACCTATTCCAATGGCCCAGACGATCCATGCCCCGCCGGTGGTACTAGCGCACCAGGCTACAACCTTAGTATCTACGCAGAGTACATCACACGAGAGTCGGTGGCCGGTTCGACGGTAGCCGAGGCCGAGGCGTGTAACGCCGGCGTGGCCCACATCGGCAAGAGTTACGATGGCTCCACAGCGGTCGAAGCAGAAGCGGTCGAAGCTGGTGGACTGACCGTAGGGGTGGCCGGTTCGATTACGGCAGAGGCCGAGGTCGTCAACGTCGGCACGTTGTTTATAGGAACAACCTATGTTGGTGGTGTAGCGCAAGAAGCTGTCGCCTGTGCGGCTGGATCGTTTGCCTGCTTGCTCACCGGCTCATACTCCTCAGAAGCCGAATCTGTTCTTGTCGGGACGCCGGTCTTATTCCGAGGATACGAGGGTGGGCTTGTTGAAGAGCAGGAGGCGTGCCGAGGGATGCTCTTCTTTGCACTCCCCGGCGGTAGGTGTCTCATGTTGGTAGATGGGCGTTATCAAGCCTTCGTGCTCAAGAAAGGAAGATGATGGGCGACAGGGACAAGATAATCAACGCCGGCACGTACTATAAGCGAGCGACCGATATTGCTGACATCCCCTTCAACTTCAAGTACCTGGTACCTGACGGTGAGACTATCTCGTCGCATACCGCCCACATCGAAGACTTCTACGGTACCGACAAAGACGGTACCATGAAGAATATGTCCGACATCGACGGCACCTACGTTATGTTTCGCGTACAGGCTGGAACGGTAGGAGAATCATATCGTGCCATCGTGTCTGCGACCATGAGCGGAGGAACCAAGTACGAAGCTGAGTGTAGGGTAGAGGTGGTGGCCTAGATGGAGTGGAAGTACAAGGAGTCTGACTACCAACAACTTTGGGCCGACGCCGCCAAGGTTGAGGTGATGATAGTCCGCATCGGGACCGAGACAGAGAAGTCGCGTAGCCCACGCGCTGTCTGGGCCTATCTGCACGGGATGAATCTGGAGGAGATGCGCGATGAGAAGCTGCGTATGCCGGCATGGGCTTCGCGTGCTTTGCGCCATCCTACCTACAGGCAGATGGTGGACAACCTGACCCGCATCACCGTCTTGGAGTCAGACCTGGCCGCAGCGGTCACGTTGAAGAACGTGGTCAAGGAAGGGAAGCAACGAGCGGCCATCGAACTTCTGAAGCAGCTTACCCTGCTGGGAGAAGTCATTCCGCCAAAGGATCTGTTGCACATCTTCAAGACCCTGAATGACGTGGACGAGAGACTCACGCTCCCCGAAGAGGCCCATGACGAAGAGGGCCACGTCAAGACCGCCGAGGAGATCTTGGCCGAGGAGGAGAAGGAGTTCAGGAGCATGGTGGACAAGCTGCCGCCGGCATGGCAGGAGCAGTACCTCCAGCGGTATCAGAAGAAGCGCGGGCAAGAGCTACTCGATGAGAAGGTGAAGATCCTTCGAGAGATAAGGCAGAAGGCTGCTAAGAAGTGAACGAAGCGCTAGAACAAGCTGCCGAAGAACGGCGCCACGCTCAGAAGCGACGACGCCTAGACTTCGTGTACTCCAATATGGCTCTCTTGGAGAACGATCCCGAGGCATTCGGCTTGTTCCTGCTCAAGTTCTTCCCCCACAAGATCAGGGAGGTAGAAGATTGGCAAGTAGAGCCCTTGCGCATCATGGTCGAAGACCCCCGTGGCTTGATCCTAGTGCCTGCGGGTACCATGAAGACAACTATCGGGTCCGAGCTATATCCAATCTGGCGCGTGTGTCAATGCCGAAACTACGAAAGAAACGGCTATTTCAAACACGACCACGCTGCCAAGGAATCGCTCAACGCAGTGTCTGTAGAACTACAGACCAACGACCGGTTGATTGATGCGTATGGAGAGTTCTGGCCTAACTCTCAGACTCAGCGCAAGTTCCGCTACAAGTGGAACGAGCACCAGATAGACGTGGTTGGTAGAACGCGCAAGAGTCGCAGCAACAACTTCAACTATCGTGGTTACTCTGGGCAGGCTCTTGGCTCACGGTGCCACCTCTCTCACCTGGACGACGTGATACTCGAAGAGATGGCTATGAGCCCAGACCAGACCAAGAAGTTCATGAACTGGTTAGGCTCCAGCTTTGAAACGCAGACCTATCCACTCGACTCTGCGCCCGACTGGGACTTGGACGAAGACGGAGGCACACCGTTCTACGACCAGCTACTCATCTTCGGAACGTGTTGGAACGACCAGGACGGGTATTCCCGCATCGAAATGCGTAACCTGGATCCAGAGGCATTGGACAACCCAGAGTTTCGTCCGTACTCGGTGTGCAAGGTCGATCTGATAAAGGACGAGGACACCTGGGAAACAGTCAGCCCTCGCTGGCCGGCGGCTCGTGCGCGCGCCAAGAAGATAGAGATCGGCGCCCGCGCCTTCAACGCTCGCTATCGGAACAAGCCGAATGATCCAGAGACACAGGTGTTCAGGGAGCTATGGTTCGACGGTGGGACCGACAACAGAGGGGTGAGCTACAAGGGCTGTTGGGACGACACTATCAGTCGAACCGACGATATACCGGGCTCTTGGATGGTGGCTATCGGCTATGACCCCCAATCTGGTTCGACCACTCGCTACGCCAAGAAGGCAGCGGTGGTCATGCTGGCGAACGAACCTTCCGCTAACGGTTCGTGGAAGCCACGACTGCTGGACTGGTGGTGCGGCCAGACTCCGATCATGGACGAGTCGGATCCAGAGAGTCAGCTTATGGTCATCATCAGCTTTGCCGACTACGTGGCGAAGATGGGTTTCATGCCCACGGTCGTCTTGGAGGCCAATCAGATACAGCGGGGGTTGAAGGAGCCCTTGGAATCCTTGGCCGCTAGGCAGGGGGTTCCACTCATCGTCGATCTGGCCTATACCGGCGAGAACAAGCATGATGCGCATAGCGGCATGGAAGCTACTGCCATTGACTTCCAGAATGGGTGGTTGCGTATACCCAGCCGTGAGGTATCGGATGCCGAACACTACCGGGGCTTCGTGCATGAGATGGTGAACTACGGCACTACCAAGTACAGCGACGTGCCGATGGCTTACTGGTTTGCCCGCCGCTATCTGTGGGACTACCGGCTGCGATACGTTCCCAACGAAACGGTGGTATCAAGGCGCGTGCCTCCGTGGCGTCAGGCCTATATGAATCGCCGGAGATCAAGACGTGAGCTAAAGATCATAAACGCTCATGCGTTGCGACGGCCAATAGAAGACATCGACTATGGGGAGTGACATGGAAACTGTGAAGATGCCCGAGCCGGTGCTCAAAGCCCGTCGCTGGCTAAAGAAGGAGCGCACCGACGACGATCTACGTGACAACGAGATCGAGAAGTTGGCCGCTGCCTACGATGGGTGGATCTGGTCGCTCACTCAGGGAGTGTACGGCAACAAGCAGATCACACCTACGCTGCAAGACCTGGACAAGCAGGAAACAGATGACCAGTTCCGCTATGCCGAGGTAGCGATCAACCTCGTCAAGCCGATGGTAGAGGACTGGAAATCGGTCATGGGTATCTTGCCTTCGATCAAGTGCCCGCCGGCAAGACCTGGGGACACGGTTTCCCAGCGGCGTGCCGACAAGCGCGAGAAGATCATCGAAGGTATCTGGACCGACTCGAACATGACCGAGCAGTTTCTCGACGGAGCCCACTACCGCACGCTCTACGGAGCAGAGGTGGTCTATGCGCTCCCCGAGCCGGAGGAGAAGCGGGTTCGTATCCGTGTGGCTTCGCCATACAGGTGCCACGCCCGCCGGCTTCCGGCCATGGACCCGGTATGGCCCATGGTGCCCCGGTAGCCCTCCTGGCTCAGCCCGCCCTTCATGATGACCACTGGTTTTTTACGGGCGCAGCTTTTCA
>Ga0209536_100017803_pt1 | contig 10040 bp, 7 predicted proteins | sample DeeMarSeWOR28_12_FD_187461 | JGI IMG/M metagenome (GOLD analysis project Ga0209536, IMG submission 187461) | Marine sediment microbial communities from White Oak River estuary, North Carolina - WOR-2-8_12 (SPAdes) (version 2) | ecosystem: Environmental > Aquatic > Marine > Intertidal zone >... | reverse complement strand
ATTTGCATATATGAATAAATATACATACCTTGATTATTCTCTCATTCTAATACCTATCTATTGCACTAACGGTTTGGCTACTCATCCCGGTAATTCCTCACCGGGATGATTTTTTTATGACCTGCGAAATATGAAATCTTCATGAAGGGGATCTGAAGTTTTTAATGTAAAAATGCGCGGGATTAATCACTAATTCCAACAGGGTATACATCTTTTAATGGATACAATTTATCCCCTGGTTGCGGAAATCCAAATGGGACACGTATCGCATCAATCCGCAAAACCAGGAATTCAACATCCCGCTGGGAGAGAGAAGGTCTATCTCAGAAATTTTTCTTTAATAATTCTGATAATACCGGTTTATGGTAGAGGTCAACTGACCATATATCGGTTTTGTAAATTCAATAAACAATTCCTGGGGAGGAGGAGGATCCATGGGTTTACTCTTTGACAAATGAAGTTGTTCCTTATCGAGTGCCCGTTCATCTCCATTGAAGTTTGCCCAGCGGGAGACCCATACAAATTCACCCGGAAATTTTTCATGCAGAATTACGCGTTGGGTGTTGCCATCCAGAATTTTCATACTAAGCAGCCCGTTGGATACAATTTCCCGGGTATATTCCGTATAGCTTGCCTTCACGGTACCCAACACCTCTTTTTCTGTTCCATCATCCATGGTCACCTTTCCAACTACCACACTATCCCGTTCGATTTCCCGGGATTTCTGGTAATTGTTGGTATTTCCCACCATAAATTCGTCGATCATCAATATCATGATCTGATCCGGATTTTCCAACCAGGTGTCCTGAGGGGAAAAGAAACGCACGAATTCGTTATCTGTATAATGAAACAAAAACTGATCGACCTGGTCCTGGAAAAAATCCAGGCTGATCCTGTAATTGATCGTAGGAAGAGGTATCTGCTCAACCTTTACTTTCAGGATGGCCATATTCCGCGATTCTTCCATCTTTTCCCTGGAATCCTTATAGCCCGGCACAAATTCATCCGCCCTAAGAAAATAGAAGAACGCCTCTTTCGCTCCCTCACGCATTCCGGTATTGAACGCTTCCATCCCCGCAAGGTATTGCTCTTCCGCCGCCAGGTTGGACAGGGTGGTTATATCATTGTAATATTTTTCCGGATCCGGAATCACCGACATGGCACCGGGGCTTCGCATGATCTGTTCGTAGAGGTAATTCAACCGTTCATACTCATTGATCATCTTACCATTCTTAAAGGGATCCGAAGAACTGCGAAGATTATAAATCCGATCGATATGATAGCGGACCGCCAGCGGATACGATTCCGCCAGTACCTCCCTGGATTTTTTGTGATCCGGATTTTTCCTCAGTCTTTCAATTGCCTGAATGGTCGATTGATCGTAATTACCCGATTCAAAAGCTTTTTTACCTGACGTACATCCCAACAGGATGAATAAATAGGAAAAAAATACTAAATAGCTGATAGTCTGTTTCATAACACAAATTTTTTTGCCTAAATATACAATAAGAATTTTTAAGATTAAAAATCTTCAGATTCATTTTGTATATTCATTTTGGAAATGAACCTATATTTTTATTTTATTGTTAATGCTATATCGATGCTATAAGTAAACGTTTACGATCATGAAATTTAACACAATCCTGTTTTTTTTATTTATCATTCTTCTCTGGTCCTGTACAGAACGCAAGGAAAAAGCATCCGGAACTGAAACGGAACCGCCTGATCAGGAAACCACAGCCGATACGGAAGGGCAATTGAGCCAGTCATGGATCGACGAATCAGAAATGGATAATCTATCGAACACCTGGGTGGATGAAGCCGACAGGGGGCAGTTAAGTTCAACCTGGACGGAAGAAGCCTTCGCGGAAGAATTAAATACGGATCCAGGCCTTGCCAATTCCTGGGTGGATGAATCAGGGGAAACGATTTTCAGGAAAGCAGAAGTACCTCCCGAATTTATCGGAGGAAAGGAATCGCTGTTTAATTACTTTAAAGAAAATATCAGGTATCCGGACGATGTGGAAGAAGGAGTCATCTATATCGCCTTTGTGGTCGGATCGGATGGGTCCATTCGCGATGCACGGGTGTTTAAAGGCGTTAAGGAAAGCATGGACCGGGAAGCACTCCGGCTTATCAACAGCATGCCCGATTGGGATCCGGGAATGATCGAGGGTGAGCAGGTTTCTTCCGTATATGGTTTGCCGGTGATATTCAGACCCTGATGTAATTGATTCTTTTAAGAGAACCTGTAAAATTTAAATAAACGGGATTTCGGTTTTCCATTTTATTGTGTACATCCCAACTTCGATTGTTCTTCACTGGATTTTCGTAACGTATTGCTTAATTCATTATTCCCTGCCATTACATCCTTTACTTTTTACTTTAGTTTTTCGAATTCATACGTTTCAAAGATATTTTGAACATCTAAACTCAAAATAGATCGTCCAGGCTATTCAGGAGATTGAATTTATACCAGCACTCAGAATATATGTACAAATCCTTGAAAATTTCACCGAAATGCACCTAACTTTGAATTAATAATGTTATTTGACAATAACGGGCCGATGAAAATTTTTATAAAATGGATATCGATCTTGTTTCGGATAAGTCTTGCCAGCCTGTTAAGCAGAATGATCCTTCTGACCCTTCTTCTCCAATCAGGATGTAACGATGAAGAGAATGGTGGGGCACCTGAACCCGATCCTACGCAAACAATCTATCAGATCCTGCAGAACGCACCCGGTCTTGATTCCCTGGCCCGGTATATCCAATCCTATCCTGATATCATTAGCCTGATCAATTCCTCGGGAAATTTAACCCTATTTGCTCCGGATAATTCAGCTTTTGAAAATTTACTGAGCACGGAAGGGTTCCCAAACGACATAAGGCAGATCAATGCAGAAGTGATCAAAGGGGTGCTGTTTTATCATCTTCTTCTCAATGGATTGTCCGATGCAGATCTGGTTCCGGGAAGCATCCTCCCTACCGCCTTTCCGGGCGAATTCATTCGTATCAATCTGGATGGGACCTTAAAAACCGGTTCTGCTGCGAATGCAAAAATAGAGTTGATCCGGAAGAACATCCGGGCGACGAATGGCTATGTTCATATGGTGGGGGACGTCCTGATCCCTCCTACGATAGGATCCACATTGACAGAATTAACGGGAACCGTGGCAGGTACGATCCTGCTTTATGGAAATTATTCAATTCTGGCAAATGCTATATTAAAAGCTGATTCGTCACTGGCCCCGGAACAGATACCCTTGATGGAGATTCTCAGGGATCAGGAAGTAACCCTTTTCGCACCTCCCAATGAAGTTTTTAAGGCACTTGAACTCGAAACGGAAGACCTATCCGGATCCCAGTGGCGGGAAATCGTCCGGTATCATATCCTTCCCGGAACGGTGGTGATTTCCCGTTTGCTGGAAAGGTCCTATGCAACATTCCAGGGTGAAAAGCTATTCAATACTGCCGGGAAATTCATAAATGGTTTCCCAATTACAATCCCGGATGCTTCCCCGGCCGCAAATGGAACCGTCCATGTGCTGGCAGGTCTTTTAAAGCCGGGATTATTAAATGGAGGCGATATTCCCGGGGTGGCCACCTTCCAGGGATTTGATTCTTTGACCGTGGCATTGCAACTGACCAGTCTGACCGCCCTGCTTTCAGCCGGTAACGGACCGTATACGTTATTTGCTCCATCCAACGAAGCCTTTGAAAGTTTCCTGACTTTCCTGAATTTTTCCAGCCTGTCGGAAATAGCTGCCGACAAGCTAATCGCCATCCTCTCTCATCATGTAATCGAAGGAATTTTTTATTCATCGGATTTTACCAATGGACAGAATCTCAATACACTTTCGGGCATCGGAATTACGGTGATTAAGGACGAAACCGGTATTTCGATCTCGGACGGTCTGGGAGAAGTATCTCAAGTTGTAAATGCGGATAAAACAGCTACAAATGGGGTGCTGCATGTCGTAGGAAGAGTATTGATGCCGGAATAGATCAGTATCTTCAGATTAAGTTTTTAGTAGGTAAATAAATCATGAATACCGGGGTCAATATAATAATTCATCAAATGTCAAGGAAATATAATAAATCGCTCCCATCTCCGGTCCCCCATAATTCATCACATATTGCCGGTTGAACAGGTTATCTGCTCCGATTTTTACAATGGAATTTAACGAGGAGAATGTATAACTTAATTGTGCGTCCAACGTGCCAACTTCCTTGACCCTGCCGATGGCAAAGATTGATTCCCAGAGAAAGGCGTTTTGCCACCGGTATATGATATTGAATCCCAGGTTTCCAAGGAAAGTGCGATTGCTGAATTGCAGGTTGAATTTATATTCCGGTGTATTATATGCAAATTTAAAATTTGTGAATTCCGCCTGTTTCCTTTGATCGAGCCTGTTCCAGTTCCAGTTACCACCCACCATATATCCATTTAAAAATGAATAATTGAGGCTGATTGCCGCGCCAAATGCAGAAATTTTTTCTTTAAAATTGGTTGCCATCTCAAATGTATTTTCCGAGTTGCCGCTTAAGAGGGAAGCCCGTGCTCCAATTTTTACTGGAATATCCTGACTATCGATATCTCCACCCGCTTTCCTGACACGATAGGCTCCAATAAAATTCTTATAGGTATTCAAATAAAACACACCGTCGAAATACAACTTACCTTCAAACAAACCTTTGTACCCTATCTCGAAAGACTGTATCCTTTCGGGTTCTACCGGAATATAAGGATCGGAGGGGATCAGAATACTTCTTAGTTCTTCATCAAGTAAAGCCTCCTGCGTAGCCCCGGCATCCAGGACTGCTTTTGTATAATTCTCCACAGAGAACAGGTTGAAGGAATTTTGATCTACTTCGTATTTTTCGGCATATTGGGGGAGGCCTCCCAATAACCTGCTGCTGATGACATCCAGATCTATGTGCTGATTTTGAGTGGTGGGGTTGCGGAACGCGGTTTGATAAGAGATCCGGATATTCTGGTTTGGAAAAATCTCGTATACTCCGGATATTCTCGGGCTAAGCAGACCTCGGAAATTCTCATTCTTATCGTATCTGAGAGAGCCAAGAACACGAAATTGATTTTCAAAAAGTCTTTTTCCACCCTGAATAAAGCCTCCATATTCCGATATGCCTAAACCTCCCGCATCATTGAAAATCGTACCTTCCGAATTTAAGTTAAACCGCCGGTACATCACACCCATCTGCAGGTCAAAAAGAGTAATCTCATTTTTAAAATCGTAAAATCCTTCAAATTGAAGGAGGCTTGATCGATCTGAGAAGGTGGCGCCATTTGGTATCACCCCTTCCTGCGCTCTTTTTTTTGCCTCCTCAAACGCCGGTGATCCAGCCTGATATCTTCCCTGGTCGGCAATATTTCTTGCAAATAGGTGTGCCTCTTCCTGAATTTCTATTCTGTTTTTACCAGTTTTTCCGATAAGTTCCTCATCACTCAGTGAATTGATATCGCCGGGATCAAGATTCAGGTTGTAGAGGTGCCTGAGGTAATCCACCCCATATCCTCCCAGCCAGGAAGAGACACCGCCTTTGTTATTCCATTTTTTTTGTATCCATTCTTCATTCAGCTTTAAGGCTAGAAACTCGGCAACGTAGGAATCGCCTGAATTTTCACGCGTTGTATATCCCCTTATCATGAAGTTGTCTCCCCTTACCTCCAGTTTATGCTGGGCTATTTGAAAATCAACCAGGGAATATCGCTGGGATCCGGTATAAACCGAAGTGCCGTATCCCCAGTTGAATGCATATATTGCTTCGATTTTATCAGTAATCCTGTAATTAAGAGAAGCATTAATTTTCAGGTTTTCAGCTCCGTAATCAACTATATACTGTTCCTCATATGGGGTCAATGTAATCGTTGCGCTTGGGAGATCGCCTGCTTCCGCATATTTTTCAGCAGATAATCCCGCTTCAAATAGGCCATACGTCCTGGCCAGCGCTCTCCAGCCTGCATTTAATGGGAAAATAGCCAGATTGGTCCCGGCTTCATCTCCATGCTGGTGGACAAGGTCACTGCCCGGATTGAAGGAAAGAACCCCCTGCCGCTCCGGGCGAAGGTCGTCAAAATTCCTGCCCCACCAGTCTTCTGCCTTTTGAAAAGAAAAATTCAACTTAAAGGCGAGTTTATCCTGAAAGGATCTTGCATATCTCAAAGCGGCTTCATACATCGGGGAAACTGAATGATAGTCCTGCCCTGAATGGTTGATCCCAAGTTTAGTGTAGGCACTTAATCCCTGATACAGGAATGGATTTTTACTGTTGATTAAAACGATGCCATTAAAAGCATTGGGGCCATACAGGGCCGATGAAGCTCCTGGAATTAATTCCACGCTCTCCACATCAAGCTGCGAAGGGCCGTTCAGGTTTCCTATCGGAAAATTCAGTGCGGGTGCCTGGGTATCCATCCCGTCGATCAACTGCACGAACCGTACATTTCCTGTGGATCCAAATCCCCGTGCATTCAAAATTTGAAAATTAATACTGCTATGGGCCACGTCAATTCCTTTCAAGTTTGCTAAAGCCTTATAATAGCTGTCCGCTGCGGATTCCCGTATCCCCAGAATATCCATTTTTTCAACTGTTACAGGAGATTCAAGGATACTCTCTTCATAACGGGATGCAGATACAACTACCTCTTGACCAATGATTACCTGGAGTGGTAATACGATATCCAGGTTAGAAATAGTCTGGGTATTTTCTACCATAGCCATTGTGATCTCCTTATTAACTGTCTGATGTCCGACAAGGGATACCTGTAAAATAAAAGGAGGGAGCTGGTCCAGATACAATTTAAATTGGCCCTGTTGATCCGAGACCGTGCCAATTACCAATCCTTTAACGATCACGTTGGCGCCCTGTATAGGTTCCCCGGTTTCCTGATCAGTTATTCTACCGGAAATAGTGATATGTTGCTGAGCGGAGGCTGTATTGAATAAAAACATTAGAAAAATAAACCCCAGAATGCCTATTAATTCTCTTGCACATCCCATAGTGAATGGTGTTTACTGATCCAACAAATAATTAACCTGAAAAATTCATATTTTTTTCGCCCGCCGAAACCTTAGCTCATAAAATGCCGGACAGGGGCACCATAGACAATACCGTTTGATCTGCTCCATGGTATATTAATATTAAATAAAAATGAGTTAAAAAATTTAAGATTTTCAGTTTTTAAGCGAAATATGAATAATCGGAAACTAATTCACCGGCCGAAAAATAGCTGTTTTAAACCTGCCTCGGACATTCTCGCTGAGTCGGAGCGTCTAAGATTCCACTCCTTCAGGATTTTTTATATTTTTTATTTGCCAGGTAAGTAACAAACTGTTCACAGAGATTATTCAGTTCACCTGAAAGAAAAGTATCGCCGGTTGCATTCAAAATGGTCTGGGCCAGGCCACCCAACGTATCAATATAGAATTTTTCCATTTCATCTACCCGCATTTCCTTGGTCCAGAGATCGATCTTTAATGTATTCTGCTGGGATTCATCCCAGACACTGCAGGCAATGGCCTTGGTGGAGGCGGGGAGGTTGCCTGTATCGGATGCCTGCCAGGAAATCTGAGTTGGAATATTTTTCTCATCAAGTGAAATATGAAAGGAAATACTGGACTTCTTCATGGTTGTATGAACTATTTTTATTCCCGATTATTTATGAACTATTATAAAATTAGATCTTAAACACGATTTAACCTATTCTAATTCAATCTGATACATCGCGGGATTAACCTTTGATAAATACAAATGCAATAAGTCATTTTCAGACCATTCGATAAATTCATTTTATATCAAAATCCGGAAATATTATCTCAAATTAGAAAAATATATGTTTTTATGGTCTTACAGGAAATAATTTATGTATTCTCCGGGGTTAAAGTTAACATAAATTGGATGGAACCCAGGTCAAAAGCATGTAAAATCCGGTTCCTCGGGACCTGACAGGGGTTTGCTTTATCGGGAAGATCGGTAAGGGCAGTTCAACCGCTGGAAAAAGAATTCATCGGATCAGCAGAAATAGTTATTATCAGGGGAGACGAAAGGTCATTTACACATAATTACTGATGATCGTCTTTATGGCTGCTTAATATATGAATAGCATTTTGCCTGTCTTTCGAAAGCTGCCTGCTTAGAGATTCGATATTTTCAAAACGTATTTCGTCACGGATCCGTTTCACAAAGGTAATGGTGACCATTTTACCATATATTTTCTTGTCAAAATCGAAGATATTTACCTCAATTCGTTTTTCATTTCCGTTTACAGTGGGTCGCATGCCAATGTTGAGCATTCCCTGGTAAGTTATTCCATCCAGGGTTACGTACACGGCATAAACCCCATCTGCAGGAATCAGCTTATAGGTCTCTTCCACTTGGATGTTGGCCGTGGGGAATCCAAGTTTGCTCCCCAGCTTATCTCCATGAATAATAAGACCGGTAAGAGAAAACGATCTTCCCAGGTATTTTCTGGCACGTGAAACATCCCCGGTATTCAGGGCCTTTCTGATGATGGTTGAACTGATTCCTACATGATCCATTTCATGCTTCGGGATTTCTTCGACTTCAAATCCGTAATGGGGCCCTTCCCCGACAAGGCTTTCAAAACTTCCTTCCCGGTTTTTCCCAAATCGATGATTATATCCGATGATCAGAATCCTGGTCCCTATGGCCTCAACAAGGATATTCTGAATAAATTCTTCTGAGGTGGTATTTGAAAATTCTTTTGTAAATGGGATCATAACCATATGATCGATCCCTATGGATCTGAGGATCTGTTGTTTTTCATCAATGGTATTGATCAATTTAAGAAATCCTGTTTTGTTGTTTAATACGATTCGCGGATGTGGCCAGAAGGTGATCAGTACACTTTCTCCTCCTTCTTTTCGAGCCACCTCAACCACTCGTTTAAGGATTTTCTGATGTCCTTTATGTACCCCATCAAAGGTACCGCTGGTTACAACGGCATAGGGAAGGCGCTTAAAATTATTTATACCGTGATAAATTTTCATACCTTTACACAACTCACAAACTCATCGATAGTCATTGCGTCTTCAACCCGGTGATCACCAATCGCTGTCCGTCTAAGATAATCAAGGTAAGCGCCACAACCCAGTTTTTCCCCAAAATCCCTTGCCAGGCTTCGCACATAAAAACCTTTCGAACAAACAAGGAAAAATTCGACGACCGGAAGTTCTATGCGTTTGATATCAAACTTGAAGATTTTTACTTTTCTAGGCTCAAGCATAACATGCTGGCCGGCCCTCGCAAACTCATAGACCCTTTTACCTTCCTTTTTCAGAGCCGAGTAAGCAGGTGGTACCTGGTCAATTTCTCCGTAAAAGGACTTGGCAGTCTTTTCAATATCTTCTGAACTTATTCCAGCTATGTCCTTTTCGTTATTAACCGGCGTTTCTTTATCGTAGGAAGGACGCGTCGCTCCCAGGTAAAATGCACCCGTATACTCTTTGGGTTGATCCTGATAGGATTGTATCTTTTTAGTCATCCTGCCGGTACAGACGATCAGAAGTCCAGTAGCCAGGGGATCCAATGTGCCTGCATGCCCCACCTTTTTTATTCCCAGGGTATTCCTGATTTTTTTAACGACATCGAAGGAAGTCCATTGGTATGTTTTATCGATTAAAATCACACCTCCTTCCACATATTTTTCAAGATCATCCCGCATACACCCAGGCAATAATGATGGCCGTAAGACCAATGATGAAACAGTAGATGGCGAAGTAGATCAGTTTCCCTTTTTTTACAATGTTGATCATCCAGCGGCATGCGATGATTCCTGTAATAAAAGCGGCGATGAATCCTGCGAATAAGGCTCCGACCGATATACCTTTGGATAAAACGGGATTTTCTGCAAGTTTGATAATATCCAGAAGCATGGCTCCCAAAATGGGAACCAGTACCATGAGAAAGGAAAAGCGGGTGGCATTCTCTTTTTCTACTCCCAGGAGAAGAGATGAAGAAATAGTGGCACCCGAACGGGAAATTCCCGGAATCAC
>Ga0209536_100017802_pt1 | contig 10040 bp, 9 predicted proteins | sample DeeMarSeWOR28_12_FD_187461 | JGI IMG/M metagenome (GOLD analysis project Ga0209536, IMG submission 187461) | Marine sediment microbial communities from White Oak River estuary, North Carolina - WOR-2-8_12 (SPAdes) (version 2) | ecosystem: Environmental > Aquatic > Marine > Intertidal zone >... | reverse complement strand
CGCCGTGTAGGCGAGGAAATCTTGCAGTACGTCCTTCGTGAGATGAAGAGCCCTCATGGGGGATTCTACTCTACGGAGGATGCAGACAGCGAGGGCGAGGAAGGCAAATTCTATGTCTGGTCGAGAGATCAGATTAAAGAGGTGTTGGGCAAAGAGAGGGGAACTCCCTTTTGTGCTTATTACGGTGTGACCCCCAATGGGAATTTCGAAGGGGGTTTGAGCGTTCTCCATATCGCTTCACCTTTAGATAAAGTTTCAGAGTTATATGGAATGTCCCTTCCGCATTTAGAAAAGCTGCTGGACGCGGGGAGAGAGGAGCTCTTTGCCGAAAGGGAAAAGCGGGTCAGACCTGGCCGGGATGAAAAGATTCTGGCCTCCTGGAATGGGCTAATGATTTCAGGCCTTGTCGATGGTTTCAAAGTGACGGGGAAAGAAGGATATCTTAAAGGGGCAAAGGATGCAGCTCAATTCATTCTCCAAGAGATGACCAAGGAAGGTCATCTCTTGAGGGTGTTCAAGGAAGGGCGATGCCATACCAAAGGGTATTCGGAAGATTATGCCTTTTTCATTCAAGCTCTGATCGACCTTTATGAAGCCACGTTTGAGATCCACTGGCTGAAGGTGGCCGAGGATCTGAACGGAAGAATGATTCAGCAATTTTGGGATGAGAAGAACGGGGGTTTTTTCTTTGCAGGAAAGGAGAATGAATCTTTGATTGCTCAATCGAAAAGCCCTTATGATAATGCCATGCCCTCCTCCAATGCAGTAGCCGTGTTCAATCTCCTAAAACTCGGTACCCTGACCGGACAGGAGTCTTTAAAAAAGAAGGCTGAAGAGATTCTCCATCTCTTTCACAACTTTTTATCAGAACACCCTGCTGGATTCTCGCAAATGCTGTCCGGCCTCTCCTTCTTTCTGAGCCCGGAAGAGATCGGGGTGATGGGTTCAAAGAATGATCCCAAAACAAAATCGATGTTAAGAGAAATTTACCTTGCCTATCTTCCCAACAAAATTCTGAGCCTGAGAGACCCGCAAGAAAAGGCGAATGAGAATTGGTTTCCCTTTCTGATGGAAAAAGGAACGGTAGAAGCGCCAACCATATTTATCTGCAAAGGATTCACCTGCCTACCCTCTGTGAAGGATGAGAAAGAACTAAAGAAAATCTTATCCTAAACAAATTCCCCACCCCCCCTTTGCCAAAAGGGTCGGGGGGTGTGAAGCTCGACGCCCTAAAGGGCGGGGCCGAGGGGCACGTGCCGGTCAAGTCTTGACAAGAACGAAAATCCACATTATTTTAAATGAAAATGTTTTCATTTTTACTTTAACTCCTATGAATGATAGGTTTTTTAAGGATATCATTAGAGAGAAGAAGATCCGATTGAGCCTTCCTAGGCTTCTGGTCTATCAAGAGCTATCCCATGCTGTCACTCCCATAAGCCCGCACGAGATCTTCCAATCCCTGGTAAAGAGAAAAAAAAGAATTGGACTTACCTCCATTTATCGTTCCCTTGATGTCTTTGAATCCCTGGGAGTCGTCTTTAGAATCGAAAAAGGATCGACCGTAAGATATAAACTGTGTGAATTAGAGGATCACCACCACCATAGCGTCTGCGACGATAGTCTTCGTGCTCTTCCGCACTCATGTCGACTTCGGTGTTCACTTCTTCAATAGCTTCTTCGGCTTCCTTCAGAGTACCATAACGACCGATGTTTAATCGGAGATGGCTCTGGAAAAGGGTAGTGTAACCATTTTCGAGACGATATGTCTTATCATCCTCGACCTCATCGATCGACGCATCCCATAATGGAACTGTCACAAGGCCAGTACTATCACCGACAACAGTATCACACACTCGGTGTGTTTCACCGTCAGCTCTGGATGTAACTTCCCTGACTTCGCCTTTCTCGACTATCTTAAAGGAAATGTTCACACTCTTCATTCTTGGTTTAAGTTCTGAAATCTGAGCCTCAATTGGCTCTCTCTCTTGATATCCCATGGTCTATCACCTTGGATTGCAGGTCTTCAAAAGTAGAATCTTCCTCAGGGATCGCAAAGCTGTGCCTGGAACTCTGGAGCTTGTGATTCGACTAAACATTGAGGGCACTGCTGTCTTTCGTGGTGGTATAATTGCCTATAAACCCTTAGCTAATTGCTCTGTATTTATATTGAAGTTGAGCAATGGGAAGTTTTGAAGATATGAGGGGATGCAACTGAAAACATTTGAGGAATATCTAGAATTTGGGATAAACAAGTTCCCAAATGATATTCAATCGTCACTCATGTTATCAGTCTTGTACGCACAGAAAGGGAAACATGACGAGTGTTTACCTCTATTCTCGAACGCTCTGAGAAGACTACCGGGGTTTCCAATAGCCTTGGTAACACCTGGAGAAAGAACTGCAACCTACGCATTAAGTCTGATAAATCAACTCGATCGTTATGATGAGTTTCTAAAGAGGACTCCTGGATACCAGTACAAGGATCAACAAACAGCAGCACGGGCTGTGGAGAGATTGTGTTATAATTACTATATGCTCTCAGATTATAATGCTGCAAAAGTCACCTTGTTGTCGGAATACCCCTCTACCCTTGCTTCCATTGAAACTCAAGATCCATGGATAATATCACAGAAATCAATCATCCATCAGGGACTGTCTTGTGTGTATAGAGAACTGAAGGATTACAATAACGCAGACTCATCTACAACACTTGCAATAAGGCATGGAGGAAAGAGTCGCAACGGGAGTACAGCATGGATTTGCAGAGGGGCATTATTGCTTGAGAGAAATCAAGTTAGAACAGCAATTGATTGTTACCGTAAAGCCATCGATATCAACAACGAAGAACCATGGGCATGGCTCAGTATGGGTTCTGCATTCCTTAAAACTAAGGAATGGGAAGATGCTGCCAATTCCTTCGATGTAGTCTTTGATATAGAACGGTCAGCCTATACTCATCATGGATACTTTGCATGGATTGGACTGGCGTTAGCGTATAACGGATTAAATGCTAATCCTGAATTTGGAAGTGTGTTTGAAACTCTCCTTGAGAGTGAATTCGCAAAGGGTGTCTTTAAGGAGAGAGAATTGTACCGAGAACAGATGGGTGGTTGACCAATTGAGAATGAGGTGGACGATTGTGGACACCTAAGACTTGGTGCCCGATTTTGCGGGCTCGAGGTCCACCCTCTTTTGTTATTTTGAACATGAGTGGCGCTCCTTTGCACACGATGCTATAGCACTTCTCTGAACCCTCGGGGGTGAGAGCACGAATTTCCCTGCAGATGGACATTCGTATACGCCAATGCAACGCGGTCGCATCGTTCCCACGACTTACGACGATGCGTGGAGCAATGGGGCGTCCGACCAATCGTCCAACTTAATGTATGCATCATACCAACATAAGTGTTCTGAGTCTCCCAACTATTCTATACTCATAGAATAACTTATAAGAAATCCTCCAAATTTGACAGGAAGAGCGAGAGGTGACTCGTTTGAATGGAATAAAGGTCGCAATTGTTGGTATTGGTAATGTTGCTAGCGCTCTTGTTCAAGGCGTTGAATTTTACAAGAATGCAAAATCAGACGATGAATTGATTGGTCTGAATCATCCTGACTTTGCAGGATATAGTGTAAGAGACATTCAGTTCGTTGCAGCATTTGATGTGGCTGACACAAAGGTTGGCTTTGATCTTGCTGAAGCCATTTTTGCCAAACCGAACAATGTAATGCGATTCTCCAAAGTTTCTAACACAGGAATCAAGGTGCACAGAGGACAGGAGCTTGATGGCGTAGATGCCATGCTAAAAGCACTTGTCAATGTTTCATCAGAAAAGGAAGCAGATGTTGTAAAGGTCCTCAAAGACTCAGGTGCAGAGATACTCATTAACCTACTTCCAGGTTCTGCAGAGGAAGCGACCAAGTTCTATGCAAAAGCTGCACTTGATGCGGGCTGTGCCTTCATCAATGGCACTCCCATTCCTATCGCCTCTGACCTTGAATGGAGTAAAAAGTTCGAAGAGAAAGGACTACCTCTAGTCGGTGACGATATACAGGACCAGTTGGGTTCAACAGTCCTCCATCGTAACATCCTACAACTTCTCGTGTCACGAGGTGTCAGGGTCGACAAGAGCTACCAGCTCGATGTTGGTGGTGGAGCTGAATCACTTGACTCACATTACAGGGGAAGGATGAGGAAGAGAGGAGTGAAAAGTGAGGCCATCAGCCAGGACTTGCCTTACGATGCACCATTGGTTGCGGGGTCATCAGACTTTGTAGACTTTATGGACAATGCTAGAGACTCTTACTTCTACATCAACGGTCGTCAATTCGGAGGAGCTCCAATCAAGATTGACATCAGGATGGAAGTCACAGATGGACCCAATGCAGGTCCGATTCTGATGGATGCAATCAGAGGAACAAAGCTGGCTCTGAAGAGGGGTCTAGGTGGGTCTCTTGAATCAATCTCAGCGTATGGATTCAAAATGCCTCCTACACCAACGACTATGTACCGAGCAGAGCGATGGGTTGAAGAGTTCCTGCTAGGAAAGAGGAAACTCTAGAGACCTACTTGTAAGCTTTTGAATAATCCTCAAGCATCTTCTTGAGTTTGTCAAGATTACTTAGAACTAGGAATTCTGTTTCTTCACCAATCTCACTAAGTATCTCATTGAAGGAAATGACACTGTGAAACTCTTGAATTAGGTCCTCTTTTGCGGCTTTGGTCCGAGCGTTAGGGTCGTAAACGACTATCTTGTTCTCAGGTTCAAAATTAACTACAACACTTCGCTTCAAGTACATAACTTTCTTGCATTTTGGACACTGTACTCGGTTTGCCTTGCCAGCCTTTAGAGGTTTTATCATGTCTCTGTCCTCGGACAGATCAATGTGATCAACAACATCTGCTTCATAGGCATGTTTGCATTTGGAACATTTCACTTCTGTTACACTAGTACTGGCCAAGATAGTCACCTAACGAGTAATGAAGTTCTTTGGTATCCTCTTAAGAATTCCGTACAGTTCAATCATCAGTCGATTCAAAGGGGTCTGTTTCCGTGGAGGTCTCAGATAGCTCATCCTCTTCTTCAAATAATTCGTCTTCTAGAATATCTTGCAGGACATCTGACTCTTGACCCTCAGTCTTTCGTTTGAACAAGATACCAGTAATTACAGCAGTAAGAGCAATTGAAGCTACAACAATCGGCATCGACTCAAAGAAACCACCACCCAGCTCAAGGCCGAAGAAAGCAATCAGAGCTCCTGCAATAGTGACTGCCACTTTCCCGGGAAAGTAGGCGAGAATGAACTTTGCTGTGTTATATTTTGTAAGACCAACATAGACTATCAATGGATCATCAGGGACAGGTGAAGCTGCAGCTATGAATAATGCGAGTGCGCCCCATTTTTCCACCCGTTGCTTCTCAGCATCAAGAGACTTGAGTCGCTCTTCTGAGAGTACGACTCTAGACCCTCTTACAACAAAAAAGTGAATCAATTTTGCCAGAGTTGCAGTAATGGCTACAACTACCCCAATGATGACAACTTCAACAGGTCCAACAGGACCTATCAGTGTGAACGTCAAGACAGCTGCAAAAGCTAGGACCATGTTACTAGGGCTTAGAAAAGGGATCATGTTGATGGCAAAGCAGATGATGAAGAGACCTACATACCCCTGACTTATCATATCGGTTATGAATTGGAATATATCCTGCATCTCATAGACACCAATGCTACAACTGACTGAGGTTATCTATACAGAAACATTCTCGATGACGACTCGCTGTACTCCATCTAGAACTTTTAGTGAACTCTCAAGTTCCGAAAGATCTGAGCTGAGCTGTCCAGGGTTGAAGTAGCATTCATAGAAACATCTTGTGCCGCGGAGACACACCCCCGTTGAGAATAGGAGGTCAACAAGACCTGCTTTCTTGAAGATCTGTGATAGCTTGGTCAAGAAATCATTTGTGAGTTTGCCTATCTCGAGGCTAAGAAATAGTACTTCATTACTCTCGAGTGGAAAAATCTTGATGAGTCGGTCTTTGTGGACAAGAACCATTAGACCTTGTCCTGTACCCATGGCGTTCTTGAAGGCTGTAGGGAATTTCACAGTCTCACTTGCATCAAAAACTAATACTTTACCGGCGGTTGCACCTTCATAGGTTTCGTCTGACATACGCACTTGTCTCCGTAGCGAAATCCTGCTGATGTACCTCCTCAAAACTCGAATATAAGTAAATCTCTACTGTTTGGTGGCCCTTTTGTAGTACAGTCAGTAACTATAGATTGACTCGTTATGAGGATAACAGAGGCAGAAAAGGGCTCACATCACAGAATGAGAGAAGTGTCTGAGCTAAGAGTGCAATATCTCTGCGAGTATAGGCACCATTTGAAACAGAAATTTGGAGAGAGTCGCTCTGCTACTAGCGTTACTGGATCAGACTTACATCGACGTGTGTCTGAGAGAGCACATAGTCGGATTTCAGAGAAGAGAGAAAGTCGTCTAATCCCTCTGTTGATAATCATCGCGACACTAATCATTGGATTCTTGTGGATTTTCGGGTGATTGTTTGAGTGCTCTACTGAATCTATTCCTGATGGCCATCTCCATCTTAGGGATACTAGTATTCCTTGCCATGCAACCAAGGATCGGTTTTGCCACAACTGGGATGAAGATGAGGAGAGCTATACCTGCATCATGGAGTCTTTCAGAGTTCGTTAAGCTTAAACCCAGCAGATGGAAGCTCAATCAATATTACTCATTCACAGAGGAGAATGTGAGGTCGCTGGGTCACAGGTATGTTGGTAGACTTGATGGAGCAATACTTCATTGGGAATCAGCACCAATACTGGATCTTGTCATTGAATACAAGTTCCCTATGAAGTATCTTCCACAGAGAGCTCGTGATGAAGATATGTTTCAATCCGGTCTATATGCCCTTGCACTACAAGAAAGTGGTTTCTCATGTTCCTCAACTAAACTCGTGACAATATATTGTCTGCAGGAGAACGCAAAACGGTGTCTCGAGAAGAAGTCAACCAGGAACTGTTGGCACTGTAGAAACGGTAGATCTTACGCTACAAGGTTCAAACAAAAGGATGTTGAGAAAGAACTCAGAAGATTGGATGAGGTCTGGTATGAGGGTAGGAAACCCCGACCAACACAAGAAGCTAGTGCATGTAGAATCTGTCCCTACAGCGAAGGTAAATGCAATTACTCAGTGATTTAATGAAATAAGGATGAGAATACAGCAACACAGACCTTTTTACGTTCCAGATTCAACAAGAAGATGTTATGGTTCATTCATTGACGCGGCTCTTATCGCACGTGATGACTGCAAAGAGAGACCTCAAACGAGCATACTATACAAGTCGCAATCAAGACACAAAGTTTGACGTGAAGGAACTTGTTGCTGCGACAATCACACTTCAGAGATTGCTTGAGGATCTCATCACGAAACGTCGGACACTCCGTGTTGCTAAGAAATTACTTGAAGACAGGAAAGCAGAACTCAATCTTCGTAAGTGGTCAATTGGGTTTCCAAAAAGAGCTAAGGATTTCCTTAACAAATCAAAGAAACTGGAGCAGCAGCATCTACGAAAATACCAGCAGTCACTCTTAGAGTACATCAACAGCATCAGTGTTGAACTTACAAAATGGATTGAAGACATTGAAACCCTAAAAGGAATGCCTCGACCACCTAAAGGATAGCTACTCGGATTACCATCGAAGACGTGCAGCCATGCCACCAAATGATTTTAGCTGTGCACCTGATTCAGTCTGGTTTGAGAACACAAGTAAAGTGGTGCCATACATGCTGACTTCGTCATAGAGCTCATCCATCTGTTCAGCAAGGTCTTCTAACACCATCACCGTATCAACTCGACCCTCGCGAAGAGCATCCATGACTTCGTTTTTCCCATATGTCACAGTGTTCAGACCTTTCATCAGGTCTTCCATAAAACTATCCCAGGTCTGACGTTCAGCATAGATCTCGGTTTCACGTAGAACCCTTGAAGCCTCTTTCATTGCCTGATAAAGGCCAGTTTCATCAATTATGCTTACAGGAATGATGGTTTCAGCAACCTTCTCTCTCAATCTGTAGTCCAGGTCACCTTTATCCAGAAACTCTTGACACCTAATGGTGTTTCCACCTAGAACTATAGCATCAACGTTCTCTATATTGTCTATTAGAAGCTCTCCAAGCATTCTACCGACATATTTGAAGAACTCCATCATTTTCTCTTCTCTGATGCGAAGATATCGCTTAGCACTCTGACCTCCAGCCCTGGTCTTTCCAATGATGTAGAAGTCCTCATCACGAACTAGCTCCATGTGCTTGCCACGAAGATAGCCAATTGTGACTTTCCCACCTTCAATTAGAACAATGACAATCAGACTCTTTGGTTTGGTCATGTTCTCTAGCTCTTCAGTTACAAACTCCCTTCCACAAAGATAGATGAACTGCGATATGGGAGTGGGGGGGACCACTAGTTCTCTAATATCAGTCCCAGTACCACCCTCTTCCTCTATTCCATAGAAGAAGGCAATACCGTTCTCAGGAATATCTCCTATCTTGGTTAGTTCACTCAAAATAGCTGTTAGATTGTCTGAAACATTCTTACGATTCTGCTTACTCTTGATGTTCTCAGCACCAGCGAGCTCTGTCTTCACAAAGCTGATCACATCAGTCAAGTTCTTAGATGGAGGTACATACAATGTGGTGAATGAACTGTGGCGTCCTTGGTATGCCTTGAGCTGCTCGACCTTTCGTCTAAGCTTGTGTCGTTCCGCGGACATGTTCTTCACCTTCACTATATTGGTTTTCACTGATTTCATCAAAAATCAGAGGCAGTGTTTCCTGCCAAATGGTTCACCCTATTGAGCGTATTTTAACATTGCGTAGCAGCTGTCGTTTCTACCTCCGAATCTCTAAGTTTGGCGACAGATTAAAAAGGTGAATGCAGTGTGTCAGAGTCAAACAGGTGAAGGACGGATGGATAACCGCCAATTTACATCCACCCCATAAGGGGTCATTCGTTATTAAAGACCAGAGAGTATGCGGCGTGTCTGTCCCGATGGAATCTAAAGCTAGGAGTTTTGAACAATAAATGAGCGAACAGTTGACCGAAGGAGAAAGAACCATACTCAATGAACTAAAGAACCTAGGTCAGCGAGTCCCAACTTCACAACTAGCAAGCAATCTCAGGCAGGGTGAGGAACGAGTCACTTCGATTTTAAACTCTCTTGCTAGTAGGGGTCTAGTCCAGATTCATACCAGAGAGATTGTGTCGTATTCGTTAACCGATGAAGGAAAGGGATATGCTGAGAATGGGCTTCCTGAAGTCCGTCTCTTTGATGGAGTGAAGGGTCTTGGAGGAAAGGCTACTTTTGACGAAGCTGTTGCTCATTCCGGTCTTGACCCAAAGACCAAGGGAATTGCTATGAACTGGGCAAGGAAGAGTGGATGGATTCAGATATCTAAAGATGGAGGAGAAACAATACTTCGTTCTCTTGTCGATAGCGTGGAATCAGATGTTGCGGATGTTCTAGCACAGCTCTCCTCAGGAAAAGATACAGTTTCTAAATCAGATTATCTGAAACAAGCCCTGGAGAGGAAACTGGTTTCTGAGAATATTACAAAAACATTCGAAGCAGAGATTGTCAAATCAGAAATCGAGAGAGCGGAACGGTTACTGTCTATAGGTGTTAAGGGCATTGGAGACCTTACTCCAGAGATTCTAACAAGTGGTTCTTGGAAGGATGAGTCGTTCAGACCGTACAATGTTGATATCATCCCAGCATATGCCAACTATGGCAAGAAACACCCCTATGCTGAATTCAATGATTGGCTCAGAGAGATTATGATTGGTCTAGGATTCACTGAGTGGTTCGGCCCATATGTGGAGACCGAGTTCTGGGGGCATGACTCACTTTTCGTTCCACAAGATCATGTGTCACGTGAGGTTCAAGACCAGTTCAGAGTTACCGCTCCATATGATCATGGGCACATCATTGATAGAAAGTACTACAATGCTGTGAA
>Ga0209536_100017801_pt1 | contig 10040 bp, 9 predicted proteins | sample DeeMarSeWOR28_12_FD_187461 | JGI IMG/M metagenome (GOLD analysis project Ga0209536, IMG submission 187461) | Marine sediment microbial communities from White Oak River estuary, North Carolina - WOR-2-8_12 (SPAdes) (version 2) | ecosystem: Environmental > Aquatic > Marine > Intertidal zone >... | reverse complement strand
GACAATTCGGGATCGCAGGTACAGAGCAATTGCCGGCCTTTCCATGGGAGGAGCCCAGGCTATGCGTATTGGCTTTCTGAACCTGGAGTTTTTCGCATCGATAGGCATAATGAGTGCCGCACCCTACGGCATTGATATGCAATCGATCTACGAAAATTACGATCTGAACGAAGCGTTGGATTTGCTGTGGCTGGGGTATGGGAAACAGGATGAAAGGTACGATAGGGGACTGGCTTTCCACCGGGAACTCAGAAAGGAAGGCATCGATCATATCTGGTATACTTGTGATGGCGGGCATGTATGGCAGGTTTGGAGAAAACACCTTTATGATCTGGCACAGCATCTTTTCAAATAGAGGTGAAGTAAAAAGCAATGAAGGCCAAATGCATATACATCCGGCCTTATTCAGTCACATTGACAAATTCTATTGGGATAAATAAATCCAGGAGCTAATTTACATTCACCACCTTTCCAATACCGGTATTGGTGACGCTAATGGTAGGAGATCCCTTATAATATACGCTGCCAATTCCCGAAAGATCGATGTGCAGGAATTCTGAAGCAGATACCTCAATATCTCCGGTTCCTTCAAGTGTGATAACCGCATTTTTACTGTGGAGTTCAAAAAGATGAAGGTCCCCAACACCATCGAGTGTAGCATTAATATCTTCGGCCATGCCGGATAACTCCACATCTCCTACGTCATTCATTGTTACATCAAGATTTTGTACTATCAGATTATGAATAGTAATATCTCCAACATCATTTTGTATGATAGTAAGTGTTTCAGATGTAAATCCATCCAGACAGGAGATCTTAGCCACATCGTTTTGTTCTATGCGCTGAAGGTAGGGAACAAAAACATCAAATTCCAGTGTATTTATTCTCCTATGATTGCCGGTTAATCGTATCGTTAATTCATTATCCACCACGGAAGTGATTATATCCTCCGTTATGTTTTCATGGGTTCGGATCCTGATTGCATATTCCTCAGCAGAATAAATATTTACTTTACCTACCGATTCAATTTTTAAAGCATCAAATTCTGCAAGTTCGCGCGTTTCTGATGTCACTATTCCAGGATCATCATAACATTCACAGGAAACCAGAATAAATAATATACCTGCCGCAAAAAAGAATGATTTTAAGGTGATTACATTTTTCATTGTATATGATTTTAAGTTAAACATCAATTCTGTTTTAATAGTGACAACCGGAATACCATTTACCCTTACTCCGATGCTTATTTTTTTATATTTATAGAAAGTTCATATATTGGCTACGACGTTATAGACTTAGTTATGAGAAGTATGGATCGGATATTTTTTTTGCTGGTTTTTGTGGCAGGCATTTTTAACACCACTACTATCCTGGCCCAGGAAGAGGATACTACTGCAATTAAGGGAAAGAAAGGATGGACTTTCGGTGCGCTGCCGGTAGTGGCTTATGATTCTGATGTTGGATTTCAATATGGGGCACTTGTAAATCTTTTTGATTATGGAGATGGTACCAAATACCCGGATTATCTACATTCGATGTACCTGGAGTGGTCCAATACCACGAAGGGAAGTATGATTGCCAGATTCTATTATGATTCGGAATACCTGATTCCCAACATCAGATTTACAGCGGATATCAGTTATTTGACGGAAAGGGCACTTGATTTCTATGGATTTAATGGTTACGAGGCCATTTACAACATGAATTGGGAAGATGAAAATGATCCTGAATATAAATCCAGGGTATTTTACAGGCATGAGCGAAAGATGTTCAGGGTCATGGCTGGCTTCCAGGGCAATCTTATGAGGAATAACGATAAACTGAAGTGGATCGCAGGATTTACATATTTTAACAATAAGATAGGACCTGTCGACCTTGACCGGTTAAACAAGGGGAAAGATGAAGATGACAAATTGCCTGATATAGAAGGTTTATATGATCTATACGTAAGAGACAGCGTATTGCTTCCAAGTGAAGCCAGCGGCAACCAGGTTACCTACCTGAAAGGAGGCCTCGTGTATGACGGTAGGGATTTTGATGCATTCCCAACTAAAGGGATTTGGACGGAGGCAGTATTTTCCTACTCCCCTAAGTTTCTTGGGGATTGGGAATCGAGTTATCTGAAATTCACATTTATCCACAGGCAATATTTACCTCTGGTTAAGAAAAAACTGGTGTTTGCTTACAGGTTGGCGTATCAGGGGACCATCGCCGGGGAAGTTCCATTCCACATTCAGCCACATATTGTTCCGATTGATATGCGTTCAGCTACCTCTCAGGGACTCGGCGGGAAGAACACCCTGCGAGGCGTACGCAGAAACCGTGTTGTGGGGGATGGTATTATTATGGGTAATTTTGAACTGAGGTGGATATTTCTAAGGACGGTAGTTTTTAATCAGAATTTGTATTTGGGCACCAATCTTTTCTTTGACACAGGGCGGGTTGTTCAATACATCGAAAGAGACTTAAGCCGTTGGCCCGTAGGAACATTCAGTCAATTCTTTGCCCCTGGAACAGAGAGTTTTCATAATACAGCCGGATTGGGCCTGAAGATTGGGCTGAATGAAAATTTCATCATCTCAGCAGACTATGGCATGGCCTTCGATGAGGGTGACGGAGATTCAGGTTTTTACCTTCGTCTATACTGGCTTTTCTAATCGATAATGATCAGGCAGCTTTGACCTCTACCTTCCTTTTTTTATTGGCATTTTTTGGCATGGTGCCGAATACGAAATCCCACAGCCGGGTGGAAACACCGAAAGCACTGTAAGGATTAGAGTAGTGATGTGCCTTATGATGCTGCCATAATTTCTGCCATGGTTTATATTTCGGGCTTTTTATACGATGCTGATAATAGTGGAGGGTAATATAAGCATCGTATCCCAGCATAAATCCAGGGAAAAATGCTACTGCATTTAAGCCCATGATCAAGTAAAAGAAGCCAAAAAATAATGCACCCAGGAATAACCCGGGAACGGGAGGCATGGCCAGCCTTTCCGGATCTTTCGGATAATGATGGTGGTTTGAATGCATACTAATCTGGAAATCAGTATATCCTTCAGAGTTTGTTTCAGTATGGTAGACAAAGCGGTGAATAATATATTCTACCAAGGTCCATGAAAAAAATCCTATCACACTTAAAATGACAATTCTTGGCACAGGTAATCCCACCTTATCGATGGCATACCAGTAGAAAATTGCAGCCACGATAACCCACATCATATGCGGCACGCCGAAAGGCGCACGGGAAAGGAATTCGATGAATTTATTTTTATACAGTTTTGCGCTTTCTTCCTTTTTTGCTTTTAAATGTTCAGGCATCCTGACTTCCCCTTTTCTGAATGCTTGATATTGTTCAACATTTTTTTTCATATGGTATTACTTAGGCTAGTAGATCTTGTTAAGTATTCATGAATTGCAAATTTATAAATTTTCGCAAATTATATAGAAATATATAGTATTTCTATAATGCATTTTGCCGTAAATGAATGGATGCAACTGATTTGCTGATTGTTTCCTCAACAAAAATCCGAGGATAGAGTAGAATTTATTTGACTTCCGTTAAGGGGTCAGCCGGGCACAAGCCTCAAACTCAGCCTGCTTAATATATTTCCGGAACAAAGGTTTGTTCGTTGATCGGTGGTCGTTCGTAATTGGACGCGCCTTTGAGTTTGGGTAATTTGATTGGGGGTTCTTTTTTATAGGTATAGGGTATCTTCGAGAGTAAGTGCGCTATACAGTTAAGCCTTGCTTTTTTCTTATGGTCACCGTTTACGGTATACCAGGGAGCCTGCCGCGTATCGGTATGCAGGAACATCTCATCTTTTGCCTTGGAATACTCAACCCATTTTTCCCGGGACTTGAGATCCATCAGGCTGAATTTCCATCGTTTCAAGGGATTTTTTATTCTTTCCTTAAACCTTTTTTCCTGAACTTCATCGCTGACAGAAAACCAGTATTTGATCAGAATTATACCGGATCGTATCAGCATCTGCTCAAACTCTGGACATGCTCTAAGAAATTCCTGATATTCATCCTCGGTACAGAAACCCATAACGTGTTCCACGACAGCCCGGTTGTACCAGCTCCGGTCAAACAATACAATTTCTCCTCCGGCGGGTAAATGCGGGACGTATCTTTGGAAATACCATTGCGTTTTTTCTTTTTCGGTTGGTATACCCAGGGCAACAACCTTACAGATCCTTGGGTTCAACCGCTCCGTAATGCGCTTTATGACGCTTCCTTTCCCTGCAGCATCCCTTCCCTCGAAAATGACGACGATTTTAGTTTGTTTCTTTTTGACCCATTCCTGCAGTTTGACGAGTTCAACCTGTAGCTTTAAAAGTTCTTTTTCATAAATCAGGTCCCCATTTTTTTTCTGAGAGCCTTTTTTCTTACCATTTATCCCATTTGATTTGCTCATAATGTAAGAGTATACTGATTATGGAACGATTTCAATTTATCAAATATTGCTAAATATTCCGATTATCGTACTTAATTAAATTAATTCGATATCTCCCGTATTACGCCATGCTGCAGTTTTACCCTGGCCTGTGTAACATATAATCCTCTGGATTCCCTTACCACTTTAGCCGATATAAAGATAGATCCTGTATAGTCAGGCTCAATCCAGATCTCTCCAATCCCATTGTTGGAAAGCTCCAATTCAGCCTGTTGGTCAAAATATTTGTTTCTGATCAATTTACCTTTGTAGAATTGAACATTTTTACTTCCATCAGACATCCGGAATAGTAACAAAACCTGCTCTGCATAATCCCTTTCTTTTGTAATGCTGAAGAGGATGGTCGGATAATCCGTTATTATCCTTCCACCAGGAGTATATTCTATTAGCTCGCTTGCGGGATTGTTCAGGCGGAATTCCTGGATGGTCTTGATACCTCCATCTTTATAATAGCGTTTTTCTATTCCACTCAGTTTGCCATTTTCATAGGGCCTTGTTCTGTACAACTGACCGCTACTGTAGTATTTTTTTTCAATTCCTTCCTTTTTATTCCTTTCATACTTTACTACCGTTGATATTTTTCCTCCGGGATAATAGGTAACAGCTTCCCCATGTACTTTTCCATCCACAATATCGAATCTGGATTTTAAGTTTCCATCAGGATCATGCACATACCTGGTTTCTTTTACCTCATTGATCTGCTCTTTGGATGATTTGCCGGTACAATTCACCAAAAGAGCAACCAGTAAAAGACGTAAAGTGATTCTAAGCAATAAAAAAGTATTCACCTGCAATGTAAAGTGAATACTAATTTATTGAAAAAGAGAAATAATAAAAAGTCAGTTCAATTGACTAATAATTTATCATGCTATGCGCCATTTCCATTTTCAAGTGCCATTTTTTCCTGATGATCGATGGAATGGAAGAGCGTGGCGAATGCTGATGATACCCAGATAGCTGCCGGGAAAAGGCCTACGACAAGCATGAGCAGACCAAGAAGGATAATAAAGAACGACAGGACGCCCATTCCGAAAATTTTCCAGCCATGACCTTCAGTCATCTTCCAACTTTTTTCTACCGCCTTGACTGCATCAAGATTTCTATCCATCACGATGTAGGGTACAAATACAAGACGACAGGCAAAGATGATACCTGGTATTATCAGAAATATAAATCCAATTCCAATAATCGCTGTTGCCAGTAAATGGGCAAGTATGATGTTCACATAATTTTTAAATCCTGAAAACATTTCCTTCAGGTCTATTTCCTGATCTCTCATCGCTTTAAGGAACAGCCAGTCGGCTCCATAGGCAAATATTGGGAATAACATGAGCCAGTAGAAAAAGCCGATTACCTGCAGTACTACCACGCCTGGGGTAATATCGTTTTTGAAACTATCCGCAATGCTAATAGGAACGTGTAGCACGAAAAGAATAACGGATATCAGGAAAAGATACAGAAAGTATTTCCACATCTGTTTCCATCCGTAATTAAATGCCGTTCCGATACTGGTATCTGGAACATAGGGTTGTTGTGGATCTTGCGTATTCATAATTTTAAATTTTTGTCTATTCAATTATACGGGCATAAAATGAAGATTCTTCCAAACTTAAGTCGTGTTTTAAAAATCAATACTTTGGTAGTACTTCTGAAATGCTTAAAATAACTACATTTGATACAGGTAAAAATTATGATAACCTTACTGTACTTTTTATTATCCTTTCTTTCGCTTGGAGCCATTGCCGGGGCAATACTTTTATCAAATTACCTCAGAAAATCCTATCCGGCACATATCACTGAATACTATTTTTACTATATAGTTTTAATGTGTGCTTTTGGCATATATGGGATCTGGGGTATAATATTTATCAAATTCATAATTAGTCAATTTTCGACATCACTAAGTATCGTAACTATATTGAGTCAGGCCATTCCCTATATTGGATTCCCATTCCTGATCATGGCCTGGTATATGTATCTGAAATTCTGTTACGAATTTGCAGAAATCAACGTCAGCAAAACCCTGTCGGTTGCCTATTTTTCCTTTCATCTTTTCTTTTTTATCACCCTTGGATGGGCGATCTCGCAGTCCAGCGCTTCCACTATTAATCTGCCAAACATAGGATTGATTTATATATATGTAACATTGGATGTTATTATGACCGGTTGGGGATTGATGATCTTGTTCATAAAAAGCAGAAAGCGGCGTATTGAATATGCCCATTCCTTGACCAAATACATTTTGATCACATTCGCATTGCTGGTATTAAAGATTGTTTCTGTTTACATATATTACCACATACCTTCCACTATTCCTGCTTTCATACTGCTTTACTTCCTGGCCTTAACCGTACCATTGGTATATTTCTATGGTCAGCGAGATGAGTTTATAGCACTTATACAGAAATTGGATCCGGGATCTGATTATGACAGGATCATAGCCCGTTATGGGATAACCAATAGAGAACAGGAAATAATTAAACAAGTATGCACTGGTAAAAGCAATCAGGAAATTGCCGATACATTATTTATTTCTTTACAGACCGTGAAAGATCATACACACAGGATATACTTAAAAATGGATATAAAAAGCCGTGTTCAATTAATTAAGCTGATGCAGGATGTCTTTGCGTAAGCTGTTAATGTTTCACGGATTAAGAAGAAAATATATGTGTCCTATACCATATTCAACACTGCTGGTACAGGACACTAATTTTATTTTTTGGTGGCCGTCATCGGGAAGGTATTATAGTCGAGCCCTATTGTTCCGGTGAACTGGGGACCTTCAAATGTGCCATTCATATCCAGCGTCATTCCCTGGATATCAAATTGGGCTGAAAGTTTATCTTCCACAATACTGAGGTTTTCGAGTGCAATCTCACCCATATCTGAGGTTAATACCCCTTTAAAAATTTCGCCTTCTTTTGAGATGGTCATAACCCCATTGACATCACCATTTGGCGTATCCTTTACCAAATATTCCCAGTCTCCGAGGTAAGCGGCCTCCTTACTGGCTTTTGAGCCAGCACATCCTGCCCAGATTATTCCGGCGACCATAATAATCAGATAACTTAACTTAAAAATCTTAGACATGTTTTTGTTATTTAATTGATGAAAAAATTTATTCGCTTGTATAAAAATAGATTTTTCTTTTTTCTAATGGGTGAATTTTTGATAAAAGGAGATTTCTTTATTTGAATAGATGTATACCGAAGAATACTTCCAATACGGTAATTATGAATGTTATGCCTAGCACTACCGGAGCAACATATTGCAAGCAAAAGCCAACGTATTTTGCAATCCAGGATTTAAGGAAACCAGCATTCCCATAAGATAATTCACGGAAAAGTTTGCGTCTTTTCCATACATATACCGCAAATATTGATATAAAGAAGCCTCCAATGGGTAGAAATGTATTCAAAGCCAGGTCGGTAATAAAAGTCATGAAATCCGTGGATTTGTCGGCACCGAAATAGGTGATGAAATTGGTAAAGAATTCAGAATAACCATTACCTATCAGGGATGGGATTCCTATAATGAATATCACACCTGCTGAAATCCACACCGCAATTTCACGTTTTATCTTTCTCTGGTCAACGAGGTAAGAAACGGGTAGTTCCATAAGGGAGATGGTGGAAGTAAGCGCAGCAAAGGATAGCAGCAGGAAAAACAGGGCGCCTATTACAATGCCCAGTACAGGACCCATATTCTCGAAAACGCCCGGGAGTGAAACGAAAATAAGGCCAGTTCCTCCATCCGTGCTCAATCCCTGCGAAAATACGATAGGAAATATCATCAAACCTGCAAGGAAGGCAATTCCTACGTCGGATAATGTTACGATTGCCCCGGAACTTATCACATCCTCATGCTTTTTGAGATAACTGCCATAGGTTATCAATGCCCCCATCCCAAGAGACAATGAGAAAAAAGACTGACCGAGTGCGCGATAAATTACCTCAAGATTGAGTTTTGACACGTCCGGGACGAGGTAGAACTTTACGCCTTCCATCGCATTGTCGAGGGTTAAGGCATAGATCGACAAGGCAAGCATAATGGTTATAAGAACTGGCATTAATATTTTGCTGGCCCTTTCAATACCATTTGTGATTCCCTTGGAAACGATAAATGCGGTAACCACCATGAAAAGCAATGAATAACCTCCAACTTCAGCGATATCGGTAATAAATCCTTCGAAATTTTTTCCGATATCAAAATTCCCCAGGAGTATTTCTACAAAATAGCCGAAGACCCATCCTGCAACAACATTATAAAAAGATAAAATTAAAACCCCGCAGATTACGCTCAGATAACCAATAAACGTCCAATTCGGGTGTTTCATAACCTTAAAAGATCCTACGGGATTTTTCTGGGATCTTCTACCAATAGCGATCTCAGTAATCAAAAGCGGGTAGCACAATACAAAACAGAAGATCAAATAGACGATAAGAAATGCTGCACCCCCACCTTTGCCAACTTCGAAAGGAAATTTCCATATGTTTCCCAAACCTACGGCACTTCCTGCAGCCGCAGCGATAAAGCCAAACCTTGAAGAGAATTTGTTTCGATTTTGTACCATTGATTGTACTAAGATCCGAGTCAGATCATAATGCCTGAAAGGCCAAATAAAGTATATTGAAGTTTACAATGCAAATTATTGGATATCTTTAATAAAAATGTTCGAGTAGACAATTTGCAATCATAATGTAACTTTGATGCGAATTAACAATCATCTTAACTATTGATATTTCGTGATGGACATGGGCATTAATGTATTTTACGGACTGACCTTGCTAATACTATGTATTCTCAATCCAATCCGGGATAGTGTAGCTCAACCAGAACCGGTTATCGGCCTTATGGATTTTGAAGGTAAAGAAACCGGTGCGGTTACATCCCTCAAGCATAATGATTTGCTGCTTGAAAGCGACGTTGAAACGGAGATACTGCGGGTGAATATTCAAAGCCTACAGGTACCGGTTCTTATTAATAAGCCAGATAACCGAATATACAGGATCGAAATTGTAACTACTGGAGAAAACCTGCCGCTAAAGATGGAGGAGATTGAAGTAGAAATTGGCAATACAGATCAAGATATCGTTAAAAAAATAGAGGTGTATTATACAGGAACCAATTCTGATTTCAATACAAAGGTGAAATTTGGAGAATCAGAGGTAAAAGGTTCACTCAAAAAAATTAAAGGGGAGCAGGTCCTTCATCAAGGTTCAAATACATTCTGGATATGCGCCACCGTATCTGAGGATGCTGATCTTAGATCAATACTTCATTCTCTTGTAAGCACTGTAAAAATTTCCGGAAAAGACTATCACTTCAAGAATAAAGTAGCTGAGGGAATGCACCGGTTGGGACTGTCTATACGAGATCATAATCAGGATGGAGCACATACCCATCGGATTCCTGGTCTGGTAACCACGAAAAAAGGTACACTCATAGCGGTGTATGATGTTCGCTGGAACAGTGCAACCGATCTCCAGGGCGATATTGATGTAGGGATGAGCAGAAGCGTGGATGGTGGGCAGACTTGGGAGCCTATGAAGATAATCATGGATATGCAAGCGTG
>Ga0209536_100017800_pt1 | contig 10041 bp, 8 predicted proteins | sample DeeMarSeWOR28_12_FD_187461 | JGI IMG/M metagenome (GOLD analysis project Ga0209536, IMG submission 187461) | Marine sediment microbial communities from White Oak River estuary, North Carolina - WOR-2-8_12 (SPAdes) (version 2) | ecosystem: Environmental > Aquatic > Marine > Intertidal zone >... | reverse complement strand
CAAGCGGGCCGTATTTATGGTCAACCAGGTCCTGTCGGGAATTCTTCAGCCATCGCAGTTCGCGCGCCGGTTCTCCGAAGCGACGTGTCTGGAACCAGAGACGGTATGCCGTCCTGACTGCAACACCGGGCAGGACACGGCCGATAGTCTGGAAATAGAGGCGCAACATTTTAAGTGCCAGCGGCACGCCTCGACGCGCGTGGCGCCTGGCTTGTGCCTTTTTGTATTGATCGCGCTCTGACATTACCGCCCCTGTTTGATTCCCAGGTCGCGTTTGATCTGTTTGACCGTGGCGGTGAACAACTGTCGACTACCGGCATTGGCCATTAGCATGGCACCTTGCAATGCAGCGGCAACAACCAGTGCCTTATCCTTTGTCTGGCCTTCAAAGCTGAATTTTCCGAGCTGGTGACCGCGCTCGAGAATTCCGGTCAGCCATTGGCGCAGTTCATCAGCGAGCAACAGGGTCTCCTGCTGCATCGTGTCAGGCAAGTTGGGATATTGTGCTTCGAGGATACCCATTGGGCAGCCGAGTTCGCTCTTGTCGAGAAAGCTCCTGGGGATGGCGATGTAGCCGTCGAGCAGGCGAACCGGGTCATCGCTATATTTCTCGTCCATATGACTGGCGTAGGAATGGAACCGCTCGCGATAGCGCTGGATCAGGGCGGCACCCAGATCAGCCTTGGCCGGGAAGTGGTAGTGGATGGCCGCGTTTTTCACCCCCAGCGGTGTGGAGACGTCGGCATAAGAAAAACCGTTGAACCTGCGTTCCTGAAACAGGGTTTCTGCGTGGTCCAGTATCTTTTCCCGGGTATCTGCTTTCTCTGCCACTGGCGCGTGCTCGCTGGAAACTGCCACCACAATACTTACTAGTAAGTAAGTTTTCAAGGCCTGTCGGCGGTCGAAAATTGAGTCCCGGATCGCTGGCATCATCAGGGTCGTCGACTATACTTTTTGAGAGTTATCGATGCTGGCAGCTCTTTTCGCCGGGGCGGAAAAAGTTGGACAAACTAGCGGCTGCCAGCCCCAATCGTCACCTCGCCAACACATGTTGCCGGAGGCCATGGCCGCCGGTAGTGGAACGTATGTAAGATCTGTGGAGGATCTGTTTAGGTATGAATCACGAACAAGCAGTCGCCTATCTCAATAATTTATTGAAAGCCATGATCAGCAAGGATGCCTCGGATTTGTTTATCTCTGTTGATTTCCCGCCCTCCATGAAGATTCACGGCAAGATGACCCCGGTAACACAGCAAAAACTGTCCGCCGCACACAGTCGGGCATTGGCCGACGCGGCGATGAACGACAAGCAGCGCGCCGAGTTTGAGGAAGAATTCGAGTGCAATTTCGCCATCAGCCCTGAGGGCATTGGCCGATTCCGCGTCAACGTCTTTCGCCAGCAAAACCATGTTGGCATGGTGTTGCGCACCATCACCACCGAAATTCCCAATTTCGACAAATTGAAGTTACCGCCGGTACTGAAAGACGTATCCCTGTCCAAGCGCGGCCTGGTTATTCTTGTTGGCGGTACCGGCTCGGGTAAATCCACTTCGCTCGCTGCAATGATTGACCATCGCAACATTAATAGTCATGGCCACATCATCACCATTGAGGATCCGGTGGAGTATGTTCACCCTAACAAGAATTGCCTGGTCACCCAGCGCGAAGTCGGCGTGGATACCAAGAACTGGTTTGCCGCGCTGAAGAATACGCTGCGTCAGGCGCCGGACGTGATTCTCATCGGCGAGATACGTGACCAGGAGACCATGGAATATGCCATCGCCTTTGCCGAAACCGGCCACTTATGTATGGCGACCCTGCATGCCAACAGCGCCAACCAGGCTCTTGATCGCATTATCAACTTCTTTCCGGAAGAGCGCCGTCCGCAATTGCTGATGGATCTGTCGCTTAACCTGAAATCAGTCGTCTCACAGCGACTGGTGCCGACGGTGGATGGCAAGGGTCGTGCCGCTGCCATCGAGATCCTGATGAATACACCAATGGTGCAAAGTCTCATTTTCAAGGGAGAAGTGCACGCCCTGAAAGAAATGATGTCGAAAGGCAAGGAGCAGGGAATGCGCACGTTCGACCAGGCCCTGTTCTATCTCTATGAAGAGGGTCGTATCAGCCTGGAAGATGCCTTGCGCAATGCCGATTCCGTCAGTGAGCTGAAGCTGGCGATCAAGCTGAACGGTAAGCGGGGCGATGAAATTACTGGCGATGATGAGGCCATCAAGAAACCGAAGCTGGAACTCTCCATCGACAGCGGCAAGGAAGAGCAACCGGTTGACGGCCCTGCCAGCTTCTCGACGTCCGAAGAGCCTGCATCTGCTGCATCAGCGTAATACCCGCGATACCTTCCTGATTCATTTTTCCTTGCCGATTCACCGCGTAGGAAGGGCGCTGGTGGTGTTCTGCCACGGCCGCCGTTCGGGTCACGCCGGCAACATTGACCCAGATCATATCCTGCCCTGCTACCGTCTCGTTACACTGGTGAAAAACCAGCGGGACAGCATCAAATGAAACTAACCAGTTACGGCGCCGCCGAGGAAGTGACCGGCTCCTGTCACCTGATTGAGGTGGCCGGCCAGCGCGTGTTGCTCGAGTGCGGTCTGGTACAGGGTCGGCGTGAGGAGGAGGCGCGAAACCAGGAACCGTTCCCGTTCCCGCCGGAATCGATTGATGCGGTGGTGTTGAGCCATGCCCACATCGATCATAGCGGCCGCATACCGTTGCTGATCAAGTCCGGATACAGTGGTCCGATCTATACGCAGAAAGCGAGTGTCGATCTGTGTCAGATTATGCTCAAGGACGCCGGTTACATTAATGAAAAGGATGCCGAGTGGGAGAATCGAAAGCGTGAACGTAAGGGTTTGCCGCTGGTGGAGCCGCTCTACACTGCCGCCGACGGCGAAGAAGCAATCACGCAGTTCGAGGGGATTGATTACGACCAGAAGCATAATATCCTGCCAGAAGTGACTATTCGTTTTCGCGATGCGGGTCATATTCTGGGTGCGGCGATCGTAGAGCTTTGGTTAACCGAAAACGGTGAAACCCGAAAGCTTGTCTTCAGCGGTGATCTTGGTCACAACGGCAGGCCGATACTGCGCGATCCGGTACGGATAAAAGATGCGGACGTGGTGCTGATGGAAAGCACTTATGGTGACCGGCTTCATCGTGACTGGCAGGCGACCTACGATGAGCTGGCTGAGGTATTCGAAAAGGCCAGCGGATCAAATGGTAACGTGCTGATTCCTGCCTTTGCGGTCGGGCGTGCCCAGGCGTTGCTCTACCTGTTCGCGCGTTTTCGCGAAGAGTGGGGCCTGGATCGCTGGCAGATATTTCTTGATAGCCCAATGGCGATCGAAGCCACCGAGGTGCACTTCCGTTATAGCCAGCTGTACCGGCCCGAGGCAATGCAATTCTGGCAGGTTGGTAGCCACGACGATGTCAGCGACATGGTTTACTTCTCGCGCACGTCAAGCGAGTCCATGCGCATCAACAAAATCCGGTCGGGTGCGATTATCGTCGCCGGCAGCGGCATGTGTACCGGCGGCCGTATTCGGCATCACCTCAAACACAACATATGGCGGGAAGACTGCCATGTCATTCTGGTCGGCTACCAGGATCACGGAACACTGGGTCGTGCGCTGGTGGATGGTGCCACGGAGATCAAGCTGTGGGGTGAAAGCATTCGCGTGGCGGCCACGATTCACACTATTGGTGGGCTTTCCGCCCATGCAGACCAGGGAGAACTGATCGAATGGTATGGGGCTTTCAATGGTCGGCCACCGCTTTACCTGGTCCACGGAGAGCCCGAGGTTCAAACCGTACTGAAAGACAAAATCAGGACAGATTTCGGCGCCGACGCAACAATTCTCCGTCGCGCCGAACCCGTAGATATCCTGGCGATTACCTGAAGTGTAGCGTCGACAAATAGTCAGCTACTATATATAGGTATACACGCATCAATCGAACGCCGCCTGCCTGGACAAGGTGATCCGAAACCCCATGATAGATGTCGACCGATTAAAGAATCTTATCCCACTGAACACTCTGGATTCATCAAATCTCGAGCGTCTGGCCAAACGACTGAAACTCGAGAAATTCGGTGCTGGGGAGATTATTTGCCAGGAAGGGGGCACCGATCCCGAAACGATATACCTGCTCTCTGGGAAATTGCAGCTGAGTTCTACGGGCACGACCATGAAGCGTTATCTCGATGCCGGAACCGAGGATGCCAGGTATGCGGTCGTCGATATGCCGCCTCGCCCGTATACCGTGACCGCCGAAGGCGACGTTGAAATCATTCGCGTCGGCAACTATGAGCTGGATCGCGCGGTGATGCTCGACGAAGTCACCACAACGATAACCGAGATTACCAGCGACCGTAGCAAGGAGCTTGGGGGTAATACCGACTGGTTGTCGGAAATGGTTGCCAGCGAGACGTTTAGCAAATTGCCACCGCAAAAGCTGGCGTCGCTCCTGATGAAACTGGAAGCGTTCCCGGTAAAGAGCGGAGAAGTGGTGGTTCGCCAGAATGATCCGGGTGAATACTTTTATATTATCAAGCAAGGCCGCTTCAACGTGTCTCGAAAGGATGAGCGGGGCAAGGTCGAGATACTGAATGAGCTTCGCGAGGGGAGTGTTTTTGGAGAGGAGTCGTTGGTCAGCGGCACTCCACGCAACGCGAATATTGTGGCCATGACTGATGGCCTGTTACTGCGGCTCTCCCGCGCCGACTTCAATGAGCTGCTGCGCGACCCCATGCTGACCTATGTTACTGCCAGTGAGGCGGCTTCGATGGTCAGGGCCGGTGCTGCAATTCTTGATGTACGAAACGAGCGCGAATACAGCCAGGGCGCGCTCAAGGGGAGTATCAACATACCGGTTTTCAATCTGCGAGAGAAACTTCCCACGCTCGATATCAATAGACGCTATATCCTCAGTTGCCAGACGGGCGCGCAGAGCGAAGTCGCGGCGTTTTTGCTCAGTCAGCGCGGGTTCGACGTGTGCATTCTTAAGGGCGGGCTGCGCGCTGTGTCACGCGCCAGGTAAATGAGTCAGAGCATAATGAATCGAATACCATTCGGAAGGTCAGTGCAATGCTCGCGGCAAGCGGCTGCGTTTGCTGGTTCGATCATGGCGTCATAACCGATGTTTGAAGCCGTCGAACTAAAGCAGTCCCTTTCTAAAGAGGAATTCAAAAAGCTCGAACCCGAAACCCGTGCGGCACTCCTTGCCGCGCAGCACGAACTGCGGGAAAAAAATATCGCGACACTCATACTGGTGGCCGGTGTTGAAGGCGCCGGTAAAGGTGAGGTCATCAATCGGCTCAACAAGTGGTTTGATGCGCGCGGTGTGTTCACCCATGCCTTCTGGGATGAAACCGATGAAGAACTGACTCGCCCAGTGAACTGGCGTTTCTGGCGCAGATTACCGGCGCGGGGGTCGATGGCCTTTATGTTCGGTGGCTGGTACTGGGAACCGCTATACCAGTATACGCGCAAAAAAATCTCCGGCGCGGACGTCGACGAGGCGGCACAGAAAATCACCGACCTTGAGCGCATGTTGCACCAGGACGGCATGCTCATCATCAAGCTATGGTTCCATCTTTCCCGCAAAACCCATGCCGCGCGACTGCAAGCCCGGCGCAAGCAGAGCAAGCACATCGGTGTTCTCGCCGACGAGACCCGGGAACACGAGAAATATGGCGCCTTCATCAAAAGTGCCGAGCGCCTGATTCGTCATACTGACAATAATGACTGCCAATGGCACTTGATCGAGGCGGACGACAAGTGGCATCGCGACATGAGTGTGGCCAAGGTGATTCAGGCGGCAATGGAACAGCGCCTGCATGAACACCGGACGGGCGATCGCCGGGCCACTGTACATCCACTGGCTCCGCAGATTGAAAGCAAGCCGGTGACGATACTGGACCATGTCAATCTGGACGCGGAACTCAGCCGCGATGAGTACATTGACCAACGTAATCTGTACCAGCGCAGGTTGCACGAGCTGGCCTGGCAGGCCTATGAAGCGAAGCGCTCCATGATTGCTGTGTTTGAAGGCTGGGATGCTGCCGGCAAGGGCGGTGCAATTCAGCGCGCCACCAATGCGATTGATCCCAGGTTGTACCAGGTGATTTCGGTGGGTGCACCAAGCGATGAGGAGCGGGCCCATCACTACCTGTGGCGCTTCTGGCGACATGTTCCTCGTGCCGGTTACATGACTATTTTTGACCGATCGTGGTATGGCAGGGTGCTGGTAGAGCGCGTCGAAGGTTTTGCCGAGACCCATGAGTGGTTGCGTGCGTATCATGAGATCAACAATTTTGAGGAACAGCTGACGGAGCAGGGAATCGTCATCGCCAAGTTCTGGCTGCACATTAGCCCGGAAGAACAGCTTCGGCGTTTTGAAGAAAGAAAAACAAAGGCCTGGAAGCAGCACAAGATTACCGACGAGGACTGGCGCAACCGGGAGAAGTGGGAGGACTATCGCCAGGCGGTAAATACCATGGTGGAGCACACCAGCCTGAGCACTGCCCCCTGGACCCTGGTGCCGGCGAGCGACAAGCGATTTGCCCGGGTAATGGTGCTGGAAACCCTCTGTGCCGCGCTTGAGCGGGCATTGGCCGGGCCCTGAACCTTCCCTTGAATTTGGCTCACAATTGCCCAATTTAATAGGTTCAGCAGCTGGCCCCCGACGGACAATAAGCGCAAAATACGTGGGGAGATGAATACACCGGACAGCGCCTGGTTTAAACTCAGGCCTGTGTCACGAGAATTGAGAGGAAGTAATGACTGAAACTGCACTAAAAACGGATGGCGACGGATTTCTGCTTGATCGCGGAGATTGGTCTGAAGAAGTAATGTATGAGCTCGCCCAGAAAGACGGCTTTGAGCTTACCGACGATCACGTTAAATATATTTTGTCAGCGCGTGAGATTTACGAGGAAGAGGGCACCGTTCCGGCGTTGCGCAACTTCGCAAAATTCCACGGTATGGATCGAAAGGCCGGTCCGCTAAATGATTTGTTCGGCGGCGGCCCGATGAAGAAAATCGCCAAGTATGGCGGGCTTCCGAAGCCGACTGGCTGCGTCTAAGCAACAGTCGTTTTTCACAGGCACTACTGAAAGGGCAGGTAATACCTGCCCTTTTTTATGCTACCTCTCTGAGAATTATGCGGTTCTCGCTGTCTTCCTGGATCTGGTAGGGGTGGGCGCTGGATTGGAAACAGACCAGAATGCGGTCGGCCTCTGCACGTATCGAGTCGTGCTCGCCCGAAAGCTCAATCCGGTCCGGAAAATAGCGCACTTCAATTTTGGAGCTTCTCTGTAACGTCATTTGACACCTCCGGTAACGCTGAACGCCACATCACAGTTTTTCGCCATCCGGTAGCCCGCTATTCTCAGGGAAATCGCTGATTTTCGGTCTATTCCTTCCGGTTCGGGAGTCTCTATTGCATCAGACGTGCCAATTTTCCATCCGTTAGTCCGGGTCTTGCGACCAGGGTGGAGGAAATTGAACCCAGGAATTGGTTGACCCCGCTTTCGCCAATCTGCTTTCCACTGTTCCACTGTGGTAATTCGATGGAATCTACCGACCTCGTTTACTCCAATTCAATTACACAAAGTTGGTATTAGATGACTCGTTCAAATTTTTGTCCCCACCAGCGGTATTTGACCGATAGGCGGTGCTACTAGCTGGAATATATGCCGGCAACGTTGCGTCCATCTAACAACCCCTCAAAAGGGATTTCGGGCGGTGATTGAAATCGCAGCTAATAGCGATTGTGTAACAGGGAGGTAAAAATGAAGATTCTCATTATCGGCGGTGGCGCCGGTGGCGCCAGCGTGGCGGCCCGGGCACGGCGCATCAACGAACACGCAACTATTCTCCTGATCGATAAACATTCCGAGATTTCCCAGGCAACCTGCGGCCTGCCTTACTACATTGGCGGCAGGATACGCGAGCGTGATCGTCTGGTCGTCGTAGACCCGGAAGGGTTCTCGAAAATTCTGGATGTCGATGTGCGTGTGCGCTCGGAAGTAGTGGCAATTGATCGCAAAGAAAAAACAGTGACCGTTCACGATCTTCATAACGGGAACCAGTATAAGGAGAGCTACGACAAGCTGGTGATGTCTCCCGGCGCTACACCGATTGTTCCCCGAATCCCGGGTATACAGGGTGCAAATCTGTTTACGCTTCAATCTACTGAAGATATGGATTGCATCAAGAGCTACCTTGATACGCGTATCTGCAAAAATGCGGTTATTGTTGGCGCAGGATTCATCGGCCTCGAGATGGCCGAGAATCTTAAAGCGCTCGGCCTGAATGTCAGCGTTGTTGAGCGCGGCAACCAGGTAATGGGCGCCATCGATTATGAAATGGCATCTTTCGCTCACCAGCATTTACGCCAGAAAAATATTCAGCTATTCCTGGAGCAGGAGGTAGTCGCCTTTACGGAGGCCGGTGCAACGCTGGCAAATGGAGAGGCGCTGCAAGCAGACATCGTGATCCTGGCATTGGGAATGCGGCCAAGGACCATGCTCGCGCATCACTGTGGTCTGGAGATTGGCTCCATGGGTGGTGTGGTAGTAAACAACAACCTGGTTACCAGTGATCCCGATATTTTTGCGTTGGGTGATTCGGTGGAACTGCGGCAGGATGCTTCCGGTGGTCGAGCATTGACGCAATTGGCCGGGCCCGCACACAAACAGGCCAGCATAGTCGCGGAAAACCTGTTTGGCGGTGACAAGTCATACAAGCAAGGTCCTGGCACGTCAATCGTAAAGATTTTTGATATGAGTGTTGCCAAGACCGGAGCAAGTGAGAAACAACTGAGGCATGCAGGTATGGCGTATGAAAAGTCATATGTCGATCTTCACTCCCATGCCAATTACTATCCCAATGCGACACCACTGCATATCAAGCTGTTATTCACCCGTGAGGACGGAAAACTGCTGGGGGCCCAGGTTGTTGGTTCGGAAGGGGTCGACAAGCGAATCGATGTAATCGCCACGGCGATACAGTTTGGCAAGACAGTTTACGACCTGGCGGAACTGGATCTCGCCTATGCGCCACCGTACTCGTCGGCCAAAGATCCGGTTAATGTTGCCGGTATGGTTGCCCGCAACATGCTGGATGACGGCTATCAGGTCGTGTTCTGGGATGAACTGGAGGCGGCCAGCGACGATGCGTTAGTGCTGGATGTGCGTACGCCGGACGAATACCAGATCGACTCCATTGCCGGAAGTGTGAACATTCCGCTGGAGCAATTGCGCACGAGGGCGAACGAACTACCGAAAACCAGGAGAATCATACTGTACTGTCAGCAGGGAAAAAAAGGCTACTTCGCCTACCGGATACTCAAACAGCAAGGGTTTGAAAACGTCTCCAATCTGAGTGGAGGCTTTAAACTCCATCGCGCCGCCATCCGGCCGGAGTCCCTGCCTTTCTCACCCGCCGTATCACCGACGACTGAAGAAAAGGTCGGTTCGATCCCGCCAGAAAAGGCACATTTTGACGAGCTTGCTGTGTCGATGTCGATCGACGCGACCGGTCTCAGCTGCCCCGGTCCAATCATGCGCCTGACACATGGCATGAAGCGAATCAACGACGGCGAGTTCTTGTTGATTACGGCCACCGATCCTGCTTTCCATCGGGATGTCTCCACCTGGTGCAAGAAGACGGGCAACAATATTCATTTCCATGACAACGATCGCTCGATCACCCGGTTGGTCATCCAGAAACGCAACTCCTGATCCCGCGGCATTACCTGACTCTTCCGATCAGGTAATGCCGGCCATGCTTCCTTAGCTGCGACGATCTGAGCCCCTGAAGTGTGCACCATCTTGATGCAGATCAAGATTTTTCGCACATGTTAAGCGTAGTCTTTGCGTAATTATGGTGCACGGGAGGTCAGGTTGTCGGACGTCAGTCGCCGACAGTTTTTGCGCGGGGATCTTCATGGGGTGCGATTGGAGATTTTGCCGCCTTGGGCTGTCGGCCCAGAAAAGTTCTATGAGCTTTGCTCCCG
>Ga0209536_100017799_pt1 | contig 10041 bp, 10 predicted proteins | sample DeeMarSeWOR28_12_FD_187461 | JGI IMG/M metagenome (GOLD analysis project Ga0209536, IMG submission 187461) | Marine sediment microbial communities from White Oak River estuary, North Carolina - WOR-2-8_12 (SPAdes) (version 2) | ecosystem: Environmental > Aquatic > Marine > Intertidal zone >... | reverse complement strand
GCGCGGCTTGTCGAGCGTGTTGAAGCTCGCGATCGGCGACGTCTCCGACAGGCCGAAGCCCTCCTGGATCGCCACGTTGAACTTCTCTTCGAAGGCGTTCATGACCTCGACGGGCATGGGCGCTCCGCCCGTCATGCAGCCCTCCAGACTCGAGACGTCGTAGGCGCGGTCGCCGCGATGATGGAGCAGCGCGAAATACATCGTCGGAACGCCCGCAAAGATCGTCAGTCGATCGCGCTCGATCAGCTCGAAGGCGTCCTCGGGCGTGAAGCGCGCGAGCAGCGTGAACGAGCCGCCCGTCGCGATCATGCCGTTCTGGATCACCGTCTGCCCGAAGGAGTGGAAGAGCGGCAGCGTGGCCAGCGCACGATGGAACCGGCGGCTCTCGGGCATCAGCTTCGGCGCCACGATGGCGCAGTTGATCAGGAGATTCGAATGCGTGAGCTCGGCGCCCTTCGGCTTCCCGGTCGTTCCCGACGTGTACAGGATCACCGCGGTGTCCTGTGGCGAAGTGGGATGGAGCTCGTCGATGGGATCGGCCAGGGAGAGACCACCGATCGAATCCTCTTCCTGCCCCGGCACGGCGCGCAGGACCGACGCCCCGGCGGCCTCGGCGCCCTTGCGGCCGGCCTCTTCGAAGAGCGGATGCACCACGAGCACGCGCGCGCCGGAATCCTCGAGGAAATACTCGACCTCCGGCGCGGCCGCGAGCACGTTGATCGGAACGACCGTGGCTCCCGCGTACAGAATGCCGAAATACGCGATCGTGAACTCGGGCACATTCGGGATCAACAGGGCGACCTTGTCTCCCGGTGCGACGCCGCGCTCTCGCAGACTCGTCGCGACACCGCGTACGGCCCGATCGAGCTCGCCGTATGTGAGCTCGAGCTCGCCGGCCCGCAGGACGGTCGCGTCCGGCCTCTCGTTGGCGTTGGCGAGCAGGATCGATCCCAGGTTCAGGTACACGCTGTGCTCCTCGGTCGGCAGATTCCGGGAATCTAGTCTCGCCGACGACCCGACGCGAGCGAGATCCTCCGCCCACGAGGCAGGCAGGGTCGCGACGCGTCCGGCCCGGCCCTCTCCTGGGTTATGCTGCGGCGCCCCGCGCCCCCTTTGGCTGGGCGGAGCAGCGGTCCCCCGGAGAGTGCGAGGAGTAGAGCCCTGGAGAAGCCCGACAGCGCATCTGGCTCGACACCGGTCTGGCTGCTGCTGGCTGGCGCCGCGATCGGACTCGGGCTCGCCACCTTCGGCCTGCTGGAGCGGCGTGCCGAGCAGGTCACGCTACCGCGAGAGATCGCGGCCGTGGTCGGCGAGCGGACGATCCGTCGAATCGACTACGAACGCGTGCTCGCGGGCGTCGAGGGGGATCTGCGAAGCCCGATCGACGACGCGATGCGCCGTCGCGTGCTCGACCGCATGATCGACGAAGAGCTGCTGGTCCAGCGCGCCCTCGACCTCGGACTGGCGGTGATCGATCGGCGCGTGCGCGGCGAGCTGACCTCCGGACTGATCGACTCGATCGTCGCCGAGGTCGACTCCCAGGAGCCGAGCGATCGGGAGGTCGAGCGGCACTACGAAGAGAACATCGACTTCTTCACGCGACCCGGACGTCTGCGCGCGCGGACGATCTACTTCTCGACCCGAAGCGACTCCACGGATCCGCGGGGGCCCGCCGCGTCCCGGGCTGCCGAGGCCCTCACGCGACTGCGAGCGGGAGAGCCGATCGACGCCGTCGAGCAAGCGCTCGGAGACGAGCAGGTATCGCCGGTTCCCGACACGCTGCTCCCGGCCAGCAAGGTGCGCGACTACACGGGTCCCTCGATCCTGGAGGCGATCATGCAGCTCGAGCCGGGGCGCTTCAGCGAGCCGATCGAGAGCGGCGGCGGGCTCTACATCGCGAGCACGCTCGAGCGCGAGCCGGCGATCGTGCCCTCGCTCTCCGAGATCGAGGCGCTGGTGCGTCAGGACCTGAAGCGGCGAAGAGGAGACGAGGCGCTCCGCGACTATCTCACGACCTTGCGGACACAGACGCCGATCTCGATCGACGAGTCGCTCTTCGAGTCGGATCGCGACGAATCCTGAGGCATGTGTCGCGGCAGCAGGGCAGGTCCGGTCGCCCTGGCAGCCAGCCATCGCCAGGCGCCGGGGACGGGAAGCGGATCAGCGGCGAGGCGCCAGCATACTCTGCATCAACGAAGCCGTCGTCTCGACGATCGCTTCGCGAGAGCCGCCGAGCTCCGCGATCCAGCCGTGATACATGGAGAGGCGCTCGAGGCAGGACGTGATCGCGGTGGCGCCCACCAGCGGATCGATGCCGCCGCCCTCCCACTCTTCCGTGTCACCAGCAGCCGGCGCGCGATCGGACTGGGCCTGCGCGCGCTCGATTGCCTGACGAAAGGCCTCCACCAGCGGCATCATCGCCGCCATCCTTTCGGCCCGAAGCGCCAGATTCCCTTCGTCGGAAGCGTTGTTTCGGGCGCGCAGGACGGGCGCGAATTTCTCCCAGTGATCGATGACCAGGTTCGCGATCTTGCGACCCCGCTCGTGCCCGGCGCGACCTTCCCAGTCCCCGGCGATCAGCTCGACCAGCTGGGGCGTGCTCTCCTTCATCTGCCCGGCGAGATGCAGCACGACGTCTTCGACGTCCTTGAAATACTGATAGAAGGTGGCTGGCGAGGACCCGATCTGGCGCGCGATGTCGATCACACGCATGTCGCGCATGGGCTTCTCGGCCAGTAGCCGGACGGTCGCCTCGAGGATCTTCCGCCGGGTCCGCAGCGCCCGGGGACCGAGAGGCCGGCCCGCTTGATCGACCAGCACTTCGTCGCTGGGATCCGGCCGATCCGGCAGCAGGGTTTCGGCGTCGGCCGCAGCACCCCCGACGCCGCCGGAGTCCGACTCCCTCAACAGGACGGAATCCGCGAGCTCGGATCCGGTCCCGGATTCCGGCTGCGCAGCCTTCGGGCTCATCACTTTCGAAGCGGATGGATCGGTCATGGTCATCAGACTACTCGAAATTGCGACAGATGCAGGGATCTAGTTTCCTGAGGGGACGTCAGAAACGAGTGTGGCGCCGCTCACGCGATTCTTTCATTGATTGCTCGATCAATCAAGGGCTGCGGCGCACTTCCTCTCCGACCTCTCCCAAGCGGGCCATCGCCCGCTCTGTTGTGGAATACGCTTTATCCCGTAGCCTGTTCGGGTGGTACGCGGTCGCGAGCGAGTCTTGCTTCGCCCCGTCCCGGGGAGTGCGACCGAGAGCAGGAGGTCCGATGGCCAAGCTCACGATCGAGATCGACATGGAAGACCCCCAGGATGTCTGGGATGCCCTCTATCGTCGCATCGAGGAATTCGGGGAGGAGCCGGCTGATGACAAGTCCGGCCCCAGGACGCCGAACGTCACACCCGCCACCTACGACCTGCTGCTCGACCCCGAACGAATGAGCGCCTCGGCCAGCGATTTCTTCGCGATGTTCACCGGCCAGGACTGACTCGCTCCGTCTTCCGCGTCTCGCTCCGTCTTCCGCGTCTCGATCCGTCTTCCGCGTGATGTCAGGTCGCGCGAGTGCGCGTCGTGTTAGTTCTTCTTGGGAACGACGTTGATCCGGGCACGCGTCTTCGGATGCTGCTTCAGATAGACGTCGTAGACGCCTTCCTTCTCGAACGTGTAGTGCCATCCGTCTCCGGGCTTCTCGAGCGGCGGACTCTCGAAGGTCCCGCCCTCGTCCACCACGATATGTCCGCCCGGCATTGTGACCGTATTCGAGAAGTGCACCGTCGTGCCGACGAAAAGGTTGAGCAGCGCCGGCTTCATCTCCTGATGAGTGATCTCGATCGTCGGACCATGCGCGCTCGCCGCACCGGCCGAGCCGAGCAGCATGCCTAGCGCGAGCACGGCCATGAGGCCGCGTGCGAACGCGGCGTGATGCGATCTCTTCTCGGACATGGGCTCCCTCCGTTCACGGGCTCAGAGACGATCGCATGCCGCTGGCAGGACCGGTAGGCTACGCCGCCGCATCCGTTCATTGCTCCCCGCGCCGAGGCGTCGATGCCCCCTGCTCCGTCCTCCGAACTCGCCTCGTATGCCGATTCGCCCGCTAACGCGACCGCGGCGGAGCTCCGCACGCTCTTCGGGCTCTCGGCGCCGATCGCGGCGGCCCAGGTCGGCATGATGACGATGGGCGTGATCGACACGATGATGGTCGCACGAATCGGTGCGCCCGAGCTCGCCGCGGTCGCGATCGCCTCGACCTGGGCCTGGTCCTCGGGCTCGCTGGCGCAAGGGATCATCCACGGCATGGATCCCCTCGTGAGTCAGGCGCACGGCGCAGGCGACCACGAAGGCGTGGCGCTCGCGCTGCAGCGCGGTCTCGTGATCGCGAGCTCGATCTCGATCCCGCTGGCGATGCTCTGGCTCGCAACCGCAGACGTGCTCACCCTGCTCGGCCAGGATCCTGAAGTCGCGGAGCTGGCCGGGGCCTACATGCTCGCCCGACTGCCTAGCGCGCTCGGCTTCAACCTCTTCGTGGCCGCGCGGCAATACCTGTCGGGTCGGACGCTCACGCGCCCCGCGATGTGGGTGATGTTCGTCTGCAACGCGCTGAACGTCCTTCTCAACTGGCTGCTGATCTTCGGGCATTGGGGCTTTCCGGCCCTCGGGCTGATCGGGGCCGGCATCGCCACGGGCCTCACCAACGTGCTGCTGCCGCTGATGCTCTGGATCTGGATCCTGCGCTTCCGACTTCACGAGGGCGCCTGGCGACCGTGGGACCTACGTTCGTTCGATCTCTCCGGACTCACGCGTCATGCGGTGCTCGGTCTGCCTGTGGGAGTGCAGATGGCGCTCGAGGCCAATGCCTTCACGGTGGCCATGATCTTCGTCGGCTGGATGGGCGTCTTCGAGCTCGGCGCGCATCAGATCGTGATCAACATGGCGAGCTTCACGTTCATGGTCCCGCTCGGCGTGTCGATCGGAGCCAGCGCCAGAGCCGGCAATCTGATCGGCAGTCGTGACGCCCGCCAGCTCCGCGTCGCCTGTCGCACCGGATTCCTGATGGGCGGCGGCGTGATGGCGATCGCGGCGGTGAGCTTCATCGTCTTCCGCGAGGCTCTCCCGCGGCTCTACGGCGCCGACCCGGCCGTCGTCGCGCTCGCCGCGACGCTGCTGCCGATCGCGGGCGCGTTCCAGATCGCCGATGGCGTCCAGGTCGTGGGCGCCGGGCTGATGCGCGGCATGGGTCGGCCCCAGGCGGGTGCGGTCGTGAACCTGATCGGGTTCTACGCTGTCGGGCTCCCCCTCGCCTATCTGCTGGCCTTCCCGCTCGGTCTCGGAATCGCGGGAATCTGGTGGGGGCTCGCCGCGGGCCTCGGCGGCGTCGCCGCGATGCTGGTCATCTGGGTCGGCCGCACCAGCCGTCGACCGATCGAAGAGCTCAGCGTTCGGACCTCCTGAGGGCGATCGGGCCGCCGCGAGGCGCCCGCCTAATGCATCCGGATCGAGGCGACCATCTCCTCGAACTCGCCCAGCAGGCGCGCCAGGTTCGGCTTGGCCGCCGTGGCGGTCAGGACCAGCGTCTCGCCCGCACGACGCTGGAGCTGATACTGCAACGTCGTCGTTCCCGGAATCGCCCCGTCGAATTGGAGGTAGAGCGCCGGCCGACCGATCAGCTCGCGCATCTCACACAGATCGATTCCGATCGGCCGTCCGAAGACGCGAGAGAACTCTCCCGGCAGAACGCGACAGACTCCCGCCAGCTGCTGCTCGCTCGCGGGCAGGTCGGCGGGCTGGGTCATGATATTCACGTTGTCGACGAAGGATTCCGAGCTGCCCTCGCGGCGATAGAAGATCTCGAGCTCTCCGGCTTCCACCCGATCGAAGACGACCCGGCGCATCTCGGGCGGGACCGACCCGAAGCGGTCACCGTCCTCGTCCATGAACGCCGCCGCGTTCTTCGCGACCTCGCTGCGGGTCAGCACGAGCCAGACCTCTGGGACGCTGATCCCGAATCCGAAGCCGCTCTCGTATTCACCGGCGCGAGCCGCGCCCGCGAGCAGGACGAGAAGGCTCGTCAGGACGACGATCCGATGCATCTGGGCTCCCTTCATGCCCGGCCCCTCGAAGGGCCCAGCTATCTGGCTCGTCGGTTCTTTGGGAGAGGCGCTTGAGGTCGGCACGGCTCGCAGGCCGACTGCACGCCGGGCGCGGGGGTCCGGCCGCGAGGTCGCTGGGCGGGTAGACTGCTACTTTGCCGGCGGAAAACCCCCATGTTCGACACCTTTCGATCCTTCTTCGACCCGCCGATCACTGCCGATCCCGAGCAGAGCACCGCCAAGCTCGCCTGGGTCGTGCGGCTGCGCTGGGTCGCCATCACCGCGCAGATCCTCTCGATCATCCCGGCGCTGGAGTTCCAGGTCCTCGAGCCGGAGATGCTCCCCCTCTTCTCGGCCGTCGTGGCCACCCTCGCCATCCTGAACATCGGCACCTGGATCGGCCTGCGCCGGGGAACGAAGGGCAGCCCCGCCCATCTCATGATCCAGCTCGGAGCCGACATCCTCGGGCTGTCTGCGCTGCTGATCCTGACGGGAGGCGCCTGGAACCCGATGGTGCCGATCCTGTTCGTTCACTCCGTGCTCGGGGCGCTGCTGCTCGAGGGACGGCTGGGACTCGTCTTCTTCGGATTGCTGATCGCGAGCCTCGGGATCATCCAGTTCAACAGTCATATCCCGCCCGGGCTCGCGGGCGCGTTGGTGCCGTCGAATATCCTCTTCCCGGCGCAGATCGTGGTCGCGCTCGTGTTCTGGATCCTGACGGCCTGGCTCTCCCGAACCCTCGACAGTCTGAAGGTGTGGTTCGCAGAGGCCCAGGAGCGGCGCACGCGGATCGATCGGCTGCGGGCAGTCGGCGCGCTCGCCGCGGGACTCTCCCACGAGTTCGCAACTCCCCTGAATACCGCGCAGCTGCGGCTCGCCCGCGTCGGCCGGGCCCACGATCTCTCCGGCGACGACGATCTCCGGACCGCCATCGAGGAGCTCGAGCGCTGCGGCGACATCCTCCGCCACATGGCCGGCTCGCAGCTCCAGCCCGACCGCCTCTCGCTCGAAGTCGTCGATCTCGAGTCGCTCGTTCGACAGGTCTGCGAGAGCGTCGGCCGAGTCCATGAGGACGCCACGATCCGATTCCTGAGCGACGGCCGTGGCCCGAAGCGCGTGCTGATTCCGCCGGTGGCCTTCTCGCAGGCGCTGATCAACCTGGTCGACAACTCCATCGAGTCGGGGGGCAGCGCCGGCGAGGTGGAAATCGTCCTGTCGCGAAGCGCCGGCCGCGCGGAGCTCGCAGTCCAGGACCGTGGATCGGGTTGGCCCGAAGTCGTCCGCCGACACCTCGGAGAGCCCTTCGTGACCACCAAGCCTGAGGGCGTCGGATTGGGACTCTATTATGTCCACTCGCTCGCCGAGGCGATCGGCGCCGAGCTGACGCTCGACGACCGGGAGTTCGGCGGCGCGGTCGCCCGGATCTCGTTCCCGATCATCGTGCCATCGGCGTCGGCGGCGGAGCCCCCCGGCCCCATCACGATCCCCGCGCCCGATTGGAGACCCCAGAATGGCTGATCTCTCGACCCAGAACGCCGAAGCCGCGAAGGGCGACGGCGAGGGACGTTCCCTGTTGATCGTCGAGGACAACGATCGCTTCGCGGAGACCCTGGCCTCGGAGCTACGCGACCGCGGCTACGACGTCCAGCGCGCACACGATCTCACCTCGCTCGAGGCGCTGAAGAACCTCGCCGTGGACTTCGCGGTCGTCGATCTGCGACTGGGCGCGGACTCGGGGCTCGATGCCTTGCAGAAGATCCTCGCGCGCTGCCCCGAAGCGCGGATCGTCGTCCTCACCGGCTACGGAAGCATCGCGACCGCCGTCAAGGCGACCAAGCTAGGCGCCGTCGGCTACCTGATGAAGCCGACCGATGTCGATCAGGTCGAGCGCGCGCTTCACGAAGAGGAGGACGAGGAGGGCGAGGTCCCGATCCCGGACGAGTTCCAGAGCCTCTATCGACACGAGCGTGAATACATCGAGTTCGTGCTCGCCGAATGCGAAGGCAACATCTCGCAGGCGGCCCGGCGCCTCGGCCTGCATCGCCAGAGCCTTCAGCGAAAGCTGCGCAAGTACACGCCGCAATGACGCGCTCACGGCTCGGGTAGGCGCGCGCCCCTAGAGCTCGAACATCGCCGTGACGGCCTCGAGCGACTCGGGGCGCTTCAGGATGACGCGCGCGCGGCCGAGCTCGACGATGCCCTCCTGCTCCCAGGCGCGCAGCTGCTTGTTGACACTCTCGCGTGTCGTTCCGACGAGGTCGGCCAGATCCTGCTGCGGCATCCGGACCTCGACGGGCCCCCCGACGATCGGGCGCTTCCCGTACTGCTCCGACAGCGACAGCAAGCGCTTCGCGATCCGGCCCGGCAGCGGCATCGTCTGCCGATCCTCCGCGCGATCGGAGAGCTGCCGGACGCGGGCGGCGAGCACGCTGGCCAGCGCGATGGCCGCCCGGGGATTCTTCTCGAGAAAGGGCGTCAGCTCGCGACGATGCAGCGTCAAGAGCTCGGTCGGCTCGACCGCTGTGACCGTCGCCGATCGCTCTTCCCCGTCGAGCAGCGCGATCTCGCCGATCACCTCCCCAGGCCCCATCAGCCCGAACATCACGTCCTTGCCGTCGGTGCCGGTCGTCGTGACCTTGAGAGAGCCGGAGAGGATCCCGTAGAGCTGGTTGCCTGGATCGCCCTTGCGACAGAGCACCTCCTTCGGCTTCAGCTTCTTGGTCGTCGTCGCCTGAAGCAGGAGGTCGAGCTCCTTGTCGCCCAGGGACGCGAATAACGAGACGCTGCCGAGAAGCTCGCGACGATCCATCTTTGGGCCCTCCTTCCAGGTGGGTTCCAGGTGGGTTCAGGACGAAGCATCGTCTCCCCCACCCTACTCGACCGTGAAGATCTTCACACGCCGAGCGAATCTCCCGAGCGTCCGGACGAGCTTGCGCGAGCCTCAGGCATTCGCCGCTTCCGCCGACGCAGCGACGGAGTCCCCCGTTTGGACGGCTTCGTCTTCGCTCCCGTCCTCGGCGGGAGACGCTTCGGGCGGCACCGGCGTCCAGCCCTTCTGCGCGAGCTCGCGCAGCGCGTCTTTCCGCTCCGGCAGGTGGATCGCCACCGACGTGCGATCGCCCTCCTTGAACTTGTAGCCCCCGTCCACGACGAAGGTCTTGCCGCCGCGAGTCACGGTCAGCATCACGAAGCGCTCGCTCATGCCACCCGAGGCGGTGGTCCCCGTGGTCACGCCCACGGGCTCCGGCTCCGCGACGGGCATGTGCTCGAAATACTCGACGCCCACGTCGCCGCGTCGGCCTCGAACGTCCCAGCGCTCGACGTCGTGCGGGCCCTCGAAAGCGATCTTCGCCTGACCGCTGACCACCTGCTCCGAGACCAGGCCGACGCCCGTGTCCGAGGTCGCGACCAGCCCGTTCGGGACCCCGAAGCGTTCACGCGCGCGCCCTACGAAGACGCTGTTCAGGGTCTTGTTCGCGGTCAGCGCGACGACGGTGCGCACGAAGCCGAAGCGGGCGCGCTGCATGACGGTCTCCTGCAGCGCGTCGCCGAAGACGACGGGGAAGCCCGCATTCTCGGCGCGCCGCACGCCATCGGGATTCGAGTCGAGAAAGACCACCGGCACGCCGCCTCGACGCAGCTCTTCGCCGAGACGCAAACCCAGGGTCTGGGCCGTCAGGATCGCAACCGTGTCACGGCTGCGCAGCCGCACGCCCAGCAGATTTCCGACCAGCCCCGCGCTCAGGCCCGCGAGCGTCACGGTCACGGCGATCGTCAGGAAGACCAGCGCGCGCAGCTCGGCCCCGCCCGGCTGGCCGTGGGCCTCGCGCACCCTGCCCCTTGCCGCCGGTCCCCCAATCGATTACCATAAGCCGTCGGCCGTTGCCGCAGACGCCGGACGCGATCCGTACGACGGGCCGTCTCACTCCAGGGAGAGCGCGCATGATCAAG
>Ga0209536_100017798_pt1 | contig 10041 bp, 11 predicted proteins | sample DeeMarSeWOR28_12_FD_187461 | JGI IMG/M metagenome (GOLD analysis project Ga0209536, IMG submission 187461) | Marine sediment microbial communities from White Oak River estuary, North Carolina - WOR-2-8_12 (SPAdes) (version 2) | ecosystem: Environmental > Aquatic > Marine > Intertidal zone >... | reverse complement strand
ACCAGACCTTTTTGCCTGAGCCCGGGGTGACATCCATCGGTTTGAGCTCACCGTTTTTGCTGGGATGCCATTCTTTTATCAAACCCGGATTGGTGACGTAAAGATTATAGGTGTCTGTTACGCGTGCCATACACGGTTACGGTGTGATAACGGAAATTTGGATAAGCGATAGCGTAATACTGGTGTCGAATCGTGGTGAGCCTCTTGACGCCGCATGTTCCATTTAATACCGCCGTATGTTCTTCTTAAGGTTTTGATAAAAATCGAAACGCATTTGAGCAGTGCAACCATTACGGTTGTGTGGATTGGTTCAGAGGAAAAGCAAACGTAGAAACAACACTTGACAGCAGCGGTCCGCATCATTTGAGAGGTCGAGCCTTGGATCGAACCATACCCTGTTTTGATTACACTACTTGGCTTTTAAATGTCAAGAAGGATTTCGTGTCCGTGTTGTCGTTGAAGATGATCGACTTTATTAGTGAGGCTAACTTTTCAGGGGCATGACGCACAATCTCATCTGAGGTATCAACCAAATCGCCGGTATAGAGCATGCGATGACCGATCCATTTTTCAGATTTATCAACGTCAACAAACTCCGCTTTTGCATTCATGTACCTTTCTAAGAGGGATTTTTTTGGTTTTCTCACATTGCAGATTATTCCATCAACGGGGCGCTCAAGATAATACTCAATCATTCGAACGAAGTCGTGCGATTTATAATTGTGCGTTTCACCAAATTTGGTCATAATGTTCAGGATATAAAGAATTTTGGCTTTCGTGTTTTGGATCGCCTCTTTAATTCCCGGCACAATGAGAGTTGCAATGATACTTGTGAATAAATCGCCGGGCCCTATAAGGATATAATCGGAATCATCTATGGCTTCGATTACCGGGGGATAAACCGTAATCGAATTGCTATAGTGGGGAACCAGAAATAAATCCTTGATCTGTTCTCTTTGAAGACTTTGTGGTATATCTATCGCTGATTCACCATAAATCCGTGTTCCATCTGCTAGCTCAGCGACCAGGGTTGCTTTGGTCGTCGTTCCCGGTAACACCCTGCCTTGGATCTCAAGAATTTCGGACAGCGATTTGATAGCAGAAGGAAAATTGCCAGTGTAACGTGAGAGCATCGTCAGCAGCATGTTTCCCGCTTTATGTCCTTTTAAGCGTCGATCACCATTCAGCCTTTTTAGCAAAATTTTTTGCGCAACATCACGGAAGGGGGAGAGAGCAACAATACATTTCAGTGCATCACCAGGGGGTAAAATTCCGAGTTCGTCTCTCAATCTGCCGGTGCTGCCGCCGTTGTCGACCATAGAGACAACCGAGGTGATATCGATTCCCCTGAGATCTCTTAAACCCGACAGAAGCACATATTGGCCGCTACCTCCACCAATGGTTAAAATCTTATGTGGCTCAGCGTTCATTAGAATTAATTTCTGCAATTCACTTTAGATTATTCTAACAGTTTAATCGGTTTCCTGATAAAATCCTTAAGAAAATATTCCACTAAATTCAAGAATGCAAGCAATAAAAGCAAGAAGGTATCATGAATTTTTTAGTGGAGGGCCGGCAATGTATGATGATTAAATTCTGTATTTTGTTTAAAAACTATTTGTCATTGGGTTAAATTTAAATTATGGTTAGTGTGTGTAATTCCCTTTTAGATGGCAATTCCATAAATGTAACTCGGCGATCTTGGAATCTATATAAACATGTACGAGAATCATTATCAGCTGAGAGAAAATCCATTTCAGTTAGCGCCGAACCCAGCCTATTTCTTTATGAGCTCACGGCATGAAAATGCGTTGGCCTATCTCCGATATGGAATTATGCAAAAATTGGGCTTTAATTTACTTACCGGAGAAATTGGTACTGGGAAAACGACTGTTGTTTTGTATTTTTTAAAGAACTTCTGCAGTGATATGAAAGCCGCATTTGTGTCGGATACGAATGTACCTGCGGATCAGTTTTTGATTTCTATTTTGTCACAGTTTGGAATATCAACGGAATCCAATAAGAAATCTGAAATTCTGGAACTATTAAACCGGTTTCTTGTTGATAATTATGCTCAGCAAAAGCGAAGCTTGTTAGTGATTGATGAGGCGCAAAATCTGTCAGGTGAGAGCCTTGAGGATGTTCGCATGTTAAGCAACATCCAGCACAATGGGGATTTACTGCTTCCGATTATTCTTGCCGGTCAACCTGAGCTTCGCAGCAGGCTTAAAAGCAAGGACTTATATCAGCTTTCTCAACGCATTTCGGCCAGTTACCACCTCACCGCGCTCACCGAGAAAGAAACCACCAAATATATTGCACATCGCCTTAAAATCGCTGGGGCGAAATATTTCCTCTTTAAACCCAAAGCAGTAGACTTGATTTACCAAAACTCCGTAGGAATACCGCGAACCATCAATATATTATGTGATGCGTCATTGGTTCACGGGTTTGCGGAAGAAATGAAGGTCGTCACTGCAGATGCGGTTAAGGATGCCTTGGCTGATAAAGACGGACTAGGCATTGAGTTTGATTCTGAGTATGCGAATTCAATACTTTCCGCGCCGAAAGCAGTTTCAGAACTAAATGGCGATGTCATCCAACGCCTTGAAACCTTAGAAAAAGAAATAAGCGAACTGAAAGGTCAGATGGAGTTGCAGGATACAAAACTAAAACAGCGCCTCAACTCCTTTAACAAGAGTTTGTCAAAAGGGCTTTCAAAAGTTGTTCGACAGGAACGTAAACGCACAGATAATCTCATCAAAGGATTCATTAGGTACGTATCGCGATATGATCTCCTGAAACCTGGAAACGAAGATGACGATCAAAGCTGGAAATCTATCCCTCTAAACACAAATGATGAAAATGAAGAAAAGGATTCAGCAGATATCATTTAAGGTGTGAGAATGGGTAAATTTTTTAATGCCTTTGAGAAATTCGAAAAAGAGCGTATCATCAAGTCTGCAATGCCGAAATTACGTCAATCTGACTGTATTGCGCTTCTCCAATACGACCGCAAAACCGGTAAACTAGATCTGTTCGATCGTGAGATTGTTAAGGATATCGATACGCCCCAGAGATTGCTTGATAATAATCTGATTTCCCCCGATGGAAAGTTAACCTCCAAGGGTTTGATTTATTGCCAAAAGCAGCAAAGACAGTAACCCGCCGGAGCCATCGACGACTATCGTGCTTTAGTCTCCAATTAAATTTAGCGCGGCTATTCAGCAACCGTGTATACCATTTCCTCTGACACCTCGCTCTCTCCCGATTCACTGACGGCGGTAACAACAAAATAATAGGTCTCTCCTCGCTTTAGGCCTTTAACAGTGTGAGGACTTTTTGCATTGGCTATTTTTGTGCCATTGTATTTTGTGACACCAGGTGAACTGCTCCAATAAATATTGTAAAAGGTCGCGTTGGACACGCCGTCCCATGCCAAGGTTACCTGCTCGCTTCCCAGGTTTTCATCCAACTTTGTGTGACCTGATAGAGTGGAAGTGACTGGGATCTGTCCGACATGAATCAACAGACCCGTATCCGTCGGGACGGCTGAATATTTTGACAGGTAAACAGCTTGGGTCTCGAGCACCAACCGGACTTTGTTCGGATGGCCGAAATAACGGATCCGGTCTACCCATTTCGATCCAACTGAGATTCTGCGCTCTGTTTTATCCGGGCTGCTGATCCTGTGCATATCAAAAACAATTCGCGCCGGATTATCCATGGTAAACGATGTGAAATCATTTATAGTTCCATCAGCTTTGACGTGAATAACAACATTGTTTTTGAGTGGCGTAGCCGATACTGACGTTAATTGTGTGGCGGCCGGGGAGTGTTTAATAGGTTGTTTCGTCTGCGGTTTGACCGTTGCCACTTCTGTCTGAGGTTCGATTTGATTTTCGACAAGTGTTGTCTCTGTAAATTCTCTTTGCGCTTCAGTTGGCGTCGCTTCCGGTGGTTTTACCGTTAATTTTTCCTGGGATTCGATTGGCGCTGAAGAGGTGTGGGCCTTCGCAAAAGAGACCTGCAACCCTAAAGCATCCGGGATCAGGGTATAAGCGCGGTCTTCTTTTAATGCGATGAAGATGCGCGAAGTTAAGGTGTTATTTTCGGCGACTTCGTCAGCTTTTATGAATCTGATGATATCATTTTCGGGAGGACTGTAAAATCCTTCGGCGATTTCCAGTGTGGTGCCTGGAAAACGAAATTCAACACCTATTGGATCTGGGTGTTTGATTGCCTCATTTGTCAGATTTTGGTTCCCTTTAATGGTGACGAGCAGCGACTCAGAGTCTTCGCTGATGACGATGTCCGTGATGAGATTTGTCGGAGGTGGCTTTTTTTCAGCAGCTCTTTGAGAAGCACATCCTTCAGATAGTGCCATTATCATGGCCAGCATGCAAACCAACACCAGGCTTTTTTTGATAACAACTATACAGCGAACATTAATTTGACAATATTCAAAAATGCGAGCTTTTCTTAGCGCTTTCACGATTGTACCCCCCCCCTAAATATTTAAAAGCATAGTCGATGTGCTGATGTCAACAAAAAGCTTCGAATGCTTTCCCCCAAGTCAGGTTATACGTTAACTAACACCAACTCTGTACCCCCCAAAAAAGTATCAACTCATATACTCAGAATCAAAAAAACCCTTCGATTTTCCAGCGATTTACGTTATACTAAACTACGATATCCTGGGCAGATCGCTGAGGCAACTCGCAATGAAAAAGCAGGGAGAGATAAAATTTAAGCGCTATTTATTTGGGACCAACCCTGATTTGCTTCCGGTGTCGGTGCCATTTTGGCCGGATAACGGCGACGAGCTATGCAAAATAGTGGGCGAACATCCCGATGATGAAAAACTTTTGTTTTATGAACTTACCAAAGATTGGAAAAACCACTCGCGAGGTTCAATCGTCTTGGGCGGTTATTTTTTAAAGGGTCATTTGTTTTATGTATTCTATTAAGTAACTCAAGACTGCAATTTGAAGGCTTTTGCTATCATTAATCCGGCGAATTCTTTACCATCTTCAAGATCCGCATTATCCGGATGGTCGGCAGCACTTTGAGCCTCGATGGCCCACGCCTTGTGTTCGGGTTTGTTCATGAGCGCTTCAATTAGTTTGGGTTTGACCTGACCGCGGCACCCGAAGGTGCCGATCACAGTCACCTTTTGGGCTAAACTCATGGCATGATAAAGGGCCGTAACGGCCAACTGTCCCCCGCGGAGCGATCCATGGGTGACAAAAAGGGCCAGCATTTTGCCGGGCGGTATGTTCTTTAGGAAGTTTTCAGCCTTCACGGGCACACTGCTTGCCTGGACTGGGAATCCGACGAAGATGACATCATAATCAGCCGCATGTGCGGTTTCACCGATGGGTGCAATATTTTTATCGATGCTTTTTATCCCCTCATAAATTGCCTTGGCCAGTTTTTCGGTATTGCCGCTTTCAGAATAGTAGCTCACCAGTGCTTTCATAACACCCCCCCCTTGATCCAAAGTTCGATAATCGTCAACGTATAAAAATTTTAAAACGATTGCAAGTATATTGCCGTCAATCTATCGCATCTTTTTTTGTATTGCGCTGTATCCTCAGCTTGTTCGATCGTCTTTTCTTAAAGACTATACTTGGCGTAATCGGGGCTACCTTTCTGACACTAAATTGTCATTTCTTGACATTATTTCTTAAATTATTTGACAAATTTTGACACGTCACCTGATTCCGACTATTCTGTAACTTGAATAGCCCCTTGAAAAGATGGTGCATTCTATTCGAGTAAACAGTTGGTATGAGTTTTGCTCCTTAACTTCAGTCTATAGTCCGATCAGAAATTACCAGGTCAAAAAGCAACTACCTGAATACATTTATTTTTCGATATTATTTGTCGGGATCGTTCTGAAATGTATCCTCATGCAATAGGGAGCTTATATGGCCGCACCTCGTGCTGCGCGAGACAATAAAACCGTTGCTACAAAATCAAACCTAACCATTTGGGAATTAGAGATTTTGGTGCCTCTAATAATTATCATGATTTTCGTGGTTGGTTTTATGTTCTTGAACTTAGAATCGAGCAGGTCGCAGCATCTCCCAAAAAATAATGTGGCATTTGAAACATATACCAAGTTTTCACAGGAATTAGATTCGATTAGTGAGAAGTACTCAAAGAAGTAAAGTGCAAAAAAAGGAGGTCAATCCTAATGTAAAAAAAGCCGGAGCAACAACGGCTGATTTGTCGTGAGGGAAGGCTTGGCTGCAGGTATAAAGACGCCTGCCGACTGCTAGTGTTGCCGGTCGGCAGGCATGTGCCGAAGAAAGGTTGGATCAACTAAGTGTCTTGTCCCAGCATATTTTCCCAATTAAATCTCTCGATAAATTCACGGTAAACTACCAGGGACAGTGTTTTAAACTGAGACCCATAAAAGCAGTGCAAACCATCCCGTTTTATTTTCCGATCCCTTTATTCAGGCATAAAAGTGACTAGTTCGGCTCGTCGCAATTGCCGGTGTCATCGGTATCATCGCAGACGAAAGCACATCGTTTGTTAGATAATATTTCCATAAACGCCTGTTCGTAGCGATCCCAAATTAGATCATTCAAGCGCCAGATGCGGGTCCAGATCTGCCAAGCTAGATCGATTTCTTTTTCTTTATCACCCATTATTTACCTCCAGGTATTTAAAGCGGGTTATTGGTCATCGAGATTGGCATCAAACAAGGAATTGGTCATGACGTAATGTTTCAGGAAGCTTTCATCGATTTGATCTTTGTTTGCCACCGCAGCGCGGATCAGTGCATGCATGGCGATTTGGTTGATCACCCGGGGCAGACCCTGGGCAAAGTGGAAGATGGTCTTGATGGCCTCTTCGGTGAACAGTTGTGCGGGAGCTTCAGCGCGCTGCAAATGAAAGCGCACGTAGTTCAGCGCATCGTCAAGGGTAAAGCCTGTGAGCTGATGGGAGAAGCCGATACGCTGTTTGAGGGATTCATTTTGGGGGTTACGGATGCGGGCGGCCAGTTTATGGGAACCTGACAGGATGAAGCTGATGCGTTCTTCGGAGTCCATATCAAAGTTGGCCAGCAATCTCAACAGCTCCAGCAGATCATCGCGCAGGCCGTCGGCGTCATCAAAGATGATCAGCGGATGTTTGTTGAAGCGCTGCTGATATTGGCCCAGGTGTTGGTTTAAGGCATCAAAGAGATCCGCCTGGTGATACAGTACCGTAAGGCCGAACAAGCGCGAGAGGCTGCGCATAAATCCAAGCGGGGTCAAGCGCAGGTGAAAGCAGTAAAAGATATCGTAATGTCGATCGTCGATATCGTTTTTAAAGCGTCTGAGGGTGATGGACTTGCCCACGCCGGCCGGGCCGTAGAGCAGGGCAATTCCCCTGGTTTGCAGCCACAGGCCAAGGCCGTGCAGCAGCTCTTTTTGGCTGGAGGCATCAAACATTTTACTGGCCCACATGTATTTTGTAAAAGGCATTTTGGTAAAACCGAAGTAAGCTTTTAAATTGGGTGAATTTTTCATAGGCTATTCTCCGATGAGGCGCTCTTTGATGTGGTTAAGGTAAAAACTGAGGTGCAAGTTTTTGGGTTGTGAACACAGCAGGGTGTCCAGGCATGTTTTGAGCCGCTGGGTGTCAAAAGGGCCGTAGGTTTGATAAAACTCAGCGGCCAGCTGCGGGTCAAAGACTGGGGCTGCGATGCGCGCTTTAAGGATGTTTAAAAACAGCTGCGGGGTTGTTTTTGTCGATGGCTGATGGGTTTTCGAATCGATTTTCAGGTTGTTTTTTCGTTTTTCAGTCAACCAAGTCAGATAGTCGGTGCGATTTTGCAGTGGGGGTTCAAAGGCGGGTTGCGGCAGTTGTTTGGGGGCCCTGTGGGCGGCTACTTTAAGCAGTTTGGCGCGTTGTTTAAAGGCCCCATCAAAATAGATTTCGATCTGATCGAGCCGTTCCGGATCATATCTGATCTGCAGTCGTTTCTTGGCCAGTTGCGGGGAGACTTTGTATTTTCGGTTAAACAGGGTGATCACAGCGGTCTTATCGGCGGTGCGCATCTCACGCCACAAAAAAGCGATGCGGATTTTTTCTTCTTGCAGATACTCAATGCGTGCGGCGTCTTTTAGCCACCGCTGTTTGGGGCTGATGCCCAGCGCGCTGTGGGTGCGCAGATTGTATTCTTCATCGATCCAGGCGAAAAAGGCCTCGTTGAGCTGATCCAGTCTGCGGATAGCGGAGGCTTTGACCTCGGCGATAAAGTTGGTGGTACAATAGCGGTTGAAGGCTTCGATTTTACCGTGTCCCATGGGCCGATAGGGCCGGGTGTAGACGGGGCGGTGGATGCCCAGCTCCGCACATATCAGGCGCATGTGGTTGGCACGGTAGACCTTGGCGTTGTCGTAATAAACCCGTACCGGCCGTCCATAGCGCTGCAGAGCTCTTTTGAAGACCAACTCCAGGGCGGGCAGATCGCCTTTGAAGAAAAAGCGGCCATAAAGTAGAAGCCGCGAGGCATCATCTAAAAAAGCATACAGGTGAGCGCGGCGCATTTTGCCGGGTCTTTGAGGATCGGGCAGCCAGGGGCCGCTGAGCAAATCCGACTGCCATAGATCGTTGGCATAATCGGCCTGGAATCGATCCAGATCCTTGTGCTCGGCGATTTTCAGTTTTCTGGCCGACAAGTCGCGTGCCTTCAAAGCGCGATGCAACGTGGAGCGTCGCAACATCCCCGGTGGTGCCATCTGCATGTTTTCCATGATGGCGATGAGCCGATCAATGGTGCGTTCGGGCACTTCGCGTTTGAGCCGGCAGGCGGTGTCGATCAGTTCGGCGGGGATCGCCCGGCTTTGCCCGCGGCTGCGAGTTTTGTCCTTAAGTGCTTCAAAGCCCCCGTTGCGGTAGCGTCGGATCCAGTAACGGATAGTCTCGGCCTTAACGCTAAGCACTTCACCGGAGGCCAGCATCCAGTTTTTAGCCGCCAGATAATCGAGCATCTTTTGGCGCTCACCGCGGGGCGGGTTGGCGGCCAGATACGCGCTGATGACTTGATACCGCCACAGCGCTTTTTCGTCAATGGGATCATGTTCGTGCATGGCCGGCTCCTTTCGTAATCTTTGAGCCGCCAGCCTATCAGCTGCCCGCCGCCTTTGCGATGACAGCTTTTGTGGGAAAGCCAAGCTAAGCAATGGGACTGAAAAAGGGCTAGAAATCCCGTATTGACTCGCCGCAGATCGTTGCGATAAGATCACAGCAAGAATCGACACTGGCGTAGTTGTGCGACGGTTCTTGCCCGGGCCATGAGAAGACAGGGAGCCGTTGACAGGTTCAAAGAGCCAATACGCAGCATCGCCAACGCCCGCCATAAATTCCTTGTCCCGGCGGCATCGCGATGCCTCTTTAAGAACCTTTCAGGCGGTGATAGACCGTGAGCAAAACATTCATCCCATGGCCTGGGTTCTTTCAAATCGATTAACACCTTTCGAATGGCTTGCTGGGTGTGGCGGCAGACGGCTTTGGCGCGCTTGAGATAACGGGCCAGTGTTCTGGGACTGGCAGCCGCCTCAAGTTGCGGGTCAATACTGTTATAAATACCTTTGCTACCATGCAAATATGCCCATAAAACCGCAACAATAGTCAGCGTGCAGTTGGGCATATGCCGCATCACATCCGAGGCTCCATTGCTCATCGTCCGCCCGCAGCAAAGACACAGCCAACGATGCATCCATACTTTAACCTGCTTCAATTTATGCGCTTTAAAAGAAGTCAATGACCGTTTGTAGCGACCATGCGCATGGAAGCAGCCCGAATGGCTATCACATTTGTCGCAAATCGCAGGGCGTTGAGGAACACGGGTGTAGGCACCTTGAAATAAGAAAAAATCACCGGAAGTGAAAACTAATCCGTCCATCAGCCAGCTAAGAAGAACCATTAAACAACTCCTTGTCCCCCTTAACCATACCGGTAATTTAATAAGAATGGCGAGAATTTTTTCTTGGATAAAGGATAGAACTATTGGGGTGGGGAATTAGTACGAGACAA
>Ga0209536_100017797_pt1 | contig 10041 bp, 10 predicted proteins | sample DeeMarSeWOR28_12_FD_187461 | JGI IMG/M metagenome (GOLD analysis project Ga0209536, IMG submission 187461) | Marine sediment microbial communities from White Oak River estuary, North Carolina - WOR-2-8_12 (SPAdes) (version 2) | ecosystem: Environmental > Aquatic > Marine > Intertidal zone >... | reverse complement strand
ACAAATTTTCAATTTACAATCATCAATATTCAATTCCAACTTATCCGGCTATTGCGGTTACCATCCCCGCACAGGATCTGCCGGACAGCACGTCGATCAGATTGTTGACCGCCATATCGGCCATGCGGGTTCTGGCTTCGATCGTATGCGATCCCGCGTGCGGTGTCAGGACCACATTCGGCAGCTTCAGCAGGGGATGGTCGATGGGGGGTTCTTCAGCATACACGTCCAGGCCGAGCCCGCCGATCGGCCCATCGGCCAGGCCTTTCAACAATGCCGCTTCACTGACCAATTCGTATCGCGCCGTATTTATCAGAATAACGCCCGGCTTCATCCGCCGAATTGCCGCGGCATTGACGATCTCGCGGGTATCATCGCTTAATGGCGCATGCAGGGTGATCACATCCGATTCGCGCCACAGTTCATCCAGCGAAGCTTCGATCAGGCCGTTGCGTTCGATAAAACGCCGGTCGGCCGCGGGATCATGGACCCTGATTTTCATGGAAAAGCCTTTGGCCCTGGCGGCAACTCTTTTGCCGATTTCGCCAAGGCCGACAATCCCGAGGTTTTTCTGAAATATCTCGGATCCGGTTCGTCTCGGCCAGCCCCCGCTTTTGACCTCCCGATCCAGCAGCGGTATTTGCCGGGCCACGGCCAGCATCAGTCCCAGGGTCAAATCGGCGACGGCTTCGGCATTCGACCCCGGCGTCGTGGTAACGACAATGCCTCTTTTGGCTGCCGCTTCAATGTCGACGCGATCATACCCGGCCCCGTAGCGCGAGATGACCTTGAGGCTGGCGGGCGCATTTTCGATAACCTGTCGGCCGATGTAGTCTAAACCGGCGATATAGCCGTCGACGTCGTCTAACAGCGGAATAATTTCAGCTGCTTCGAGGGGACGGCCATAGGGATTGAATGTCACCTCGTCGGCGAATCGCTCCAGTCTTTCCCGGGCCGGACTGCGGGTGTCGGCATTGAAGGATGTCGGGGTTACCAGAATTTTCATAATTATATTTCCAGAGCTTTTTGCGTGTCTTGCCAACATCTCCTGTGAAACCACGCCAAAATAGCACGGTGGAATGGATTCGATTTTAATTATTTTCATTGAGACAGGATTTACCAGTCTTCGCTCCGCTACGCCCCGGCACGCAGGATTATCAGGAATTTTTTCGCCTGCGGCGAGGGGCCTTTCGGCCGAAGGCCGCATTTTCCTGTCGATCCTGTTGATCCTGTCTAATTCTTTTATTTAAAATTAGAATCCATTCCGCTTCTTTTTCCAAATTCTATAGTTTTTATTTGATCAGACCGGTCGTTGTTTTGCCTTGCAGCCGGGCTGACACCTGACACCTCAATATCACTTGCGCGGATGCGCCCGATCATAGGTTTCCATCAATCGATCGATACTGACATGGGTATATTTTTGGGTTGTGGAAAGGCTCTTGTGCCCTAAAAGTTCCTGGACCACTCTCAAATCCGCACCGGCATCCAGCATATGGGTCGCAAATGTATGCCGCATGGTATGCGGCGTTACGGGTTTCAGCAGGCCACAAGCCTTGACCAGGTTATCCAGAATGCGGGCCACGGATCGGGCACTGAGTCGCCCTTTATTCTTATTAAAAAAAAGCGGCCCGTTGTGATCCGCTGCGATGCCCCATACCTGTTTCACCTGTTCGCGATAAATTTGAATGGCCGCCAGGGCTTTCTGCCCGATGGGCACGATTCGTTCCTTGCTGCCCTTGCCAAGCACCCGGATCACAGCGCCGTTAAAATCTACATTTCGCGCGTCCATCCCCACCAGCTCAGCCACCCGTATGCCGCAGGAATATAAGGTTTCAAAAATAGCCCGGTTTCTCAAATCCAGCATACTGCCGGTTTGGATGGAATCGAGCAGCCGAAACATCTCATCGATCGGCAGATATTCCGGTATCGTTTTGTCCTGCTTCGGCGTGAGGATTGAGTCGGCCGGATTGTCGTCGATGATGCCCCGTTTAACAAGAAATTTAAAAAATGAGCGCACCGCCGAAAGTTTGCGCGCGATGGTGGTTTTTTTATTTTTCTTGTGCAGCCAGCCCAGATAGCCCCTGATGGTGATCAGTTGTATCCCATCGATTTTAACCGGGCTGCCGCTTTGCGAGGGTCGATTACCGCTAAGCGGATATTGCGTCAGGTATTCCATAAACCCTTCCAGGTCATTGCGATAGCCCCGGCAGGTGTTCTCCGAATACCCCTTCTCGACGGCCAGGGACTCGATGAAAGCGCTGATCAAATTCTCAACCGACAACCTGGCCATTCCGACTGAACCTCCCCACGGCAAGCCGCGTGGTGTCTTGAAAGCTAAAAATCGCTATATCCCTGCGAGCTGCGGGGTATTTATACCCGATGGAGTTCGCAGCGCGTTTAGATTAATTCGAGCAATCCCTGCAATCTGCGAAATCTGGAGATAAATTCCCTTTAAAAATCGATAAGCGCCTCGAGTTCCTTCCAGGAACTGATTTCCCGATAGGGATGGGAAACCCGATTCCAGGGCTGTTTGTATAAGATCGGCAGCATTCCCGCATCATGGATCAGGTCGCAGGTATCGAGCCTGTCGTCTACGAAACACGCAATCTTTCGTTCCAGCAAAACGTCAACTTTATTTTCATGGGAACCGGTCGTAATGACATCGATTGATTGCGGCGCCAGTGACAATGACTCCAGCAGCCAGTCCCGAATAGGTCCCAAATACGGTCGTGCGGTAACAAACAGCAAGGGACTGTGATGGCGCTCAATTCGGGTCAGGACATCGGCCGCGCCCTGCATGGGCGCTAAAATTGCTGAATAGTTACCATTCAGCAGCCTCTCCACGGCGGAATCGACGATTTCCTGATCCAATCCGGTACATTCAACCAAATTATAACAGTGGATATCCTCATATCGGATGCTGTTAATATGATGAACATCCCGCACGATTTTAAGGAACAACGACATCGTATCGGCAACCACGCCGTCGATGTCAAATGCCAACGAAGCCGGATTAATCATTTCCACTGCTCAATTCGAAAGAGGCCGAGTTAAAAAAAAGAGATCAAACCAGCTGCTTAGGCGGCCTTGCGTGACTTCTTCTTCAGTCTGGAAATACGTCGTTTGTATATCGTAGCCATTTTACGGTCTTGCGCCTCAAGGGCGCTCTGGCGCTGTGCCTTTATCGCCTTGATCTGTTTCTTGATTTCAGCGATGGTCGCATCTTTTTTCTTGACCGGTTTATCTTTGATGCCTTTGACTTCCTTGATGGCAACGACCAGTTCTTCCTTCTTCATGCCGTGGACCCCAACGATTCCCGGCATGTCTTTGGCCATATCGCGCAAATCTTTGACCGTCATTTTCTCCAGAGGTTTTTCCTTGCCTGCAACATTTTCATCACTCATTGTCTGTTATCTCTCCTTTATATCTGTTATCTCTCCTTTAATAGTAAAGCACAAACGGAGGCTGAATAGCCCCCGCCTGATGGTTAAATCGAATTCAAGCTGTGACCGGAAAAATTTCGAAATGCTGCTGAAAAAAAATTAATAAACTAAATTTATTAGCTATTTATTGATATCCTGTCAATAGATAAAGAAAAAATTCAACGAATGAATCCAAAGTTCTATTTATCGCTATCACCCTGGCGAATTGCGCTGGAAATCCCTTTAAAAAGATCAATCGGAATCGGAAAAATGATGGTCGAATTGCTTTCGGTTGACATTTCATTCATGGTCTGAAGGTACCTGAGCTGCAGGGCCGTTGGATGTTGCTCAATGATTATCGCCGCCTCAGCCAGTTTGTTGGCAGCTTGAAATTCACCTTCGGCGTTAATCACTTTGGCGCGCCGTTCTCTTTCGGCTTCGGCCTGTCGGGCCATGGCGCGCTGCATTTCCTGCGGCAGATCGATGTGTTTGAGTTCCACGGTGGCAACTTTAATGCCCCATGGATCGGTATGCGTATCCAGGATTTCCTGCAGTTCAGAATTAATCTTATCCCTTTCCGATAAAAGCTCATCGAGCTCGGCCTGTCCGCAGACGCTTCTTAAGGTTGTCTGCGCCAGCTGCGACATGGCATAGGCATAATTTTCCACCTCGATGATGGCCTTGATCGGATCAATAACCCTGAAATAAATGACGGCATTCACCTTGACGGAAACATTGTCACGGGTGATGACATCCTGGGGATCCACATCCATGGCCACCAGCCGCAGGCTAACCTTCACTATTTTATCGACGATCGGTATCAGAATGATCAATCCCGGGCCTTTGGCTTTGATCACCCGACCTAGTCTGAAAACGACGCCGCGTTCGTATTCATTTAAAATGCGCAGGGCTGCCGACAGGAAAAAGATGACTAGCACTAGTATGGCAATCGGCGTAATCAAATTCATATCATCCTCCTTTGGTGATGGTTGTTAAGTAAGCGTAACAAGTTCCGGTCCAGGCAACCTTGCTTTGAATAATCCCCCAAAAACACTCCGTAATTCAACGCTCCGGCATCATGATATCCGACTCAGGCGAATTATTTATGACCTTCCTAAAGAACCGGGTTTTCCACATTAAACGAACAATTTTCCGTTAAACCGCTGATTCATCAATTGATTCTACTTCCAGAACTAAATTCTCGACCTTTACCACCCGCACCTTGACATTTTCGTCAAGCGGTTCTTTGGCCCTGGCATGCCAAAGTTCACCATGCACAAACACTTTACCTTCAGGTTTCAGGGCATTTTTGACAATTCCGATCTCGCCCACCAGGCCTCCGGCACCGGTGGTCGGTTTTGAAATTTGGGCCCTGAAAACCAGGCTGGCTACCGCCGCAAAAAACCCGGAAACAATAACGATCGTCGGCAGCAAAACCTGCCACGACAACCTCATGTCCGGCGTATCCCCCTCAAAAAGCATCAGGGAACCCAGCAGCAGGGATACTATGCCGGCGACACTTAAAAGCCCATAGCTGGTAATCTTCATTTCCATGATAAAGAAAATAATGGCCAGCACAATCAGCAATATCCCGGCATAGTTTATCGGCAGTGTTTGCATCGCAAAAAAGGCCAGAATCAATGCGATGCCGCCGATAACTCCCGGAAAAATAGCGCCGGGATGCGACAGCTCGAAGTACAGTCCGGCCAGGCCGATCATCATCAGAATATAGGCAATGTTGGGGTTGCTGATCGTTCTTAAAATTTTTGAGCGCAGCGTTTCTTCCAGGACGATTTTATTGGCCTGGTCAAGCTCGAGCGTGCCCCTGTCCTTGATTTGGCGGCCGTTCAATTGCCGAATCAAATCTTCAGTGTCTTTGGCGATCAGATCGATGATGTTTTCTTTTAAAGCTTCGGTTTCAGTCACCGATACGCTTTCACGAATTGCATCTTCCACCCAGTTTGCATTCCGACCCCGCTTTTCAGCCACGCTTTTGGCCTGGGCCACCATGTCGTTGATGATCTTTTCCGACATCGTCCCATCGATTTCTTTGCCCCCGGCTCCCACCGGATGGGCCGCACCGATATTGGTCCCCGGGGCCATGGCCGCCACATCAGCCGCCATGGTAATCATAACCCCGGCTGAAGCAGCCCGGGCACCGCCGGGAGATACATAAACCACCACCGGCACCCTGCTGGCCAGGATGTTTTGAACGATCAGGCGCATCGATTCCGCCAACCCGCCGGGAGTGTCCATCTCGATGATGATGCAGGCCGCCTCATGTTCTTCCGCCGTCTTAATGCCGGATTTTATGTATTCCGCCGTTCCGGGGCTGATGGCATCGGCTATCCGGATGATATATATATCGCCCGGTTCGGCCGCAGCCACACCGGCACCCAGCAACAGCACCGGCAATACGGCAATCAGAAACAGTTTAGTCTTCATAACGATATTCCTTCATCAGCATTTTCATATCCTCCCACACATCGCGTTTCTTATCCGGGTTTCGCAGCAAGTAAGCCGGATGATATGTCGGCAGGACCTTTATGCCCCGGTACTGATGGAATCGCCCTCTGAGTCGGGAGATGGGTGTCGCCGTCTGCAGCAATGTCTGGGCGGCAAAGGTACCGAGAGCGCATATGAAATCGGGCTGGATTGCCGCAATCTGGCGCTCCAGAAAGGGAGAACAGCATTTAATCTCATCGGGCATGGGGTTGCGGTTTTCCGGAGGTCGGCACTTGATAATATTGCAAATGTAGACCTGGCTGCGGCTAAGCTTGATGGCTTCGATGATGCGGGTAAGAAGTTGACCGGCGGCACCGACAAAAGGTTTTCCCTGCCGGTCCTCTTCGAATCCCGGGCCCTCCCCCACAAATACCAGCTTGGCCCGGGGATCGCCTTCGCCAAATACAATGCAGGTGCGCTCATTGGCCAGCCGGCAGCGCCGGCAATCACCCAAATCGGCGGCAATATCCTCCAGCGTTTCGGAAAAGCATTGCGGGACCTGTCCCCATTTGTCAAGCTTTGCCAGGGATTCGCCGGAGCAATCGAAACCACGACATCCATTGTCGGCTAAAAACCGTAAGCTGTTGTGAATTTCTGCGAGTGTCCTGTCGAATGCTTGTTTGTTGCTCATCGGTAACCATTGATCAAGGTCATTTTTAGGTTCGCGGGCCGGTGCCTGCCTGAAGGAAAACCGGATAGCGTCTCAGGCAGAATCATTCAAGCTGTCCGAAACAGGTTTCACCACAAAATACCCACTCCGCCGATGGGTGTCAAGATTCGACTGCTTCACGCTTTCAGTAAGATTTTTTCTGAAAGCGATGACCTATTTCAAAAGACCGCTGCCGGATTGTCCGCTAAAGGGGGCTAACCAGATTTCCACCTGAGTATCCCAGTTATTGTCCGTGACAGTAATGACACACCATCTGCTTTCTTTTTGAAATACCAACAAGGTTCGCGGGGATTTGAAACTGCTGACAACCTGCCAGTTGTCCTTGGCCATATTGTTTTCAAAAAATTGAACTAACGAACTACGTTCCACTTTAGAAGTGAAAACCAGTACGCCGGCTGTCAGTCCGGAGGTATGGTAGACAAAAGAGGATTTGGTATTCAAGGTCAACTCACGCGGCACAAGCACATCATCGAAATCATAGTAAAGGGGGGCATTTTTCGCATCTTTCTCCCGGGCTTCAGAGCCGTCGGCAGTCGTCGGTGTTGACGAACAGGCGGCACAAAACAGAATCAGCGCCACTGCGCCACCAAGCCATTGAATGGCAACGGGGATTGTCCTCGCTTTCAACATAATAAATCCTCCTTTAACTTCCTGCCTTTACCATAATCCCACCACCCCAGGCAATCGCAAATAATTAATCCGCCGGCACTCAGGTTGATCTACCTCGTTCAAATTCAGTGGCCATCAATAGGACGAGCCGTGATAATCATCAAAGCGGATTAATTATTCGGTATGGTTAAACGTCTGAAATCCTCCCTGCAGGCACAGATAATCCTTGTGAGCCTCATTGAGATCGGCCTCAACCATATCGGCAACCAGTTCCTGAAAGGTCGTTCGCGGTTTCCAGCCCAGTTTTTGCCGGGCTTTAGCGGCGTCCCCCAGCAATTCCTGCACTTCGGTGGGACGAAAATATCTGGGATCGACGGCAACGATAACTTGGCCGGTGTCTGTCCGGATGCCTTTCTCCGCGGGGCCCCGGCCCTCCCACCGGATAGCGATGCCCAGCTGTCGCGCCGCTTCTTCGATAAACTCCCTGACGGAATATTGCTCACCGGTGGCGATAACATAGTCTTCCGGTGCATCCTGTTGCAGCATCAGCCATTGCATTTCCACGTAATCCCGCGCATGCCCCCAGTCTCGACGGGCGTCCAGGTTGCCGATATAAAGCGTGTCCTGCAGGCCGGTATTGATGCGGGCCAGCGCCCGGGTGATTTTACGGGAAACAAATGTCTCACCTCTGATGGGAGATTCATGATTAAAGAGAATTCCGTTGCAGGCATACATACCGTAAGCTTCTCGATAGTTGACTGTAATCCAGTAAGCGTATAATTTGGCAACGGCATAGGGCGAGCGGGGATAAAACGGGGTGGATTCTTTTTGAGGAACTTCCTGGACCTTCCCGTAGAGTTCGGAGGTCGAAGCCTGGTAAAAACGGCATTTTTCTTCCAGTTTTAAGATTCGGATGGCTTCCAGAATGCGCAACGTACCCAGGCCATCCGTATTGGCGGTATATTCCGGTGTTTCGAAAGAAACTTTAACATGACTCTGGGCGGCCAGGTTATAAATTTCATCGGGCTGGACTTCCTGGATGATGCGGATCAGATTGGTGGAATCGGTAAGATCACCATAGTGCATGAAAAAGCGCACATCCGCTTCGTGGGGGTCACGGTACAGGTGGTCCACCCGGGCCGTGTTAAACGAAGACGCCCGGCGCTTTAGGCCGTGCACTTGATACCCTTTGTTCAATAGAAATTCTGCCAGATACGCACCATCCTGACCGGTAATACCCGTAACCAATGCTCGTTTCATACGTAAATCTCCAGTTCTGAAGCGCCGAAAATGACGAACAATTATTAAAATTTAGCAACAATTTAGATGGTTGAAAGAGGCTGCGGATCAGCACAAATTTTCACGAAATCAATTTTTAAATACAAGCCTGCCCTGCCCTATCCGAATTCAAAAATTCGTGCTGATTCGGGTCAATTCACGGCTGAATAAATTTTAAGCGACGACATCGGCTCATTGGAATTTTTTGAAGTATGCTATCGTGCGTTTGAGTCCTTCTTCGAGCTGGATTTTCGGCTCCCAGTCCAACTGTTTTTTTGCCAGGGTTATGTTGGGCTGTCGCTGCAGGGGGTCATCTTCAGGCAGGGGCTGATAAACGATTGCGGCAGTCGAGCCGGTCAGCGCAATGACTTTTTGAGCAAGTTCCAAAATGGTAAACTCATTGGGATTACCAAGATTCACCGGTCCGGTGAAATCATCGGGAGCCGCCATCATGCGGATAAATCCGTCAATCATATCATCCACAAAACAAAACGACCGCGATTGGTTTCCATCGCCGAATACCGTGATATCACGATTGTTCAGCGCCTGAAGGATAAAATTGCTGACCACCCGGCCGTCATTGGGATGCATGCGCGGGCCATAGGTGTTAAATATTCGTACCACCCGGATGTTTACCTGATGCTGCCGGTGATAATCAAAAAACAGGGTTTCGGCACAGCGTTTGCCTTCATCATAGCAGGACCGGATGCCGATACAATTGACGTTGCCCCAGTAACCTTCGGTTTGGGGATGGACGGTGGGGTCACCGTATACTTCCGAAGTCGAGGCCTGCAGAATGCGGGCATCGAGCCGTTTGGCCAGTCCCAGCATATTAATGGAACCGTGCACGTTGACCTTGGTGGTTTGAACCGGATCATTCTGATAGTGAACCGGGGAAGCGGGACAAGCCAGGTTGTATATTTCATCCACCTCGAGATAAAGCGGAAACGTAATATCGTGCCGAATCAATTCGAAATATGGGTTGTCCAGCAGATGGATAATATTGCGTTTGGTTCCGGTGTAGAAATTATCCACACATACGACATCGCACCCTTCCTGCAGCAGGCGTTCACAAAGAAAGGAACCTAAAAATCCGGCGCCACCGGTCACCAGGACACGTTTTCGAAGATGCATTTTATTTCCTCGGATTCTAAAATTATACTTAAATCTATATCACAAAATAGATAGAATAATCAACAACCTTACGAAATATCAATAAAATTTGTTATCAATCGATTTTAAAAATTTAAAATGCTCCGTTCCGGCAAAAATGATCTTTACACGGGTGCCGGTTTCAAGTATAAAATTACACCGATTCGGGCAGTCTCGTCCGGGCATCGCGATAAAATCGAGTCGGGCGAATTGTTGCCGGGCATGACAATGCGACTTCGCAATTCGCACCCAAGCGTGCATGCCAATGACCCATGTGCATGCCGCGCCCTCAGCTTATCTTGCCTTTGACCTCCTGCCCCCGTAGCTCAGTGGATAGAGCACCGGATTCCTAATCCGGGTGCCGCAGGTTCAATTCCTGCCGGGGGCACCATTAATATCAATGCG
>Ga0209536_100017796_pt1 | contig 10042 bp, 9 predicted proteins | sample DeeMarSeWOR28_12_FD_187461 | JGI IMG/M metagenome (GOLD analysis project Ga0209536, IMG submission 187461) | Marine sediment microbial communities from White Oak River estuary, North Carolina - WOR-2-8_12 (SPAdes) (version 2) | ecosystem: Environmental > Aquatic > Marine > Intertidal zone >... | reverse complement strand
CCGTAACCGTTCTCCGTAACCGTCAAAAGCGTGGATTCTCTTTTCATAACAACGGCGGCCACAACATAATCGCCTTTGGCGAGATTTACTCCCCGAACGCCATAAGCGGTTCTCCCCATCGGTCTTACTTTATCTTCATGGAACCTTACCGCCTGCCCTTTTCTCGTGGCCAGAACAATATCACAGTTGCCATCGGTGAATCCGCCTTCGATTAACACGTCATCCCGGGGAATGTTCATCGCGATTATCCCATCGCGGCGCGGATTGGAAAATGAGTCCAGTTTCGTTTTCTTGATCTGTCCTTTACGTGTAATCAGTACGATAAAACCTTCATCACTAAAATTCCTCACCGGTACAAAGGCGGAAATTGAATCATCCTTTTCTAATCCTATCAGATTTACGATGGCCTTGCCCTTGGCCAGCCTTCCACCCTGAGGAATTTCATGCACCTTGAGCCAGTAACATCTGCCTCTCGACGTAAAGAAGAGAATATACTGATGCGTGGATGCTACAAACATATGCTCGACGAAATCCTCTTCCTTGGTTTCCATGCCCCTGACGCCCCTGGTGCCGCGGTTCTGGCGACGGTATGCGGACGTCGACAATCGTTTGATATAGCCGGCGTGGGAAATGGTCACGATCATATCCTCTTCGGCAATCAAATCCTCAATCGAGAAATCTTCGCTGATTTCTTCCTCGAGAATTACGGTGCGTCGCTCATCACCGTATTTTTCCTTTAACTGGTTGAATTCCGCTTTCAGAATCTCCATTCTCAGCTCTTCCGAGCTAAGTATCTCTTTCAGTTTCTTTATCAGTCTTTTCGTCTTTTTATATTCCTCGATTATTTTATCCCGTTCAAGCCCCGTAAGCCTTTGCAGGCGCATATCCAGTATGGCCTGAGCCTGGATATCGGACAGCTTGAAATTCTTCATCAAACCCTCTTTGGCGGATGCGGGGTCCTTGGATTTCTTAATCAATTCGATAACGGCATCGATATTCTCCAAAACCACCTTATACCCTTCGAGTATGTGAGCTCTTTTTTCCGCTTCTTCAAGCTCAAACTCGGTGCGCCTGATAACCACATCGTGACGGTGATCGATAAAATGCTGCAGCAGAGCCTTCAGGTTAAGAATTCGGGGCTGCCCGTTGACCAGAGCAAGCATATTCATTCCGAAAGTCATTTGCATCTGGGTCATTTTGAAAAGCTGGTTCAAAACGATATCGGCCTGGGCGTCCTTCTTCATTTCCAGTACGATTCTCATTCCGTCTCGATCGGATTCGTCCCTGAGGTCCGATACTCCCTCAATACGTTTATTTCGAATCAAATCCGCCATTTTTTCCAGAAGGTTGGATTTATTGACCTGAAAGGGGATCTCGCTGACAATGATCGATTCCTTTCCGTTTTTCTGCACCTCAATATTGGCTTTGGCTCTCAGGACAAACTTGCCTTTACCGGAAATATATCCATTCCTCATACCGGAACGACCGATCACTATGCCCCCCGTGGGAAAATCGGGACCTTTAATGTAATCTGTGAGTTCCGAAATCTCCATTTCGGGATCATCTATCAACGCACAAAGAGCATCAACCGTCTCCGAAAGATTGTGTGGCGGAATGTTGGTGGCCATTCCAACCGCAATCCCCGACGACCCATTACAGATAAGATTGGGGAATTTGGAGGTAAGGACTTTCGGTTCTTCTCTGGTCTCGTCATAGTTGGGCATCATCTCGACCGTGTTTTTATCGAGATCCTCCAGCATCTCGACCGCTACCGGGCTCAGGCGGGCCTCGGTATACCTCATGGCAGCAGCCGAATCGCCGTCGATGGAGCCAAAATTACCCTGCCCATCCACCAGCATATATCTCATATTGAAATCCTGCGCCATTCTGACCAGCGTCGGATACACCACCTGCTCCCCATGGGGGTGATAGTTACCCGATGTATCCCCGGCTATCTTGGCGCATTTCCTGTGGGGCCTGCCGGGTGTAAGATTGAGATCGTTCATGGCGATAAGGATCCTGCGATTGGACGGTTTCAATCCATCGCGAACATCGGGCAATGCGCGGTTGGTAATCACAGACATGGAATAATCGATATAGGACGATTTCATCTCTTCTTCGATATAGCGGGTAATGACTTTGTCAGATTCAAACGGCATTAAAGTACGCTCCTTCCAATTCTTATCAAACCATAATTATATTAAAATAAAACTGAAAATTCAACTTTTTATTATTTTTTCTTACATTATAATATATTGCAACACAACAGGTTATAAGAGCAATATCCATATCCTGTGGAAATCCACCACAAAGCTCTTATCCTGCTGAATTCCGTTCCTTATAGTGAATAAGTCGGAAACGTTTCAAATTACTTTTTCCCTATCGGGATAGTTATAATATATGAAAAACTATCAAAAGAAATGGATGTCGAAATTCGCCTGCTGGCATCTCTGCTTCTGAGATCGTAAGCAAAAGTGATCAATCCATTGTTTTTCATTCCGAAAATTGAACCGGCCATCTGCAGATCCACCTTGCCCTTAACGTAAGGAAATCGATATAAGCGGTAATATGGTTTTTTGACCCCGATCAGAATTGACCCTTTATTTTCGGCCCAGCGGCTACCCTCTTTCGCGGGCCACAACAATTCATCGATTCTAATCGACGCCATATATCGAACGGATCTAAAACCATAATCGGATAAATTATATTTACCTCGATCGCCGGGACCTACAAAATCAGGCATAGATCCTTTGAATTCATACTCCTTTGTCTCAATCAGATTACTGGTTGCGGCATTTTCCATCGTCTCATCTCCCGCCCCAACAATCGCATCAGCTCTATCTTTCTCCCCGTCAGTAATGCGATCTCCTGGAGTTAGCTGGGATAAAATTAAAACCGAAGTCAATAAAAGCAGTTTTACCATGGTCAAACCGCGCTCCCAAATAAAGCTTTATAATTAACTATAATGGGAAATTAATAAAAGCCTCCGGCGGAGGCTTTCAATCTTCTTCAGACTAAAATCTAGGCGGCGCGTCCTTACCTTTGGTGGAGAAAGAAAGTTTTAGACCGACATATATAAAATCCCAGACATCGGAATCAGAAAATCCCAGGTCATTTTCTGCCCTTGCCATATTGTATCTAACCTCCAGCTCGTAAAGGGCCTTCATTGCAGTCTTGCTGACCAGCCCTATGCCGCCGAAATAATATTCCCCGCTCTCGCTGCTGGAGCGCGTAAAAGAATTGCCGGGAGAGTAGAAATGAGCATTGGGTGTAAATATCCCTCCGCCACCCGTAAGATAGAGTTTCCCATCGGAGATATTTATGAAATTCATTTTAACGATGCCGCCCATCTGGCTGAAATTATAACTTACCCGACCCTCGGACGATTCAAAAGACGAGCCGAATCTCATATAGTTAATATTTCCTCCAATGGAAAATCCGCCGAAAAGATAATATCGAAGTTCAGCCTCGATCCCGAAACCGGAGCTGGCAGCATACCCCATCGATTCATCTGCAAAATCGCCCTGCGCCGCGGTCAGACCCAACCCCAGAGATCCAACCAGAGAACCTCCCTGTTGCGCCCACAAGGCAGCGGGAAAGGCGATCGCCATGATCAATAATGACAATAAGATTTTTCGCATTCAATTCTCCTTAATTACCATATCTTCAAAAACTCAGCCGAAATATAATAAAGAAAAGTGTCCGGGACAATGAAAATTCCTTCTCGCCTTCTATGATCTCAACCTGTGCCGGCCACAAAACTCTTTCTGCCCCAAATACTTTCGTTAATTTCATTACTATTAAACAGATTTTTTCACAGGCCGGTTTCAAAATCTTAATATTTTGACCGACGGTAGAATATTAAACCGTTATTCTATCTATAAAATCTTTTCGAAATCCGGGGATTATTAACGCTTGGATGGCAAAAATTGCCTAGAAATCAGAAAACACTCAGTTTTATTTATTTTTTTTAATGTTTTTGGAATTGCCCATCTTATTGATCTCTCTGTCGTAAGCGTCCAGGACCGCTTTTTCGATCAAGCGTCTCATGTTGGTGTTTACGGGATGGGCTATATCCTGGTAAGTGCCATCCGAGCGCTTTTTCGAAGGCATACTGATAAAAAGCCCCTTATTACCGCTTATAATTTTCATGCCTCTGATCACGAAGGCGTTGTCGAAAGTCACGTTGGCAAATGCTTTCAACTTATCCTCGTTGCGCATGGTTAGCCTAATTTCGGTGATCTCCACGGCTCCTCCTACCATTGTATTACCCTATGATGCTTATGGTCTCGTCCTAGTCCGATTTAAAAACAGACTATATTTTCAATTAATTTAATTCATTAGAATGGCGGCAATAATATCGGTCTGCAAAAATATACTTGATTATTCTGCCCGATTTCCTCTTCAAACGAAAAATCGCCGGTTTTAATTGATCTAAAGAGACCGAATACAGCCGATCCCGAACCAGTCATACAACTATATATACAACCCGACCGGATTAAAACCTCCTTAAGTTTTCCCAGTTCGGGCAGATCACTCAATACCGCTTCCTCCAGATCATTACCAAATGATTCCATCAACCTGTAAAAACTGGAGGATTCTATCCTTCTTTTTAATAAAACCGGCTCGAATTCCTTTGTCAAGTTAATTTTTAATTTTCCGTATGCTCTTGAGGTAGAGCTCCTTACAGAAGGGACAATTAATATAATCCTGTAATCCATAGGAGCCCTTACAGAATTTATCCTCTCGCCACGCCCAGAGACCATCGCCTGGCCGTTTGATAAAAAAAATGGAACGTCAGATCCAATCTCTGACGCCAAATCAATCTTCTCCTCAAGAGAAAGTTCAATATTATATAGCCTGCTTATTCCCCTGATCACAAACGCGGCATCCGAGGAACCGCCGCCCAATCCGGAACCGATCGGGATTCCCTTTTTAAGGATTATTTTCGCCCCCGGGAAATATACGCGTTGCTGCAGCAAAACTGCCGCTTTTAAGGCGAGATTGGTTTCATCCGCGGGCAATGACGGATCGTCGCATTCCAGTTCCAGCAAATCCGATCTCTCGATACCGATATCGTCATAAAGATCGATAGCCTGCATCAGGCTTTCGATCTCATGGTAGCCATCCTCGCGCTTTCGGATAACCTTCAAATAAAGATTTATCTTGGCGGGAGCCTTTAGTGATATTTTGTCCACAGAGGCAAGCCCAGATCAAAAGAATAAGAAAAGACCGCGCCGGTATATATTTGATCGAATGAAGAACCTTTCCGGTGATTATGGTTATTTATGCTCTGAAATCCTACAGTAAAATCGAAATAAGCTTTCCGGAATCCATTCCATTTAATCTTGATGGAAATATCGTCCGTTCTCTCCACCACGCCCGACGGGAACTTTTCGTCTTTAGGGATTGGATCCGGTTCCATGTCGTCGGCGTAAAACTCGCCTTTCTCCCGATGCACGAATTCAGTCCCGACCTCAATATCATAAATGGCCTTTTTATAAAACCCGGCGAATACCTCATATTGGTCCGAATCCAACCTTCCGATAGTCCGATTCCAGTTCAAATACGCATTTCGCCGTTGCCGCTGGCCATAAACAAAAGTATCCACGAAGTTCAATTCAAAAACACCCGACCATCCGGGATATTTTAAGGGGCAAAGATGCATCCCCGCCTGGAGCGCGAATTTCTGAGGACCATTGGATTCATACTGAATATCATCAGCCACAAACTGCAGATATATTCGACCCAGCCTGTTAATGACATAGGAGCCGTCCAATGCCCATATAACATTATCGTCTATACGGCGGTTCTGGGCTTCCCAGTAAAATAGTAGTACCGGGATGCTATAGTAGATCTCCGGTAGTCTGTTGTACCCTCCATAAAGGACTATCTCTGACGCGGCCAGCTCCAGGTTCTTTCCCGGCTTCAACGATAACCTGTGGCCCGAAAGAAACCTGCTGTTTCGAAGGCCGGTGTCCGGATCCCTGTAATCGTTAAGCTTCGAGGTAAACCAAGATAATCTGAAAGGCCTTAAATCAAAATTGACCGCCGCCATATTTAGAGGCGGTGAGCCGTAATCCAGAAACAGGCTTCCCCGGGGAGACGGTCCCCAATTCATTCTATTTCTGCCCAGGAGAAATTTAAAATACCCGGCGTTAAAAAACACGTAGGCGTGATCGAACTGACCCACGGTCCTCGCCCTGTGCGCCGTACCGTAATACCACGGATAACCGACTCCATCCGAATCGAAAACAAGACGGGTATCGATTCCCCAGCTGCCGTCTTTGGAGATCCACCAGCCCGCCTTATACACCGAACCGAATTCTCCTTTAAAACCGCGGTCAAAGTATCTCCCCTGCTGGATGTAGTATCCTTCTCGGTATTCCCTTGAATTCCCTCTCATTTCTATTCCCAGATTGAAATCCCCGAAAAGCCGCCCGGCGATTTTCTCCTGCGGGGCCTTTAAGCGGTCGAGTATGGACGATGCCAGTCTATCACTTTCCGGGTCGAACAGGGCCCGTTCATTCAGTATGGCCCTGATTACGTCACCGGCGAGCCACGGCTTTTCCATTATATAGATATCTTTAAAATATCCTTTATCCATTAGAGCATTAATATCTCCATATACGGGATCTAGCGTAGGAATAAATACGCTCTGGCAGTGGAGTCTATGGCTGGATGCCAGTATTAATATAACAATAAGCGTAAATATACGATTCCCCATGTCGGAAATGTATGTAGACTCAGAAAATAAGTCAAGAATATAGGGCAAAACCGTTATGGCGTTAAAATCAATGATTGCAGATTTGTTTCAAATTTGCTAAAAACCGAAATGAATCCCGAATGCCCAATTATTATCTCTGCGGCTTCGGATCGATTGATTGTCGAAAGGCCAATGCCTGATATATACTTCCATAGCACCTTTTTCGCCGTACATTACCAATTTCATGTCCAGGCGATGCTGCTCCTCAAAATCGTTATCCTTCGTAATGACCCATAAATTGTCCGAATCCAGCACCAAGCCCAATCGTCTGTATCTCAATACTAAATACCGGAAATTGGTGTTGAATGTCATTTCATAATCATGATTTTTCTGAAAGGATATCCCGCGGGGCGCGTAAAAGTTGATCACAAAATAATAATCCAACCTATTTTTCCAGATCAAACCTTCTTTACCAGGCGGCGGCATATGGTACTTATTTTTGGGGAGATAATCCAGCGTTCCGAATCCCAGCCGGGGAGAATTCCAGTAGATTGAATTGTCGTTCCACCTGTCTATGGTATGAAAACAGTCATGGTGAAGCTGGGCTTCGAAAAAATACTTGCTCTTCTCTATTCTGGTCGATAAACCGAATGACCAGTGAGCCCGACTGGGATCGAAGACCATATTGGAGCCGTATTTCCGGCCCATGTGAGTTTCTTTGAAAAGATCGACCATCAGGAAAAACCGTTTGTATCTGAATGTCTCCACGCTGCCGTTCAATTCCGTATCGATAAAGAAAATCTCATCCTGCTTGAAATATATATAGGATTCTATGTCCCCGTGGCCCTCAAATAACAGCTCAAAATCCCCGCCCGCGGCCGTAAGGGCGAATATCAATACGGCGCAGGTTGTCGCCAAAATTATTCGCAAGACCCGCCTCTCATCACAGTTTTCATCCTTTCCCTTTCCAACATTTCGTCAGTCTACGGATGTTTCATTAATATCAATCAGCGGCTGCAGTTCGCAATAATAAAAAAACGCCGCCTTTTGTTGGCGGCGTCCAACGATGCGATATTCAAATTTTAAATATCTTTTTACGTCCATCGATCACGTTCTTGGTGGCGTTCCTGGTATCGACGACCACCGGGGAGTTATCAACAATCCACTGGTAATTAAAATAGGAATGATCGGTGATAATCGCCGCGCAATCGTTGGCCTTGAGAGTCTTTTCATTTAACGGCGAGGCTTTAATATCCGGGGCGTTATCCATTTTGATGGCCGGAACGAATTGATCGCAGTAACTGACCCGGGCGCCTTTCTCCTGAAGAATTCTTATGACGTCCAGGGCCGGGGATTCGCGTAGATCGGAGATATCCTTTTTATAAGCCACTCCCAGTATCAAGACTTTCGCCCCGTTGATGGAGAGCTTCCTCGAATTCAGCGCGGTGGATATCTTTTGAACAACATATTCCGGCATATGAGAATTGATATCGCCCGCCAGTTCGATAAATCGCGCGTAATAGTTCAACGATTTCAACTTCCACGAAAGATAATGGGGATCGATAGGTATGCAATGTCCCCCCAGGCCTGGCCCGGGATAAAACGGCATGAATCCGAACGGTTTTGTGGCTGCCGCGTCTATAACCTCCCATACGTCTATCCCCAGCCTGTCGCACATAAGGGCAACCTCATTGACCAGGCCTATGTTAACCGAGCGAAAAGTGTTTTCCAGAAGTTTCACCATCTCGGCAGATTGGGTGGAAGAGGTCGGTATAACCTGCGTGATCACCTGCTCATAGAACAACTTCGCGATCTTCATGCAGACCGGCGTGGTTCCGCCTACGACTTTCGGCGTGTTTTGAGTGGTATATTTCTCATTGCCCGGATCGACCCTTTCCGGCGAAAACGCCAGGAAGAAATCCCTCCCGACCTTCAAACCGCTTTCCTCCAGTTTGGGCCGGATCAGTTCCTCCGTGGTTCCGGGATACGTTGTCGATTCGAGGATAACCAACTGACCTTTATGCACATACTTCTCTATCCCGTCGACGGCGGAGAGGATATACGATACGTCAGGATCTTTCGTCTTATTAAGCGGCGTGGGCACGCAGATGATAATGACATCCGTATTTTTCAGCACCGAGAAATCGCTGGTGCAGGATAGCCTTTTCAGATCCACAAGTTCTTTGACATCGGAATCTTTAATATCGTCGATATCGGATTTGCCCAAATTGATGGTTTTTACCTTTTTCTCCAGTATATCGATTCCGGTAATCTTAAATCCAACTCTTCCCAGCTCGACCGCCAGGGGCAGACCCACATATCCCATTCCGATGATCGCCACGGGGGCGGAATGATCTTTTATCCTGCTCTCGAGCTTCGAGACAATTCCTCCTTTTGGAGGCGATGGTTTTGCGGCTTTTCGTTTCGTTTTTTTCTTCGATGTTTTGGTATGCTTTACGAAATGCTTTGTTGGTTTCGATCAATGTTGGAACGGTCTGCCGTGCATGTCGAACACAAGCACCTTTTTTCCGGTTGAAATAATAAGCGACCGTCAAATCTGCTGCTCCCATATATCGCCAAGCCAGATATATTGCAGCCATTCTTGGGAAGCTGATTGCCTCAGTTCTAGAGTTCCCCTTGATCGCCATTGGAAAGACTCCAAATTCTTGGGCTGTTGTCTCTATGATTTTTTCGATGATTTGCTTCATGATTTCTCGGTATAAGTGAATCCACGTTCCTCTTGGATCAGTTCGTATTTATTTGCCAGATCCGTAAATCCAGCTTTCCTGCAAAACCAGACGAGTGTCGCCTCTGCTTGGGAGTGAGCTATCTGGCTTGATGTTGGGTTGATCTTGCTCAAGTGATTCAAGGCATGTTTCTCGGTTACTCTTGCCATATCCCATTTCTGGGCTTTTTGTTCTGCTTCGGTCATACAGTCTCCATTTCTTTACCCTGCATCCACCGCAGAAGGTTTTTGATCTGCCCAATTTGCTGGTTTACGGTCATGCTTGGGTCATAAAGTTGGTCCTCCATTTTCGCCAAAAATGTGAATGCAGCCCTTGGACGTGTCCAAATGATCCTCCCAATGTCCTGTGACCAGACTAAATTGGGAGAGTTTTTCATTCTCCGGAGAGCATCACTCCATTTCTTCGTCCATGAATGAAGGATCTTCCCCATGCGTTCCTGCTGCTCGACTGGGCATCTGAACTCCTTTTTGGACGGATCATAATTTCTCCCAAGCCAAGCAACCACTTTTCCAATCGCTTCCTTGGATGCTTCATAATCACGCTTCGCAGCATAGCACCATTCACAAGCTGTATTTTTGATCATGGATTG
>Ga0209536_100017794_pt1 | contig 10042 bp, 8 predicted proteins | sample DeeMarSeWOR28_12_FD_187461 | JGI IMG/M metagenome (GOLD analysis project Ga0209536, IMG submission 187461) | Marine sediment microbial communities from White Oak River estuary, North Carolina - WOR-2-8_12 (SPAdes) (version 2) | ecosystem: Environmental > Aquatic > Marine > Intertidal zone >... | reverse complement strand
CCTCTGGGCCCGGGGGATGCTGGCCGCGGCCGAGCTCGAGTCGGGGCACCCCGCCGAGGCCCGCTCGCTGTATGCGGAGAACCTCGCGAGCCGGACCGGCGAGGCGCGAGACCCCGGCTCCGACGCCACCTCCGTGTACTCGGCGAGCCGGCTGGCCGTCGCGACGGCGCTCGACGGGGATCTCGCGCAGGCGCTGACACTCCTCGACGCCGCGCTCGCCGGCGGCATCCGTCCCACCGAGCTGCTGGTGAACCGCGGTGCGCTGCGCGCCCTCGCGGGCGACCTCGCCGGCGCCGAGCGCGACCTGCGCGAGGCGCTGGTCGACATCCCTCGCCTGGCCCCGGCCCTCTCGAACCTCGCCTGGGTGCTGGATCGGCGCGGCGCGCCGGGGGCTGCGGGGCTTCGCGCCGAAGCGGCCGCGGCCTCGCTCGAGGCCCCCCGCTACTACCCCTACGGCGTGGGCGACGGACGCGGGCTCAACACCCAGCGCTACATGCTCACGCTGCGCGGAGACGGCCTCGCCCTCTACCGCCCCGCCCGCGCCTGGCCGCGCTGAGATCCACCGGCCCGCTCAGCGACGGCGCAGGATCTCCTGCTCGACGTCCTCCAGCCGGTCCTTGCCGAAGTAGTGCTCGTCGCCGACGAAGAAGCTCGGCGAGCCGAACACGCCGCGCGCGACCGCCTGTTCGGTGTTCGCAAGCAGCCGGGCCTTCACCTCCGGGTCGGCGATCCCCTGGAGCACGCGCTGCGCAGCGAGCCCCGACTCCTCGAGCGCGCTCCGGATCACCGCCGGGTCGTCCAGCTTCTTCGGCTGCGACCACATGTGCCTGAACACCTCGTCCACGTAGCGCTCAAAGAAGCCCTCGCGCCCGGCCACGATCGCGCCGCGCATGATCTGCAGCGTGTTGACCGGGAAGTGCGGGTTGGGGCGAAAGTCCGTGATGCCGTGGCGCACGAGGAATCGCCGCATCTCCAGCGCCTGGTACTCGGGCTTGTTCTTGATGCCCTGGAGCGAGACCGCTGGCGAGACGTTGCCCGTCGCCTTGAAGACGCCACCGAGCAGCACCGGCACGTACTCGAAGCGCACTCCGGTGCGCTGCTCGATGCCCGGGATCACCCGATGCGCGAGGTAGGCATTGGGGCTGCCGAAGTCGAACAGGAACTCGACCTTCACGGGCACCGGGGCCTCCTTCACCACTTCTCGATCGCCGGGCGCAGATCGACCTCGAAGCTCCAGGCATCCCGAGGCTGGCGGTGCAGGAACCAGTAGAGCTCGGCGATCGAGTCCGGATCGACCAGCGTGTCCTCCGGCAGCTGGTCGACGCGGCGACCGGTGCTCTGCTCGATCCGCTCGCGCACCCAGGCGGTATCGACTCCGGCGTCGATCACGACGTGGGCGACGTGCAGGTTCTCGGGTCCGAGCTCGCGCGCCATGCTCTGGGCCAGCGCCCGCAGGCCCGACTTCGCGCTGGCGAAGGCCGCGTAGCCCGCGCCGCCGCGCAGGCTGGCGGTCGCGCCGGTGAACAGGATCGTGCCCTTGCGCCGCGGCGCCATCACGCGGGCCGCCTCGCGACCGGTCAGGAAGCCGGCCAGGCAGGCCATCTGCCACACCTTCGTGAAGACGCGCGTCGTGGTCTCGCGGATCGGGAAGTTCACATTGGCGCCGACGTTGAACACGACCACCTCGAGCGGACCGATCTCGCGCTCGATGCGATCCACGAGCTCGACCACCTGCGACTCCTCGCGGGCGTCGAGGCCGAACGCGTGGGCCTCGCCACCGGCGGCGACGATCTCGTCGGCCAGCGGCTTGGCCTGGTCGCCGCGGCGGCGGCCCAGGCAGGCGACGTAGCCCTCGCGGGCGAAGCGCCGGGCGATCGCGGCGCCGATGTAGTCGCCGGCGCCGACCACGAGCGCCACGGGCTTGCGGGCATCGGAGTCGGGATCCACGCGGAGCCTCCTTCGGCGCGCCGGGAGCACCGGACCGGCGCTCGCCGCACACGATCTCACAGGCTCGCGCGGCGGGCTACGGCCGGATCGTCTCCTCTCCGGCCAGCACCACCTCGCCCCCGGCGCGGATCGAGAGCTGCATGCGGGTCACGCGGCCGGCTGCGACGCTGGTGGTGAAGCGGCTCCGGCGCGGATCGAAGCCCGGCACGAGCAGCTCGTAGGGACCCGCCGCCAGCCAGCCGGGATCGCACAGCCCGTGCGCATCGCAGCGCAGCGAGCGCCCGTAGGTCCCTCCGACCACCAGCGGTCCGATCACGACCCGCGTACCCGGGAGGCCCCCGCTGACGTGGATCTCCAGGCGCCCGAGCCGTTCGGCGCTGGCGCGGGCCAGCACCACGTTGCCGAACGCGACCACCTGACCCGGCGCTGCGGCGGGAATCTCGAGGCGGGTGACGCCGTGGGCGAGTGCCGCGAGCGCGACCTCGTCGTGGCCGGGGTCGCTCGCGGACGACAGGTGCTCGACCAGCAGGAAGCCCCCACTCGGGATCTCGCGATGGCGGCCTCCGCCCCCGTCGGCCGGGCCGTCGAGCTTGCCGCCGGCGGCCTGGATGTCGTCGCCGATTCGCGCCTGCTCGAGGAAGACGCGCAACAGGCTGACCCCGCTGGCGCCGCCCGCAACGCTGCGCCGCATCCGGGCGTGCGCCAGCGCGGCGCGCCAGGCCGGGTCGTCCGCTCGGACCGACACGATCACGTGTCGCTGTCCCTCGGGCACCCCGGCCGGCGGCGGCGGCGGCCCCGCGGCCGCCGCGATCGGCAGCTCGGGCTCCGGCTCGGGAGCGGCCGGCGGCGCAGTGCGGAGCTCTCGGGCCTGGAGCCCGGCGTCACACGGACGGTCCTGGTACGCGAGGCGCCCGGCCCCGTCGCGACACTCGTAGAGGCCGGCGGCGAAGCTCGCCCCGGCCACGAGCCACAGGCCGATCGCCAGGCCGAGGCTTCCGGCCCCCCGACACCGCACCCTCGCGCTGCGACCGCGTCCCATGCCGCAAGGATCGACCGCCCCGTGCGGCGACTGGAGCCAGCCGCCGGCTCAGGGGGCGATGGCGGCCGGCTCCGGTCGCGCCAGGTGCTGCTCGAAGAAGCTGCCGAGGTGCGCGAAGAAGTCGATCGCGTTGCGCTCATCGATGAAGCCGTGCACCTCGCCGCTGTAGATCAGTGGCACGACCTCGACGCCTGCCTCCTCCAGCGCGTCGATCATCGCGTCGGCCTGCTTCACATGCACCCTCGGGTCCTCGGTGCCGTGCCCGATCAGCACCGGCGCCCGGATCTCCGTGGCCCGCTCGACCGGCGAGATCTCGCGCAGTCGCTGCCGGTCCCCCCAGCGATCGCCCACCAGCTCTTGCATGTCCTCCTGCATGTTGAGGTACCAGTCGTCGTCGGCGAGCGTCGTGCGCAGGTCCGTCACGCCCGCATAGCTCGCGCCCGCCCGGAAGAGCTCGGGCTCCCGGACGAGGGCCAGCAGCGCGGCGAAGCCGCCGTAGCTGGCGCCGAACACGCCGATCCGCTCCGGATCGGCGATGCCCTGCTCGACCAGCCAGCGCGCGCCGTCGGTCAGGTCGTCCTGCATGGCCTGGCCCCAGGCCCCGCGGCCCAGCTCGCCGAAGCTCCGGCCATAGCCGTCGGAGCCGCGGAAGTTCGGCTGGAGCACCGCGAAGCCCAGGCTCGCCAGGAACTGGACGCTGGCATCCCAGCCCCAGACGTCACGCGCCCAGGGGCCGCCGTGGGGCAGGATCACCGCCGGAAACGGCGGACCGCCCCGGCCGACCGGCGTCGTCAGGTAGCCCGGAATCGCGAGCCCGTCCCGGGCCGCGTACTCGATCGGCTGCATCGGCGCGAGGCGCTCGTCGTCGAGCTCGGGATAGGCGCTGAACAGTGGGGCGAGCAGGCGCGCCTCGCGGTCGAACAGGTAGTAGCGCGGCGGGTGGACGTCGCCCTCGGAGCGCACGATCCAGCGTCTCTCGTCGCGATCGGAGCTCTCGAGCCGGTTGACGCGATCCGGCAGCTCCCGGTCGATCGCGCGCTGGATCCGCTCCCACTCCGGATCGAAGAACTCGAGGTGGGGCTTCGTCGTTGCGTAGTGGACCGCCACGAGGCGACCGTCGCCGCGTGAGGTCCACACGCCCCCGACGTCCACCTCCGGCTGCCCGAAGACCTTCTCGGCGAGCGCCCGGGCGGCGAGGTCGAAGCGGTAGATCGCCAGGCGGCCGTTCTCGTCGTAGCGGCGTACGTAGAGGCTCGCGGGCTCCGCAGCGAAGCCCGCGAAGTCGAATCCCTGCTCGGCGTGCGGGTCCCAGCGCAATACCTGCTCGAAGCCGTCGTCGGGATCGATGCGCGCGTAGAGGAATTCCTCGCTGCCCGACGCGGGTCGCCCCCAGCCGACTCGCACCTGCTGCCGGTGATCGGCGAACCAGCGGCGCATGCCCGCCCGGGCCCGCACGACGCTCGCGAGAGCGCCGCCGAGGATGTTCAGACGGCGTGCACCGACGCCGGGATCGTCGGGCATCCACAGGTTGATCAGGATGTGATCCGGCTCGTCGGGCAGCCAGCTGATCACGTCGTCCTGGTACTGCATGTACTCCTGAAAGCGCCAATCCTCGCCCAGGTACTTCACCCGGCCGCCCTCCAGGTCGACCACCATCAGGCGGGACTGGCGTGCCCGCACGCCCTTCGCGCTGCGGCTGGGCATTCCGATGCTCACGATCAGGTGGCGCTCGCTCGCCCAGCCGATGCGTCGCACGGTCCAGCTGTGGGTGGCCCTCGTGCGCTCGAGCTTCGCCAGTCTGCGGATCTCGCCGCCGAGCGTCGGCCGCACCACCAGCACCTCGACGCCGGCCTTGGCGAAGATCGCCGCGATCTGATCCCCACTGGGCGAGAGCTCGACGTGCGAGAGCAGCGGACGCCGGAAGAACTTCGCCGCGTGCTCGCGCATCTCCGGCGAGACCGCGATCGGAGAAGGCCGCTGCCCCGCGACGATCGTCGAGCGGCACCCCGCCAGCGCGCCCGACGCGACGAGCAGCGTCGCCAGCACGAGCATCGGACGGCGGTTCCTGCGAAGCCTCGGCATCACGAGTCCTCCCTGCGCCGCTCGGAGCGCGCTAGAACGACCGGTAACGGCGCTGTACGTGCTCCTGGCGGATGCGGATGCGCGCGCTGCGCTCCTCGGGCGAGACCTGCCGTATCCCCTCGGGCAGATGCGCGCGGATCTGGTCGAACGCTACCACCCGCGCATCGATCGTCGGCCAGCGCTCGGGCGGAGGCGTCTGCGAGTACGACCAGCGAGGCGTCAGGAAGCCCTCGGGCTGGCCGGTGGTGTCGAGCCAGTTCGGCACGCCGGGATCGCGGTGCGCCACCACGTAGCGCAGGCAACCGTCCGGGTCCGGCTCGGCCTGGAAGCCGTTCAAGCTGCTCTGATGGTTCGCGAAGTCGAGCGACTCGCCCCACAGGTTCGCCAGATGGAAGCCCACGTACTGGGCCGGCACCGGCGCGCGCGACTCCACGATCAACGCCTGGTCGGGCGCCAGCTCGAAGATGCCGCCGGCGTAGAGATTCGTGCTCTGGCCACCGCCGGTCTCGCGCGCGGCGGCGTTCACCCGGTTGAACGCGTTGCGCGGCATGAAGCGCTCGCCCTCCGCACCCTCGCGCTTGCCGTAGACCTCGAGCAGCGTGGTGTAGAACTGGTTCCAGAAGTGCATCTGACCGCGCACCAGCGCGCCGCAGCGCCGCAGCTGGGCGGCGGCCTGCTGCGGATCGTACGCGGCCGGATGCGCGCCCTCGGCGCCCAGCTGCCGGATCGAGAGCTGAACCGGATCCTCGCGCTCCCAGTCGTAGAAGAGCTGGCGCCCGCTGACCCAGCAGGCGTAGCGATCGAGCGAGCCCTGCGGGTCGTCCGGGCTCGGTCGGCTCGCGCGCCGGTGGCTCGGGATGAAGTTGCCGGTGTGGCCGGCCGGCCGCTCGGGAGCCAGCAGGATCTCGAAGCTTCCGTCGGGCTCGAGCGCGATCTCGCTCGAGTCGAGGCGGCCGGTCTGCACCTTCACGCCGGGGCGCAGCTCGGCCAGGCTGCCCGAGTCGCCCGCGATGCAGCCGTCGGACAGCTCGAAGATCAGGTACTGGGGGGCCTTGCGTCCGCTCGCGGCCGGCTCCGCGCCGCTCCAGTGACGCGCGTCGCCGCAGCGACCGCGCACCAGCGTCGCCTCGCGGCCGTCGATCGGCGCCAGGAAGTAGATCGCGTCGGCGTTGTCGATCGTGGCCTTGTTGAGGATCTGCAGCGCGTGGCGGAAGGTCGGAAAGCGCGGGTCCTCGTGGAACGCGCGCTCCACCGCGCCGTGCACCCAGCCCATCAGGTAGCGATAGCCCTCGGCCAGGTTGCGCTCGCTCGCCGGCGGAGGCAGCAGCGCCGGCTGGTCGATCGCGTCGCGGGCGCGCTCGAGCTCGGCGATCAGGTCGTCCCAGGCCGCCCGCAGCGCGCGGGCCGCGTTCTCTCCGCCGCTCGTCATGCCGTCCCTCCCGCACCGGAGGGCCCGGCGGCAGGCCCCTCCCAGCCGAAGCGCTCGAACAGGTCACCCAGCCGGGAGCGGATCTCGTCGGCCTCGAGACCGAACTCGGCCAGGCTGTAGTCGTGCTCGGAGACGTGGGCGCGGGCCCGCTTGCCCTCGGTCAGCAGCCGCTCGCGGTACCCGGGCGTGATCGGAATGCCGAGCTCCCGGTAGATCGCCTCGATCGTCGCGGCCGGATCGGCCACCGCGTCCCGGTAGTCGACGATCGCGCGCGGCACCTGGGGATTGCGCTCGAGCACCTCGAGCGGATGCCGATAGCTGTCGAAGGACTGGGCCGCCAGCACCGCCAGGCAGCGCCGCTGCCGCTGCTCGTCCCAGTCGAGCCGCCGCCAGGACAGTCGCATCAGCTTGAGCAGGCTGGGCACGGTCTCGAACGGGTTTCGCAGCGGCACCACCACGCGCGCGTCCGGAAACTGATCGATCAGCGCCGCCACCCGGCCGGCGAAGACCGGGCTCTTGCTCAGGTAGATCTTGTCCTCGCCATCCAGGTAGAGCTGACGACGGATGCAGTCGCGGTAGAAGCGCAGCAGGCGACGGCGCCGCCGCTCCGGCCAGCGATCGACGTAGTAGAAGTCGAGGTCGCCCATGTAGGGCATGCGGGTGATCCAGAAGCCCGAGGCGCAGGAGTAGTAGAAGACGAGATCGTCCTCCTCGGGCTGGGTGAGTCCCATCGCGTGGACCTTGCGCATCGCGCCGTAGCGCCTCTCCTCCCACGCCCGCACCCGCGCCTCGAGCAGGCCGCCGAGCCAGCGCCGGTCGAGCGCCGCTCCCAGCCGGATCAGCTTCTTCTGCAGCAGCGAGGGAAAGTAGAGCTCGTAGAGCCGGAAGGAGCAGAAGCGCCCCTCGTCGCGACTCATCAGCCGGTGGAGCAGCGTGGTGCCGCTGCGCGCGTGTCCGATCACGAACACCGGCGTGCGCACGCGCGTGCGGTGCAGGCCGGGAAAGAGCAGTCCATCGAGGAAGAAGCAGAGCGCGTGGAAGCTCGCGACCAGCGGCACGGCGAAGATCAACACCGCCAGGTAGTAGCGGCGCGCGCGCGGGTTCCGCTCGTGCCAGGCCAGCTGCAGCATGCGCGCGTAGTTGCCGAAGTCGAAGTGGAACAGCACGTCACACGACCGGGGCGGCGAGGTCCGCGCGCAGGAACGCATCTCCGAGCTGCCGCCGGCCATCGAGGCTGCGGACCGGCCGCGCGCGCTCGTGCAGCAGCGAGCGGCTCGTCGCGATCCGGCCCACGTGCCGCTCCGTCACCAGCTCGAGCGCGGCCTCCACCACCACCTCGATCGGCTCGACCAGGTCCGGGTTCTCGCGCGCGATGTGGCCGGCCACGCGCGTGGCCTCCTGGGTCAGCACGATCGCGACCGGGGCCAGCGTGTTCACGTACACCCCGTCTCCCGCGATCTCGTGGGCCAGCCCCTGGCTGTAGCGCTCGAGCGCCGCCTTGCTGGCGCCGTAGGCGGCGATCGCGTGCGCCGACTCCGGCGTGTCGCGGTAGGGCACGGACGGCTGGCGCGCGCTGTCGCTGCTCAGGTTGAGGATCCAGCCGCGCCCGCGCGCCCGCATCCCCGGCAGCGCCTGCTGCGCCAGGTCCACGGGCGCGTGCAGGTTCACCTCGAGCATCTGGCGACGGTGGCGCAGCGCCGTCGCGCTCGGAAGCCCGAAGCGCGCCATCGCGGCGTTGTTCACCAGGATGTCGAGCGGACCGAAGACCGCCTCGGCGCGCGCGACCAGGTCGCCGCGCTCGCTCTCCGAGGAGAGGTCCGCAGCCACCGCGCTCGCCCTGCCGCCCGACGCCTCGATCTCCTGGACCGCCTGCTCGAGCGTGCCGGCGAGCGGGCCGTGGGCGCCCAGCCGCGACGCGGAGAGCACGACCGACGCCCCTTCGGCCGCCAGGCGCCGGGCGATCGCCCGCCCGATGCCCCGGCTCGCGCCGGTGACGAGCGCGATCCGCCCCTCGCACTGGCCCACGCTCTGGCATCCCCTAGCCGCGACCCGGCGGCGACGTGCCGGCGGTGCCATCGACGCGCTGCCGGTAGGCGGCGACGATCGGCGCCAGCTCGTCGGGGGTGGCGCCGTGCAGGATCACGCCATCGCAGCCGAGCGCCCGCTGCCCGAGGATGGCATCGACGCACTGCTCCGGCGTGCCCGTCGCCGACGCCGCGAGCCAGCCCTCCGGAATCAGTCCGGCGATGTGCTCGAGCTGCTCGGGGGTCGCCAGCTGGTCGATGCCGCCCTGGAAGCCAGCGACCAGCGGATCGGCCCGGAAGCGCTCGAGCACGGCGGGGTCCCAGCCGTTCGTGCGCACCAGCAGGTCTCCGTAGCCCTGCAGATAGGTCGCCATGCGGCCCACGGTCTTCATCAGCCGGCGCTCGTCGGGCAGGTGGTCGCCGACCGTCGCGAAGCAGGACCAGACCTTGACCGCGTCCGGGTCGCGGCCCGCCCGCTCGGCCGCCTGCTTCACCTGGCGCACGCAGCGCGCGGTGGTCTCGTCGCTGAAGAAGGTGTGCAGCACGACCTCGTCGAAGCAGCGGCCGCCGAGCGCCAGCGAGTTCGGTCCGAAGGCCACGAGCAGCAGCGGTACCCGGGCGCTCACGTCGGCGCCCAGTCGCAGCACCGGCCAGGATCCGGCGGGTCCGGCGTGCCCGACGATCGTCTCGCCGCGCAGCAGGCGGCGCATCAAGCCGGCGAAGTCCTCCATCTGCGCGGTCGTGATCGCGGGGATGCCGAAGGCCTTCTGGAGCGGCACGATGCCGCGGCCCAGGCCGAGCACGAAGCGGCCGTCGGTCAGCCCGTGCATCGTCAGCGCGAAGCCGGCCGTGACCATCGGGTGGCGGGTGTTGTGGTTCGTGGCCGCGGTCGCGATGCGGATGCGCTCGGTCACCGCGCCGGCCGCCCCGGACAGCGTCGCCGCCTCCTTCGAGTGGTAGCGCTCCGAGATGAAGGCCGTGCCCAGGCCGAGTCGCTCCGCGGCGCGCAGCTCTTCGATCGCGTCGCGCGGGGACTTCGGCTGACCGGCGAGCACGTAGCAGCCGAGCTCCGGATCGAGGGGACGGGGCATCCGCTCAGCATAGCCGTGATCCGCGCGGCGAGGCGGGCCCGGAATCTTCCGATACCCTCCGTCCGCCGTGATCTCCGTCTCGAACCTCGCCAAGCACTATGCCGATCGCACCCTGTTCGCCGGGGTGTCGCTGCAGTTCGATCCGGGCCAGCGCTACGGGGTGGTGGGCGCGAACGGCTCCGGCAAGTCCACGCTGATCAAGATCCTGGCCGGCCAGGCGAGCGCCAGTGACGGCAACATCTCGGTGCCGCGGCGGGCCACCCTCGGCGTGCTCGAGCAGGACCACTTCCGCTACGAGCACGAGCGCATCCGCGACGTCGTGATGATGGGCAGCGGCGAGGTCTGGAGTGCGATCCAGGAGAAGGAGCAGATCCTGGCGCGCGCCTCGGAGCACTTCGACGGCGATCGCTACGCCGAGCTCGAGGACGTG
>Ga0209536_100017793_pt1 | contig 10042 bp, 7 predicted proteins | sample DeeMarSeWOR28_12_FD_187461 | JGI IMG/M metagenome (GOLD analysis project Ga0209536, IMG submission 187461) | Marine sediment microbial communities from White Oak River estuary, North Carolina - WOR-2-8_12 (SPAdes) (version 2) | ecosystem: Environmental > Aquatic > Marine > Intertidal zone >... | reverse complement strand
ATCATGGTCTCCGGATGGCAACCGCATCACCTGGCGGGTGGGTGGTTCGTTCGCACCCGAAGGGGTGTGGAAAATAGCCTTACTTTTATTTGATTTGACAGCCAAAACCCACTCCTTCGTCTACGAATATCAGCCTGCCGGTGGTTTCGGTGGTTGGACACCTCCCGCTCTCTGGAGCCCGGATGGTGAGTGGATTGCGTTCACAGACCATAGTAGGGGTCGTGTACCAGAACTGGTGATCATGCGCCCCGATGGCAGTGACGTACGTTCCCTCGGTGACGGAACCCTGCAGCTCTGGTCTCCTGACAGCAGTAAGTTACTCTTCATCGACTACGGCCAGGGTTCTTATCTGGAAAGCCAGATTATCCTGGTGGATATTGAAAGTATGCAGACCACGGTGCTCGACTTGCCTCCCGGTAGTGAGCAAATCCAGTGGGGCTTGCGCTGAGTTTTCCAATAAAGTCGAACATCCTCTAGTTTAGCGTTAGATCAATTCCGCTCCTCGCCGACATCCCTGGGTCAATCAACGACCCAGGGATATTTTCAATCTGGATTGCCCTGGGCATTGTTACCAGATTGTCACCCCCCGTGTCCCACCTGCTACAGCCTTGAAATCCCCCCGTCACAGTGATTGTTTATTATCCCCATAGGTATTCACGTTTTTCTCTCTATAGGAGGTAACCATGTTTTCAAAATTGAGTTTGAGTGTTTTCTCGATAACACTTTCCCTTATCCTTGCGCTGGCAGCTTTCTTCCTGCTTCAGCCTGCGCTGGTTAAAGCTGAACCAATAGCGTCTCCTGAACTACGTTCCACTAGGGACCAGGCAGCCAACCACAGCACATTGTTCAACCAAACGTCCAGGATCGGAACGATTTCTGGGCAGCTTTCTTTTCCCAGTGAGCGCATTCCCTCAATGACCGTCTTCGCACTCCGAATCGACAACGGTCTCTCTACTTACTATTCCATCCAGACTGGGAAAAACCAATTTTCATACAGCATCGATGTCGATCCAGGTGTTTATCTTGTCTTCGCCTACCATGGTGACCTGGTGGGTGGATACACGCGATACGTGACCTGCGGCTTGGGGACCGATTGCTCCGATCATATCCCACACCAGGTAGCTGTTGAATCTGGAGACACCATCAGAAATATCGACCTGCTGGATTGGTATGCACCACGCGGTACCTTCCCAGCACGACCGGATCAATCTCCCAAACCTGTTGAGACTCCGGTTTGCATCAGCTACCACCGTGTAGCTTGGGGAGAAACCCTGTACAAGATTGGTTTGCAATACAACCTGACTTGGAAGCCGATCGCCAGTGCAAATAAAATCACCAACCCTAACCTCATCTATGCTGGCCAGGTACTCTGCATCCCCAGAACCACCCCACAGGGCACGTCCTCTGAGACTCGTTCCACGTCAATTCCAACTATCGACATCACCGGTGTGATCAGGAATAAGCAGGTCTCTATCACAACGAACAACTTTCCACCTAACCAGACCTTCAAGGTCACCATGGGAAAGATGTTTACCCAGGGAGTTGCCGGGATAGTGGTCGATGAAACTAACTCGGGTTCAGGCGGTTCTTTCAAGACCACATATGCCATCCCCAAACAACTGCGCGGGCTGGATCGCATCGTCATACGGTTGGAGAGCTCGTCCGGTTACTACAGCTACAACTGGTTTTATAACAACACAACCCAGTGAAAGTTACAGAGCTAAGATAATTTTCCCTCCGTCCTAAGCATTCCCGCTCTCCAAGAGCGGGAATGCTTATTTCTTCTAATTTGGAAGAATAACCTGATGGCTTTCGTCTGGTTCTGATTGGTACCAATTCTGTGCTGCTGGATTTTCTTGGAATGTATTTTTTGCCTGAAAGATGCCAGTAGATTGATATCGTTCGCTTCAAATCATGCAGGTTTCTCAACTGTTCATCTGATCACTAATGGAGGACATTTATCACTTGTACTACCCGCTATCTTCCGCTATGCTATAACAATTGAATACCAAAGGAGGAGACCCATGCCGCCTAACCCTTACCATCTTTTAGCACGCCGCCTGGACAGCCTGCCAAACGGATTCCCCCCCAGCCCAGATGGTTTGGAAATCAAGCTCCTGGAAAGGCTTTATTCCCCGCAGGAGGCAGAATTAACTTCCCTGCTGCGCCTGACCCTGGAGAGCTCCCGACAGATCGCCGAACGCATAGCAGGAGATCCAAAGCAGGTGCGTGATATGTTAAAGAGCATGGCTAAACGTGGTTTGATCAACGCAGGGCGTATCGATGGCGGGTTGGGATACGGCCTGCTGCCTTTCGTGGTGGGCATCTACGAGATGCAGGTCCAATCCCTGGATGGGGAGATGGCCCAGCTCTTCGAAGATTACTACCAGCAATCTTTTGGCAACGTACTGAAAATTGAGCCATCCGTGCACCGTGTGATCCCGGTTGGCGAGAGTGTTCAGGTCGATATGGAAATCCGTCCTTACGAAAGCGCCTCGGACATCGTCCGGAATGCGAAAGCATGGGGCGTGGTTGACTGCATCTGCCGCAAACAAAAAGCCCTGATCGGTGACCCATGCGATCACCCTCTCGAAGTGTGCATGATGCTCAATCAAAAACCAGGTGCATTTGACGGCAATGCATACATTCGCGCCCTGACGCTGGAAGAAGCCCTTGATACACTCCAGGTTGCGGCAGAAGCAGGACTGGTGCACTCGGTCAGCAACAACCAGCGTGGCGAATCCTACATCTGTAACTGCTGCACCTGCTCCTGCGGAGTGCTGCGCGGTATCAGCGAGCTTGGCATCGCCAATGCAGTAGCCCAATCCGCTTTTGTCAATACCGTTGACGCTGACCTGTGCATGGCTTGCGAAGATTGCCTGGCATACTGCCAGTTTGACGCCCTCAGCGTTGACCTAACAGCTCAGGTGGACCAGCTGCGCTGCGTCGGCTGCGGGGTGTGCGTGCAAGCCTGCCCGGAAAAAGCCTTGATCCTCGTTCGCCGCCCGGAGAGCGAAGTGCTACCGGTTCCCGGATCAAAATCCGAGTGGATGCGGGAACGTGCCAGGGTCCGGGGGATTGATCTAAATCAAGTGCTGTAGACATCCCAACACGAGTTCGCCAGACCTTTCTGTAACCCCTGATTTTCTGCTTCGGCGGATGCTCATGTGAAGCAGCATGCTTGCGGTGGGTTTTGATTAATCCTGAGTCCCTGTGCTGGTTGTTGGCGTTTTCAGATGGGTCCTGCACATCAACACCGAAACCTTTATCCACCATTTGCGGATATTTTTTTCGTTTTACCCCCCAATCAATTACAGTCACCTGGAACAACCCACTCGTGGCGGATTACCAAAATCGTGGCCCACCTGCGGCCATTGACATCCAGCTTAGTGAGAATGGCACTCACGTAACTGCGCACAGTGCCGCGTGTCAGGTGAAGTCGCTCGGCGATCTCTGAATTCGTCAAGCCTTGGGCAAGCAGTATTTGCGCCTATAACCCGCGTTCACTCAAATCTGAGATCCGGGTGCTATTACTCCCCGCGGGATTTTGCACTACCTGTATCAGCATGGGAATTTCCACGGGCTACATGATTATTTATGCCAGATATGGCTGAGGACATGTCCATCGCTGAAAATGATGACAGCGGGCACTTTGTTGCACATGCTCTTCTATGCTATCCTCTCGAGCAGATTGATTCTAATAAACTATTTACACCTTACACCCAAGCCCTGGTCTATAATGATTAGCTGCGTACTGCGTAAGGTGATCGAAAGCGAATGAAAAAGACAATTGTTATCATCCTATCCATAGTTGGAGTTCTTGCGACTGCTGCAATCCTCTACCTGGTTCTATCAGGCGGTTCTTCTCCAACCGTGGAAAACGATGAAATCGAAACTTCGGCGGTAAATCTTGCTCCTGTCAGCGATATTGTTGGGGCTACAGGTACAGTCAGCAGCGCACAATCGGCGCTTTTAAACTGGAAAACTTCTGGTCTTGTCGCTGATACTTACTTTGAAGTGGGGGATGCTGTGCAGGCTGGTGATGTGCTCGCCGAGCTGGATCCTGGCTCCCTTTCTCCGCTGGATATCATAGCCCAGGCTGAGCTGGTGGCTGCCCAAAAGGCGTTGGAAAACCTTTTGGAGTCCCGCACACAAGCAGCCCTTGCCAGCCAGGTTGTCGAATCCGCCCAGCAAGCGTTGGAGGATGCTCGCAATCCGCTCATCGACCAGGCATCTGCCATCCAGGCGGTGGCCGAATCCGAAAAAGCAGTCGCGGATGCTGAACGCAAACTCAAGATGCTTACCTCCCCGGTTTCCCAATCCGCGCTCGAACAGGCACAGGCCAACCTGGTGTTGAAGGAGAAGAAGCTCTCGGATAACCAGCAGTTGATCGACCGCATCCAGAAGAAGCTGGACAAGCGTGATGACCAATACCTGCCCTGGGAGAGCCGCAAGCGTTACAGGCAGATCATGGACAGCCTGGAAGTACAGCGCATCCAGCTGCAGATCGACTATGAGAACTCCCTCCAGAGATTCAAGAACTTGAAATCCCCCCCTGATGCGATTGAAGTCGCATTGGCTGAAGCCGATTTGAAAGAAGCCCAGGCCCAGCTGCTTGAGGCCGAGATGGCCTGGCAGCGCATACAGGATGGACCAAGCCCGGCTGATCTGGCGCTCCTGGAAGCGCAGCTGGCGGATGCTGAACGAGAATATGAACGCCTTGTGCATGGACCTGCCCCGGAAGATATTGCCGCAGCACAGGCGCGTGTCACTGCAGCCCAGTCTACACTCGAAAAGACCCGCATTGTAGCTCCTTTCAAAGGTACCATCAGCGAGGTATTCAGCAAACCCAATGACCTGGTGTCACCCGGCACCCCGGCTTTCCGGCTGGATGACCTGTCTTCACTTTCTGTAGATGTCGGGGTATCAGAGATCGATATCAACCTGGTCGAAGTAGGGCAGCAGGTAATCCTGACCTTCGATGCGATACAGGATAAGCAGTACAGCGGTCGCGTGGTTGAGGTCTCTCCAGTAGGCACTACGTCGCTTGGTATCGTTGATTTCATGGTAAAGGTTGACCTAACGGATGCTGATAAGCTCGTTCGCCCTGGTATGACTGCTGCGGTTGAAATCCTTGTTGGGCAAACAGCGGAAGCCATGCATGCTCCCCACCGGGAGATGCAAAAGGGGAGGTTCGTCTTCCATCTCGACGCAGATGAATATAAGGAATTTGGCAAAGGTTCACTCACGGTCGGGATTGATCAACACGGCCAGGCCCTGTTCAACGACTCCCTCCACGGGAGAGCAAGTTGTGCCCAAGCCACATGACCTTAAATCAAGGTGATAAAAGACATGCATTTTTTGGTTTGGTTGGTAGACCGAACCTTAGTAGTAGTGAAAGTCAAGAGGTGAAGTAAAAGAGATGAAAAGAGCAATTTGGATTATCGTCATTATCGGTGTGCTGATTGGTGGGTTCTTCGCATACCGTGCATACTCAAATTCTCGCAGTGCCCAAGCCGCGCAGGAGAATTTACAGACCGTAGCCCTGGAAGAAGGCACCCTGGCTGCCACAATTGGTGCAACCGGCACCGTGCGTGCAAATCAAAGCGCCAACCTGCTCTGGCAGACTTCAGGGACAGTTGACCAGGTCAATGTGCAGCTGGGAGACCAGGTTGAGAAAGATCTCGAGCTATCCAACCTGACCCAGACATCGCTCGCCCAGAACGTGATCCTCGCCCAGGCCGACCTGGTTAACGCCCAAAAAGCCCTGGATGACCTACTCAATTCGCAGGTACAAGGCGCGCAGGCGTTGCAGGCAGTTGAGAAAGCCGAACAGGCTCTCGAAGACGCACAAAACCCAGAGTTGGCCCAGGCCAGGGCGCTGAAGGCGATCGCTGATGCGCGGAAGCTGGTTGAGGTGGCGGAGCGCAACCTGCGTATCGCCCAATCTAATGCCAGCCAGAGCAGCATTGACGAGGCTCAGGCAAACGTGACGCTCGCGAAAGACCGGCTCGATCGTGCCCGCGAGAAATACGAACCCTATGCCAACAAGCCCGAAACAAACGTCACGCGTGCCACCTTACTCAGCGAGCTGGCAGCTGCCCAGCAGCAGTATGATTTCGCTGTGCGTCAGCTGAATAGCTTGCTGGGCACCGCTGCGGATACTGATATCGCTGTCCGCCAGGCAGATCTTGAGGCAGCCCAGGCACAGCTTATACAAGCCGAACGCGACTGGGAGCGCATCAAGGATGGTACCAGTCTGGCGGATATTTCACTGCTCGAGGCCCAATTAGCCGACGCCCGGCGTGATTGGGAGCGCCTCAAAGATGGGCCAGATTCCGAAGACCTGGCAGCTGCCCAGGCACGGGTAGCCGCTGCCCAGGCAACCCTGGACCAGGCCCGCATCGTGGCACCTTTCTCTGGCCTCATAACCGATGTCACCAGCAAACCTGGAGACCAGGTCACCCCCGGCACCCCGGCATTCCGCCTGGATGATTTATCTCACCTGTGGGTAGATGTAGAAGTTTCGGAGGTTGATATCAACCAGGTCCAGGCTGGTCAACCGGTGATTCTTACTTTTGATGCCATCCTGGTCAAAGAATATAACGGCGAGGTTGTCGAAGTAGCCCCAGTAGGGAGCGAGGTGCTGGGCGTTGTGAATTTCAAGGTCACGGTCGAATTAACCGACCCAGATCAGGACGTGCGTCCCGGCATGACATCCGCAGTTGAAATCGTGGTCAGCGAACTGGATAATGCCCTGCTGATCCCCAACCAGGCTGTGCGCATCGAGGAAGGCCAACGAGTGGTCTACACCCTGGATGAAAATGGAGGCTTGGTCGCAGTCGAGGTTACCCTGGGTGCCAGCTCAGACCGTTTCAGCGAGCTGTTGGAAGGCGATCTGGGACCCGGTGATGTGATCGTGCTCAATCCACCCATTGACTTCTTCTCGGGAGGGCCTCCGGGTGGTGGCTTTGGGGGAAACGGGGGCGGATTCGGGCAATGAGTAGCAATAATATCGTTGTTAATGCCACGGATTTAACAAAGGTCTTCACCATGGGCGACGTGCAGGTTCACGCCCTGCGCGGTCTTTCAGTCCAGATCAAGCGCGGCGAGGTCGTATCGATCATGGGGCCTTCCGGATCGGGGAAATCGACCCTGATGAATATCCTCGGCTGCCTTGATCGCCCTTCTAGCGGTGAGTACTGCCTGGATGGCGAGAGTGTGGCAAATCTGAAAGACGAGCAGCTGGCCGAAATACGCAACCGCAAGGTGGGATTCGTTTTCCAGAGTTTCAACCTGCTACCGCGTTCAACCGCCCTGACGAATGTCGAACTTCCCTTGCGCTACAGCCCGCCCAATGGCAGAAAAAGGCGCGAGCTGGCTAGGGAGGCGCTGATCGAGGTCGGACTGGGTGACCGCCTTAACCACAAACCGAATGAACTTTCTGGTGGCCAGCAGCAGCGGGTCGCCATCGCCCGTGCCCTGGTTAATGACCCTGCCATTGTTATGGCTGATGAACCCACCGGCAACCTGGATTCAAAATCCGGTGATGAGATCATGGAATTGCTAATGAAATTGAACCGGGACAAGGGTACCACCCTGATCATCGTCACCCATGATCCAGAGATCGCTGAACAAACCGAGCGCGTGATCCACATCCGGGATGGTGTGGTCTCCGATGGGTAGGAGCACGTCATGAATTACCTGCAATCATTTATCGAAGCTTCAGAAAGCCTGCTGGCTAATAAGATGCGCTCCGGTTTGACCATCCTGGGCATCATCATCGGCGTTGCCGCGGTGATAGCTGTCCTGGCAATTGGCAACGGTACCCAGGAATCGATCCTGGGTGAAATCCAGGGTGTCGGCACCAACCTGCTATTTGTCATCCCCGGTGGCTCAGAAGATGTCAGCAATCCCAAACCGTTAACCCTGTCGGATGCCGAGGCGCTTGCTGATCCTTTTTCCGCGCCTTCCATCGCCGGGGTAGCCCCAATCCTGAACGGCAGGGTCGAAGTGAATTTCGCCGGTGAGAGCACATCCACCAGCATGCTGGGCGTAACCCCAGATTATTCCACGGTCCGCAACGTTGAGCTCTCCGAAGGCGAATTCTTCAGTGATACCGATCTTTCCGGGCGCAATTCAGTTCTGCTGCTCGGCACCGACGTTGCCGAAACACTGTTTGGACGCACGGCAGGTCTGGTCGGTGAAAAAGTGCGCATCGAAGGCCAGCCCTTCCGCGTGATCGGCGTCTTAGCTGCGAAGGGCGGTTCTGCAATGGGCAGCGAGGATGACCAGATCATGGTCCCCATGACCACCGCGCAAACCCGCCTGTTGCAGCGCGCCACCCCTAACGCGGTGGATGTGATCTATATCCAGGCTGTCGATTCAGAGTCGGTCCCCCAGGCTTCGCTGGAGGTATCCCAAATCCTGAGTGCCCGCCACCGTACCATGATCGGCGAAGAGGACTTCACCGTGCTTTCCCAACAGGATTTCCTCGACCTGGCATCCACCATCACCGGCGTGCTGACCATCTTCCTGGGCGGCATCGCCGCCATCTCCCTGTTAGTGGGCGGTATCGGAATCATGAACATCATGATGGTCTCGGTCGTCGAACGCACCCGGGAGATCGGCTTGCGTAAAGCGCTCGGTGCCCGGCGGATTGATATCCTCAGCCAGTTCTTGATCGAGTCTTCCCTGCTCAGCCTGCTGGGTGGGCTGATCGGTATCTTGCTCGGTTGGGCACTGTCAGTGATCGTGGAACTGATCGCTGCAGGCAGCGGCACGCCGATCGTGCCGGTCGTGTCCCTGGACGCGGTCCTGCTTGCCGTGCTTTTCTCCGCCGCCATCGGGATCTTTTTCGGTCTCTACCCGGCCAACCGCGCCTCCAACCTGGAGCCTGTCGAAGCCCTGCGCTACGAATAATCGGCAGCTTTTAATTTCCCTATACCAAACCCAAAGTCCCCTGTAGTGCATCCCTCTAAAGAAGTGGTTCTCGCAAGATATTTGTGGGAATCACATAACCTAATTCGCATGTCTTCCATGGACAATCATCCCGGATATCCTGCACCTGATGCAAACCAAACCTATGCATATCTTAGTAGTGAAATCATCATTCACGAAATAAGATGCTCTACAATTGGTTACGACAAATTTCCCTGGCTTGTTTGGATCTAATACAATCTGAAAGGTGCACAGCTTTGACAATAAATACATTTCCTGATGCCAGTGAGGAAAATCGAATGACGCACAGAATGAATTTTGTTGACAGCCCGCCTATATCCAATATAATAGGAAGCAGGAGGAGAGAACGACTGAATCAGGGGTGAGTTTATGGTTTCAACTGTTACAACTTCTATCATCACACTTCAAACCACATCGGCGTTCACCGGATCTTTCGCCCTGGTAGGTATACTTGTGCTGATCACGTTACTGGTGCAGAAAGAGCTGATTGCTACATCTGGCAACAGACGCTGGCTAAAGCTCGGAAAGCTATTAAACATCGGCATTTTGCCACTGTTGATTGCTTTCATTCTCATTGTTTTGTTCAAATTGATTGAAAGTTTGAGCTGAACATAAATCTAGATAAAAACACCCTGACTGACAAGTTGCGTACGATAGATTCCAGCAACTGCTGGGTTGGTATCAAAAGCCTCAGTGTCAGGCCGGGCACAAAAAGATAACTAATTTATAACTAAAGGGTGGAGATCGAAGATTGAATTCCTGGAAGATTACTAATTGCTGAAGGATCGAGTTTCTGGGGTCAGGTAACGATTCGGGGAGTTCTTCGGAAGGTAGACTCGATTCCCGATTCGCAGTTGTTCACCCGTGGAGCTGTTCCCATTCTGCCAGCAGGGCATTGATCTCGTTTTGAATTTCAACGTAATCTTCGCCTAGCTGCTGGATAATCTCGCTTTGTGGAGGGGGATTTTCAAGCTGCTGGCTAAGGCCTGCCAGATGCTGTTCCAGTTCGCTGATGTGGGTTTCGATCTCCTGGAGACGAAACTTTCGCCGGCTTTCTCCCTTGGCTTGCGAAGATTTGCGG
>Ga0209536_100017792_pt1 | contig 10043 bp, 9 predicted proteins | sample DeeMarSeWOR28_12_FD_187461 | JGI IMG/M metagenome (GOLD analysis project Ga0209536, IMG submission 187461) | Marine sediment microbial communities from White Oak River estuary, North Carolina - WOR-2-8_12 (SPAdes) (version 2) | ecosystem: Environmental > Aquatic > Marine > Intertidal zone >... | reverse complement strand
GATACTTAAAATTTCATTCAAGGCCCTTTTGGGCCTTTTCAAATTGCGCGATTAGCTCAGTTGGATAGAGCGTTGCCCTCCGGAGGCAAAGGCCGCAGGTTCGAATCCTGCATCGCGCGCCAGCAAAAAGAAGAGCCGCCCATCAGGGGTGGCTCTTCTTTTTGCCTCGACATCGCAGTGCGGGGTGGACACTTTGTGGAGAGGACAGAGGTGATATCAAGAATAGCCCCGGGGACATGGTTCCGGTATTATTCAGACATTCAATGGATGTCCCAAGGCTCGGCTGATTTGCCAATATAGCATCATTCCGGGGCCTCAGAATTGCGTCCTCGAGATAGAAGAGAGCCTTCCCCCTGCAGCTTAAGCGGAGGGGGGAATCCTGCATCGCACGCCAGCTAACGATATGAAAACACGGGGCTATGACCTGTGTTTTCTCTTGTCAGACGCTTGTCAGGTCGGCAGGATAGGAGATCCTTAATGATGTACAACACTATCGATATTTGTCCGATCACCGGGATCGATGGTAAGAAACTTGACCCCAAATCCTTCCGGTCCCATGGCGTCAAGCTTTCCTGTCCAGATCACATCAGCACTCCTGACAAATATGGCTTTATCATGACCCGGAAGGGTAAATTCGAGTCGGCACACATTCCCCGGAGCAAGATTGTAAGGCCATTCGATAAAAGCCCCTCCTCCACTGAGGGAGTGGATCGTGCCGTCGCGTTTCGTATTGTCCCATATTACCGAGCAAGGTAACGCGATTCTAGCTCTCCTCCAATACCGCACAGATATCTCCAGAAATCCCTCGAACAACGCAACGTACTGATCTCTTCGGAACGGTTTGAAGATAATACCGTCACCACCAGCTAAGATCATTCGCGTTGTTGAGGGTTCCTCTCCGCCGGGACTGGTAAAGATAATCGTAATGGAGGATGTGTCAGATTCCCTTTTAAGGATGCGGCAAACCTCGTCGCCGTTCATGTCCGGCATGGAAATGTCAAGCATGATGAGATCCGGTTTCAGGGTACGAGCTTTTTCAAGAGTTTCAGATCCCGATCTTGCTGTGAAAATATCGAAACGTTGACGATCAAGGAACGAAATCTGCAGCAGGATAAACATTTCGATGTCATCAGCAATGAGGATGCGTTTTTTTCTCATTTATACCAGGATCCGGGTCTGTTTGATGGAATATGATTCGGCATACTACTCATCATCATAGTTACACTATTGAGGACAAGATGTTCAAGTATTTAATTTTAAAGGAATAATTAGTGTAATTGCTATTTAGTAATGAATCCAGTGGAGCGTGGAGACAACCAGATTATTCTCAAAGGGTGAGATGCGTCGTATATTCGAATCTAGCATCGCGCGCCAGCCAATAAAAAAAGGCCCCTGATTGGCGGCCTTCTTTATTGGAGTTTTAAGTTCCAAGCTCCAGGTTCCGGGTTTGTTATAAATCTCGAGGCTGCCCTGGATAAGGGAACAATCAAAGTTGGGGATTAAACTACTCTTTAACAGTTAATTCACCTCTTTTAGACAAAATCGTTCCCCATAATCAGCCTTTCTCTGCGCCCTTCGCGACCTCTGCGTTTAGAAGAACTTATTCACAGAAATTCCAGGATCTTATCCACAGGCTTATTTGCCGAAGATCTCCTTGAAAAACATGGTCATGGCCTGCCAGGACCGGCGGTCCGCCTTCTCGTTATAGGCGGCTCCCCGGCTGTTGTCGTTTCCCGCAGCCGGGTTGGTAAAGGCGTGGACCGCGCCCCCGTAAGCGATGAACTGCCAGTCCACTCGGGCATCACGCATCTCCTTTTGAAATGCCAACACCTGCTCTTCCGGTACGTTGGGATCGTCCGCCCCGTGCATCACAAGGACCTTGGCCTTTATATTCCGGGCATCCGTCGGGTCCGGCGTGTCCAGGTTGCCGTGAAAACTCACCGCCCCTGCCAGGGGAGCCCCGCTGCGGGCCAGCTCAAGGGTAACCCCGCCACCGAAGCAGTACCCCATGGCCGCCACACGGGTGCGATCGACGAGGTCGCTGCTCAATAACACCTGCAGTGCGGCGTCAGCCCTGGACCGCATCAGGGTTCGATCCTTCCTGTAAATCCCGGCCTGGGCACCGGCTTCCTTGCTGTCCTTAGGCCGGATCCCGGTTCCGTAGATGTCGGCAGAAAAGGCGACGTATCCCATCTTCGCCAGTTTCTCCGAAACAACCCGGTCAAAGGGGCCTTCCCCCATCCAGTCGTGGATGACAAGCACACCCGGCCTCGCCCCCTGGATGGCCCTGTCGTAGGCCAGGTAACCTCTCAGGTCAGTCTCTCCGTCCCTGTAGTCCACGAATTTGGTGACCACATCGGCCCTGACAGTCGAGACCATCATCAAAACAATAAAGATCGCGGCGAGAAACTTCATGGCAGCCTCCTTATTAAATTCATACCTCCACCCTCTGAACTTAAAGTATAGCAGGACCACCATGGCCTGCCATGGATCGCGGCCTTAAAATCCGTGACTGGTTATTTGTGACCGGTGATTGGCCAGGCGCAGTCTGACGAGGACTCAGACAGGTTTGGCCGATAACGAATTACAGACTATGGCCTTTGCTTCCAGGAGTACAAAAAGGTATATTCCTCGTGAAAGAAAATGCTTCACATTCCTATTGGAGAGGCCTTTCCATGACCAGGACGGCATTTCTTGTTTCACCTGTCATCCTTATCCTGCTAGCCATTCCATCGGGGGCGCTCGCAGATTACCTTTATCGGGGCTCAGCAGTTCTGCAGCCGCTGGCGGTGATCGAGCCTGCTGCGCCCGACAGTCTTTTCAATACGTGGACCGGAGATCTCGAACTTGCGGGAAAGAAAAATCTGGGCTTTTCCGTGGACAATCTCAGAAACGAGGACAACAGTAAGGACTGGGATGTTATCTTCGCCGCCACCGGGGCCTTTAAAGCCGGTGACAACCTTCTTCTGGGAGTCACGGTTCCGTATATCATTCGAGACCCCGATTATAACCACTCCGAGCTCCTCGACCTTCGCATATTTGCCCGTAGGAGGCTGATCGGCCAGGTGCCGGCTTTCCGCGTTTCAGGCGAAGTCTCGGCCATCGTACCAACGGCGAGTAACGGAGATTTTCTCTACCCGTTCAGCCTCCAGAGCCCTGTTGTAGGAGCGCGGCTGGCCCTGGCGGGCGGGTCTGGAGACCTCAGAGCAGGGGTCAACTTCGGTTACCAGACCTACCTGGCGACCGAGAGCGGAGATGACTCGGATCTGCTGTACGGACTCTGGATAGAAAAAAAGCTTAAGGGGCCGTGGATGATGGCGGGTGTATATTCCAGCTCGCAGCACACACATTCCGGTGCTCCGGGAAATGACGAGGTCCTAGACAGCAATGTGCAATTCGGGATCAGCAGGTTACAGTCGGACGTGACCGAGCTTGGGCTCGCGGTGGGCGGCGGGATCGGGGCGGACAGCGTAGCGGATATCCGCGTTACCGCCACAGCCACATTCCGGTTCGGAGTGGCCGCTGCGGTAAGGGAGCAGGAAAAGGCATCAGAAGAGGCGGAAATTATAAAAGAAAAGGAGTCCGTCAGGACCGGGGAATCTCCCGCTGCTCCTTACAGCGGTCCGGTGGTGATCATGGTTGCCGAAAGGGTCGTGAACAAGGAAACTGAAAAGCGCGTAACGAAAGCCCTCCAGCAGAAAGGTTTTGCCACCGGGATGGATCCTGATCCCGGAATCAGGATCCCCCGGAGGAATGTTCTTCTGTTCAACCCGGGCATGGAGGAACAGGCGGTCAAGGTTTCGAGAATACTCGTTATGGGGGGACACCTTAAGGATCTTCGCATTGAGGAGAGCAAAAAACCGCTGAAAAAGAACTGGATGCTCCTGATCCTGGGAGGGGAGAAAGACTGAGGATGACGGATTGAGGGTTGAGGGTCGAAAAAGAGTTCAGGTGAACGATGAACGGTGGATCGTGACCTGACCACCATCGCATTTTAAATGTTGACTGTTCCCTCGTTGATTTTTATGGTTCACCAGTCTTTATCTTGAATCTTGAATCTTGAATCTTGAATTGCTTTCTGGAGGTACCCTTTGGCCAGGATTATCGTGATGTTCAAAGACCAGACCATGCGTGAAGTGCATGTGGGCAGCATACCCCTCAAGATCGGGCGTGATTCGTCGAACCACATCCAACTGGATAACCGGGCAGTTTCCCGTTTCCATGCCGAAGTCTACCGGCAGGGATATCCTTTTTTCATCGAAGACAAGAACAGCACCAATGGGATCAAAGTAAACGGCATGACCATAAACTGGAAGAGTGATCTCAAGGACGGAGACATGATCACCATCGGCAAACACACCCTGCTGTTTAAGGAGGATCCCAACGACTTCGAGGACCGCAGGAAGGTGAGCCTGTCCGATATCGACGGCACGATCAAGATTGGGGGGAAGGGGTAAGCTAATTGAGGATAGTCAATTGCGGATTGCGGATTACTGGAACTGCCGGTGAACGATGAACTGACAACGGTTCCGTATTGCTCCATATAATAGCCAGGATTGGTCTGTTTTTATAATTTGAATTTTGGAATTTGGAATTATGCCCATGTCTTACAAGGACGATCTGAAAGTTCAAAAAAAGCTGGCCAAGGCCGAAGTTAAGGCCGCCAAGAAAAACCACTCTTCAGGGGATCTCTCCGTACAGCAGGACCTCGATGTTGTCAGCGAATCGGGGGTGGACAGATCCACTCAGATCGCAGAAAAAGAGCTGGTGCTGCACAGATGGAAGGTTGTCTTCGCTGCTGTAAGCGCCCTTGTTGCCCTGGCATCGCTCATCGTGCTGCTGGTGAGGTCCTGAAAAAAAGTGCACATGTGCACCAGTGCACAGACCCCAGATCCTAGACTCCAGACGTCTGCCGCTTCCTCTCCCTTCTCCCCTTCACCAGCAGGTATATCCCTACCCCGAACACAATGACAGAAAAATACTGCCCCGGGGTGAGACCCCAGTACAATCTGTCCTCCACCCGCAGGCTGTCGAGATAAAATCGTACTATGGAATAAGACAAAAAGATGAGGGTGAAGGAAAACCCCGGGAAAGGACGGTAGTTTTTAAAGCCGTATAACAGCAATGCCAGTACTATGGTCCAGAGCATCTCGTAAAAGCCCAGGTTGTGCCGCACGACCCCCTCCATGTCAGCCATGCCAAGGATAAAATCGGTGGTCCTTCCGGGATGATCGAAGGCGATGGTGCAACCGAGCCTGGCAACGGCCCATGCCGGCACCAGGCCAAAAAGAAGAGCCTCGAGATAGGGCTGCGGATCAGTTTTTCTATTCTTCAGGCAGATCCATGCGCCCAGCGCCCCGCCGAAAAAACCGCCGTAGGAGGAGATCCCCCTCCATATCATGAGAAGGATCAAGGGGTTTCCCCTTACCAGGTGGTAATTGTAGAACACGGCCCAGAAAAGGTGTGATACTGCGAATCCGACCAACGCCGCCCAGATAGCGGCGGCCCCCATGATCTCGGCATCCAGTCCGGTTCTCTGGGCGCGCCGCAGGGCAAGGTGGTAGCCGATGATGAGGGCGACGGCGACGATGGCCCCGAACGGATGGAGCTTCAACGGACCGAAGATAGTGATGGAGGGTATGGAGAGGTTAGGGATCATGGGATAATCTCTTGTGGAAAATTAAAACGTGGAAATATCATCCGCCAAAAGCGGAGGTTTAAAAGTGCACCTGAGACCAGCAAATAAATGAACATCTTTCAGGTTCCCAACTTTAGGGTTTAAAATGACAGCCTGAATCTTGAATTTTGGATCTTGAGTTAGATTTACCTCCGGGCACCAGGTGCTAGGCACCGAGTTCTTCCTCTTCGCTGTCGAGCCTTTCCAGCCGTTCGTCCACTTCCCCCATGAGCTGCTCGGCGCCTTCGTAGGAAACGTCCCCCTGGATCATCATCTCGTAGAGAGTGCTCTTCTGGAGGGTCAAGGCTGCCAGGCGCGTCCTGTTTTCCCAGGAGCGCTGCACCCCGGGGTTCGCCTCCAGTTCCTCCATCCTCGCCTGGACCACCCTCATCTCCTCCTCCAGCTCCCCGGCGACACTGCGGTAAATGGCCTCCGAGACGCGGCCTGCCTGCATTTTCCCCTTCAGCTCGTCCAGAGACCTGCGGATCACCACCGAACGGGCCACAACCTTTTCATATTCCTCCTCCTCGTGGAGCCGTTTGCCCAGCCCCAGGGCTCTCACCAGGGGTGCCACGGTGAGACCCTGGACGGTTAGGGAGAGGAACACGATGCCGAAGACGAGATTGACGATGAAATCGCGGTGGCTGATTCCGGGAAGGCCCAGGGCCAGGGCCACAGGGATGGATCCATGGATGCCGCCCCAGTTGATAACGTGAAACCATCTGGGGGGCAGTTTTTCACCGCCCAGGTTCAGCATCAGGAGTACGGGGTAGCAGGCAGCGGCCCGGGCCAAAATCACGATGGCGAATCCGCCGAGAATAAGAGGCCAGATGGACCAGAGTTCCCGCAGATGGATCTGGGTGCCGATCATGAGGAAAATGAGGGAATTGATGATAAAGGCCGCGATCTCCCAGAAGTTCTTGATGGCCAGACGTGTTGTGGGGCTCATGGCCAGGCGGGCGCCCTGGTTGCCAATAAGGACACCTGCCGTGACCACCGCCATGACACCGGAGACGTGGAACGTGTGCTCTGCGATGGTGAAGGCGCCGAAAGCCAGGAGCAGGGTGATGAGCACCTCCAGGACGTGATCATTGAGGCGCTTGAGAAAAAGGAAGGCGAGATATCCGAGGGCCAGTCCCGTGACCATACCCCCCACGACAACCTTGAGGAACAGGAGCACCGAGGCCCCCACGTTGAGGGTGCCCGAGGTGACGATGCCCAGCAGGACGCTGTAAAGCACGATGCCGGTGCCGTCGTTGAAGACGGATTCCCCCTCCACGATCATGGAAAGGCGCTTGGACACACCCAGCTTTTTAAAAAGAGCAAGGACCGAGATGGGGTCGGTAGGGGTGATCATGACCCCCACGAGGAGGGCCACTGTCATGGGCAGGCCGGTCATGGCAGCGATGAGATAGCCCCCGAAGAACCCCGAAAAAATGAGACCTGGAAAGGCCAGGGCCCCGATGGTCTTCATGTTACGCCGCAGGTCCGTAAGCTCGAAGTGTATAGCTCCTTCGAAAAGGAGAGGGGGCAGAAAGATAAAGAGGATCATCTCCTCAGTCAGGTGGTAGGGCTGGACAGTCGTGAGACTGACGAAAAGGCCTCCGATGACGAGAGCAATGGTGTAAGGCAGCCGGATATATTTTACCGCTACCGCGATGCCGGCGGCGATGGTGAGCAGGGTGAGGAACTGGATCTCGGAGGAGATTAAAAGTTCTTCCATGGGGACCAAGGTTAAAGGTTAAAGGGACAAGGTACAAGGGTTAAACGATAAAGCGGTGCATGATGCACCCTTCTTTGCTCCTGAAGGGTAAGATTACTTTTTTCCTGTACCTTTTTCCTTTTCTCTGAGCGCGCGGTAGAATCGATCCGCATCAATTATCGCCCGCTCTATTTTCCCCTCCGCCACCTTCTCCGCATCATCGTGAACCACGACATCGAAGATGTACCGTACGCCTCTGGATTCCACCAGGGTGACCCTGGTCGTCACTGTCATACCTGGCGGCGTGGGCTTCAGATGGTAAACGGAAATCCAGGTGCCTACTGAGATCTCGCCAGCCCTCATAACCGATCTCAGGGCGTCGGTGGCAGCCGCCTCGAACATCATGGCAACCATGGGAGTTGCCAGAACGTCGACACCGGTATTTCCCATGGCGCTGGCGAGGTGCTTTTCCTCTACAGTTACAGTGAAATGTCCTGTTGCTCCCGGATCCAGACGATTCATTCCAGCCTGCTTTCTAAAATAACGCCTGGAATCGGCCGTTGTTTTCAGGCAGATTCCAAGTGTGAAACTAACCACAGGTCGCCTTGTCCGTCAAGGTAATCATGGGCAGGCGTGAAAAAGAACTTGCGCAGCGGCATGTTTATACTGTATTTTGTATACAATCTTTGTGGCCCCTTTTAAAACAGGCTGCAAGCTTCAGGTAAAACACCGGCCGACCAGCTCTTTGTTTGAAATCCTGCCCACAGGCGTGTGGGTTGCCAAAAATGGGGATATGGCTGTTTCAGTCACATCTCAAACCGGAAAGCGCAGCTTTCTAAAGTCAGGGAAGGAGAAATGTTATGGCTAGCTTGAAGGAAAAATTCGGGGCGGGCCTCCCGGCACTCAGGGATGATATTCGGGAGCTGGTAAAAGGCTACGGTGACGTAGTCCTTTCGGAAGCTACAGTCGCTCAAGCCTACGGTGGAATGAGGGGCATTAAGAGCATGATATGCGACACCTCGGAAGTCAGCCCCGAAAAAGGTCTCATTATCCGGGGAATCCCGCTCCTCGAGATAACAGATAAGCTCCCCGAGGAGATCTTCTGGCTTCTGGTCACAGGGGATCTGCCCAATGCCGGTGAACTCAAGAGCCTGCAGGCGGATCTTACGGGCAGGGCGGGTGTGCCCGCCTATGTCTGGGATGTGATGAGGGCCATGCCCAAGGACGCCCATCCCATGGCCATGATCAGCGTGGGCATCATGGCGATGCAGAACCTGTCCGAGTTCGCCAAGGCTTACGCAGCGGGTGTGAAAAAAACGGAATACTGGGAGTCCACCCTGGAGGATGTCCTGAACCTGATTGCCAAGCTTCCGGAACTGGCCGCCGGTATCTACAGGATCAGGTTCCATGACGGCAAACTGATACCCCACGACAAGAAACTGGACTGGGGCGGCAACATGGCCAAGATGCTCGGCCTTCCTGACCCGGACGGAAATCTGGCGGACCTCATGAGGCTTTACCTGACCCTGCACTCTGACCACGAGAGTGGAAACGTCAGCGCCCACGTCTGCCACACCGTAGGATCTGCTCTCTCCGATTTTTACTATGCTCTTTCCGCAGGTCTCAACGGTCTGGCCGGCCCCCTGCATGGCCTGGCCAACCAGGAATGTCTGGCCTTCGTGCTTGAGATGATAGAGAAATACGGTGGAGCTCCTACCGACGCTCAGCTCACTGAATACTGCTGGGACACCCTCAACAGCGGAAAGGTTATCCCCGGTTATGGGCACGCTGTTCTCAGGGTCACGGATCCCCGCTTCACTGCCCAGGTCGCCTGGGGCAAGGAGAGGATCCCGGAAGATCCGGTCTTCAAGACCGTCGCTAAGATGTTCGATCTTGTACCCGGTATTCTCAAGGAGCAGGGCAAGGCCAAGAATCCCTGGCCCAATGTTGACGCGGCATCCGGTTCCCTGGTCTATCACTTCGGCATCAAGGAATTCCCCTTCTACACGGTCCTGTTCAGCGTATCCCGCGCCCTCGGCGTTGGAGCCCAGCTGATCTACAACAGGGCTCTGGGAGCCCCCATCGAAAGACCCAAGTCGGTGACGACCCAGTTCATCAAGGACTTCGTGAAAAAGTAGACCGGTTCCCTCAAAATCTGTGAAGCCCGGGTAGGAGACTGCCCGGGCTTTTTCTGTTTTTGTGTACCCGCTGACTAATACTCAATGGCTGGAAAAACAAGCGGCACCTGTGAACGCGGTCATAACGGGATTAACCGCAGAGTGCGCCCACCGTCGCCAAGGCCGTGGCGGGTAAACTCAGGGAGGCAGAGGATAACGAATCGTAAAGGTTTTTAGGCTCGGAGGTAAGTTGCTTATTGAAACATATTCCAAGGCCAATGGAATTGTAATGATCAATTGTACCTGACTACGCTTCATGCATTTAATGGTATTGCGTAAAAAGCGTTGCGGGGCCCGTGATCCCTCCCCATTAATGAACTTTTCTCCGCGTACCTCCGCGCACTCTGCGGTAAAACATACCTATCTTGAAGTTTGATATCTGAAATTTGAAATTATTTCCCCTCCCACTGGACGAAACGATGCAGTTGGTCTAATTGTTATATTATGAGCGAAAAAACTGCATCAAACCTCAAACCTCAAGCTTCAA
>Ga0209536_100017791_pt1 | contig 10043 bp, 12 predicted proteins | sample DeeMarSeWOR28_12_FD_187461 | JGI IMG/M metagenome (GOLD analysis project Ga0209536, IMG submission 187461) | Marine sediment microbial communities from White Oak River estuary, North Carolina - WOR-2-8_12 (SPAdes) (version 2) | ecosystem: Environmental > Aquatic > Marine > Intertidal zone >... | reverse complement strand
CAGGACGTCGAGGAAGGGAGGGTGCTCGATCGTGATGCCGAAAAACAGGTGGAGTACGTCTGCAGTCGCTTGGGACGTGAAGTTGAAGTACTTGAATACGCCCAGCAGCCCGAGATTCGACACCAGGCTCACGAGCAGCCAGCGCTTCCGCGCCTTTTCATCGTCGGTCGCGTGAATCTTGAGGCCGACCGCGTAATCGACGACGGTCGACCCGAGAATCAGGACGATGTAAGCCGGGTGCCACGCCATGTAGAACAGGCAGGACGCGAGGAAGACGAAGACGACCCGGAGTTGGGCGTGGCGCGCCAACAGCCAGAACCCCGCGATGGCAATGCCCAGGAACAGAATGTAGTCGAGGCTGTTGAAGAGCAACGGGTCCCCTTACCCACCGTGAACGCGCCCGGTTTTAGCCGCAGGCGGCCCTGCACGCTAGCTGCTTGACGGAGGAGCTGCTTGCCCCAAGCATCTGCGGCCGGAGGACCGAATGAATATCAATGGTGCGGTGGCATTGGTCACGGGTGGAGCCTCGGGTTTGGGTGAGGCGACGGTGCGTGCGTTCGTAGCTCGCGGTGGACGTGCGTTGATCGTGGACCTGAACGAAGAGCGCGGAGCTGCGCTCGCGCGCGAGCTCGGCGACGCGGGCGTATTCGCCAAGGCCGATGTCAGCAACGCCGACGAGGTTCAGGCCGCAGTCGACGAGGCCGTAGCGCTCGGCCCGCTTCGGGCGGCGATCAGCTGTGCGGGTATCGGCATCGGCATGCGAACCATCGACAAGACCGGCGCTCCGCACGACCTCGGGGCTTTCCAAAAGGTGATCGGGGTGAATCTCGTCGGTTCCTTCAACGTGCTCCGGATCGCGGCTTCCGCCATGAGCAAGAACGAGCCAGAAGATGGAGAGCGCGGAGTGGTCATCAACACGGCATCGATCGCAGCCTTTGACGGGCAGATCGGCCAGGTCGCGTACTCGGCTTCCAAGGGTGGCATCGTCGGGATGACGCTCCCGGCCGCGCGAGACCTTTCGAAGGCTCAGGTGCGCGTCGTCACCATCGCGCCGGGGACGTTCGACACGCCCCTGCTGGGTATGCTCGGTGAGGACATTCGGGCCGCGCTCGCTGCAACCATCCCGCATCCGAGCCGCCTCGGGCGTCCTTCGGAGTTCGGTGCGCTCGCCTGTCACATCGTGGAGAACAGCTACCTCAACGGCGAGGTCATTCGGCTCGACGGCTCTCTCCGCATGGCACCGCGCTAAGTTGGCCGGGGTCCCGCCCGCGCGCCGCAAGCGCATCCTCGGTCTCGCACTGCCCATCATCGGAGGCATGCTCTCGCAGAACGTGCTCAACCTCGTCGACACGGCGATGGTCGGCACGTTGGGCGACGCTGCGCTCGCGGGTGTGGGCTTGGGGGGCTTCGCGAACTTCCTATTCTCCGCTTTCATCTTGGGGCTATCCGCCGGTGTGCAAGCGATGGCCGCCCGTCGCGTCGGGGAAGGGCGTTGGAGCGAAACGGCGTTGCCGCTCAATGGAGGTTTGCTGCTGGCGCTCGCGCTGGCCGTCCCGTGGTCGGCGCTCCTGATCACCTTCGCAAGTGACTATTTCCCCATCCTCACCAGCGACGTGGCGGTCGTCGAGCAAGGGGTTCCCTATTTGCAGGCGCGCCTGGTCGCAATGTTCGCGATGGGCATGAATTTCGCATTTCGCGGCTATTGGAACGCCATCGACAAGTCGATCCTCTACATGCGGACGCTGATCTCGATGCACGTCGTCAACATCTTCCTCAACTGGGTGTTGATCTTCGGCAACCTCGGCGCGCCCGAGCTCGGCGCCGCAGGGGCCGGCGTCGCGTCCGCCATTTCGACGGTTTTCGGCACTGCGTCGTACTTCCTCCTTGGGCGAAGTTACGCGCGCGAACACGGGTTCTTGCGCGAGCTTCCACCGAAGGAGACGGTCAAGACGATCCTTCGGCTCGCGGCACCAGCGGGACTTCAGCAGTTCTTCTTTGCGGCAGGCATGACGGCCTTTCTCATGCTCGTCGCACGGATGGGGACGCCCGAGCTCGCCGCGACGAAGGTCATCATCGACCTCGTCCTGGTCGGGATTCTCCCGGGGATCGGCTTTGGCCTGGCGGCGGCGTCACTGGCAGGTCAGGCGCTCGGCCGCGGGGAGCCGGACGATGCCAGCCAGTGGGGATGGGACGTCGTGAAGATCGCAATGGGCGTCGTTGCCGCGCTCAGCGTGCCCGCAGTCGTCTTTCCAGAGCTGATCCTGAGCGGATTCATCCACGACGCGGCAACCCTGGCGCTCGCGGAGAACCCACTTCGCGTGGCGGCTGGCTTCCTGTTCATCGATTCGGTCGGCATGGTGCTGATGAACGCGCTCACCGGTGTGGGCGACACCAAACGTGTGATGTACATCGGCATCGGCTTCCAGTGGCTGATATTTCTGCCGCTCGTCTATCTGCTCGGTCCGATCTCGGGGTTCGGCCTGGTCGCGATCTTTGCGACGCAGGCAGCGTATCGTGGGCTACAAGCCATCACGTTCGCGTCGATGTGGCAGCGCGGACGCTGGCAGACGATCGAGCTTCACTGACCACGACGCTGATTCTCGCGCAACGCCTCGACGCTCTCTTCCCAATGTCGACCGTCGAACGAGTAGAGCTGGAAGTCTGAGGCGTCCACACCATCGAGGCAGCGGATGTTGACGTCGATGCTATCGGGATGCGAGCGAGGCCGGTAGTAAGAGTGGACTCCACACTGGCTGCAGAAGTGGTGTTGGGCCGTATGGGTGCCGAAGGTATAGGTCGTGATGGCGTCGGCTCCTCGCAGGAGCTCGAAATCCTCTTCGGCTACGATCAAATGAAGGTAGCCTTTCTTGGTGCACATGCTGCAGTTGCAGTCGACACCGCGGCGAGCACGGACGGTCACCCGGTATCGAACCGCGCCGCAGTGGCAGCCCCCTTCGAGCACTTCAGGCGCGAGATCTGGCATCACTCCATGGGCTCGCCGCTCTCGCGGTCGAGCGTCATCCAGGGCGTCCCCGCGATTTCGACTTCAATAAGCTGTTCGCTAATCTCGAGCGAAGGTTGCGCGGTGAGCGAGCCGAGCTCTGCGCGCCATAGCTCCTTGCCAGAGGCGACGTCTTTCGCAATCAGGAGCCCCGGGTCTCCGATGCTCGCTTCGTAGAGCACGCCATCGCGCAACACCGCCGCGGCACTGCCTTCACCCGCCGCATCGCGCCGCGCGCTGGTGCCGCGCTCGATACGCGATGCGGCAAACCAGCCAACAGCGGCGACGCCGATCGCCAAAGCCAGCATGATGGAAACGACTCGCTTCCCCGATTTCGCGTCCTCCGCCACGCGCCCTTCTTAGCACGGACTCGGTAGACTGGGCGGGCGGTGACGGGCAGGGCGCGAAGCTTGCCGGAAGGTCGGGTGAAGTCCTGCAGGTCGACCTAAGTCGCCGGCGTCGACGGCCGCGCGAACCGGGGTCTGTTGAAAACGCCTTTCATCTTCGTTCGCACGGTTCGCGGGGGAGCTGCCCAAGCGCCCAGTTCGCGAGGAACCGGAGCTTTCGGGTGAATCCTTTTGGCCTCGGGCTGACTCCATTAGAGAAACCGGCGCCGACGGCTCTGTTGCTCGTCCACGACCGGCGATTCCGCGAGGAGGTTTCCATGAATGCGATATTCCCCCGAAACGAGCACACCGCCGACCGTGTCATCCGAGTCCTGGCTGGGATTGCGCTTCTGTCGCTGGTATGGATCGGTCCGCAGACACCCTGGGGCTGGCTCGGCTTGGTGCCCCTGGTCACCGGCTTGATCGGCAGCTGTCCGGTGTACCGAATCTTCGGAATCTCGACATGCTCGATCGGCAAGCGCACACCTCCTCAATCTCCGACAGGGACCTGATCGCCCGCACGGCGGAAGGAGATCGCCGTGCGTTCGAGCAGCTCGTGGAGCGGCACGCAGCGGCGGTCCTTCGCCTCGCAGAGGCGGTGAGTGATCCGTCGACCGCGGAGGATGCCATGCAGCAAACGTTTCTGAATGTGTACCAGCATGCAGCCAGCTTTCGTGGAGATGCGTCGGTCAGAACCTGGCTGCTCACGATCGCTCGGAACGCGGCACATCGTCTCCATGCCAAGACCAAACGCGAGGAGCTCGTCGAAGAGCCGCTGGTGCAACTCGGTATCGAAGCGGGTTGGGGAAGTGACGACCCTGAAGCGATCGCCATTGCTTCAGAGCGCAAAGACGCTCTGCGTGAAGCCATGTCGTCGCTGTCTGCGGAAGACCAGGAAGTGATCATCTTGCGAGACCTCGAAGGCCTTCGTGGGCCCGAGGCCGCGAATGTGCTCGGAATCGGCGAACGCGCCGTGAAGAGCCGGTTGCACCGAGCCCGGCTTCGCCTCGCCGCAGCGCTCCGCACTGCCGGGCGGGACGACGCACTCGCTCCCGAAGGAGGTCGGCCATGACCCAGAGAACCGTTGCGGGCCTTCGGTGCGACGAGGTTCTCGCGCAGCTGAGTGACTATATCGACGGCGAGCTCGACACGCCGGAAGTGAAGCGCATCGAGGAGCACCTGCTCGGATGCCCGAACTGCGAGCGATTCGGCCAGAATTTCGGGTCCATGGTCGTGTCGCTTCGTCGCGCGCCCGATGTCTCCCAACCCGTCGACTCGAAGCTCGTGGGTCGGTTGCTCGCCCAGCTCGATGTGCTGAGCGCGGGAAAGTAAGGACTGCGCATGTGGCGCAAGCTGGGCCCTCTTCTGATCTTCTCCACCGCGGTCGTCGGACTCTACGCGAGCGGTCTGCACGAGAAGATCGATGCTCAGCGTCTTCAGGCTTGGGTCCGGGGTGCCGGGGCTTGGGGGGGCGTGGCGTTCGTCGTCGCGTACGCAGTCCTGCAACCGCTCGGGGTCCGTTCGTTGTTGTTCCTCGTCACCGCCCCGCTGCTCTGGTCTCCCGCCATTGCTTTTTGCCTCAGCTGGTTCGGCGCCATCGCCGCCTCGATGGTGGGCTTCTTCACCGCTCGCTTCGTTGGGCGGGACTGGGCCCAGCATCGCGCGCCCGCACGGATTCGCAAGCTCGATGCCAAGCTCGCAGAAGATGGTTTTCGGACCGTGACGCTGCTCCGCTTAATCTTTTATACGACCCCTGCACTTCAGCTCGGGCTGGGCATCTCGCGAGTTCCCGTTCGTTCGTTCGTCTTGGGGACCATCGTGGGAGTGTTGCCCTTCACGCTCATCATGACTCTACTCGGCGCGGAGCTGAGCGCGTTCTTTTGGAGCTTGCTCGCATGAACGTCGTGGCGCGATCCCGTCGTGCGCGTCTCCCGATCCTGGGGTCGCTGCTCGCGCTGATGATACTCGGCGCCGGTTGTACGGGCTTCCTCCAGAGTCTCGGCGCGAAGTGGGCGACCAACAAGATCTCCAACGTGTTCGATCTGGACGAGTCGCAGCATGAGGCTACGCGACGCGCCGTGGACCGCGCCATCGCCGAGGCGCCCGAGCTGCTCGGGCCGCGCATCGATCTCTTGATTGCGACCGTCGACCGCTCGCTCTCGAAGGGCATGGACGAGCGGAGCATGTTGGTGATCGAACGGCAGGTCGACATCCTCTTGGACAAGGCGGTCGCCTGGATCATCGATGAAGCCGCGCCGATCTTGGCGACTCTGCGGGACGATCAGATCGACCACGCGCAGCAAGAGCTCGACGAGCGCCTCGAGGAGACGCGCAATGAGCTGAACGCGCCGCCTGAAGAGCGATCCCAGACCCGGCAGGACAAGTTCGTCGCCGCGATCGAGAAGTGGACCGGGCGCCTCAGCGACACGCAGGAAGAAAGAATCCGTTCGTACGTCCGGGACATGCCCGACGAGGCCGTCGACCGCCTCAGGGCGGATGAGCGGCGCCTCACTCGGATCGCGGCGGAGCTTCGCAAACACCCTGGAGCGCCCGCGATTCGTGATTTGCTTTGGGATGCCTGGAGCCAGCGCGAGGACTGGGGCCCGGGCACTCGCTCCGCGGAAGCGCGGCGAGCAGATGGACGCAAGACGCTCATCTTCGTCTACGAGCTCCTCGAACCGGAGCAGGTCGATTACATGAGCGAACGGCTTCACGAGATGCACACGACCGTGAAGAAGCTCCTGGGAACGGGGGAGGGGTAGAATGGAGCAAGGTCGGATCGCACCAGTCCCCCGTACGTACCGGAGCGGTGAGCTCTTCGTCGACTTGTTCTCGGTCATGAAGCGAGCGCCGTCGCTCCTCGCGATCTGGATCCAGCGTCGGTTGCCACCCGACATGCGCGAGAAGATCATCGTGGCGGTGGCACAAGCCAATGCCTGCCGCATGTGCGAGCACGCGCATACTCGTATGGCTCTGCAGGCGGGTGTCACCGACGCGGAGCTCGCTGCGCTCGAACGCATGGACGAGACGAGCTTGGACCGGCGCACCTGGCTTGCGCTCGCTCATGCGAGAGAGCGCGCGCAGGCCAACTTCGCCGCCGAGGTCGAACCGGAGCACCATGCCGCGCTCGCGCGGGAGCTCGGCGTGCAGACCGTTCGCGACATCGAGGACGTCGCACGCGTGATGACCGTTGCAAATCGGGTTGCCAACTCGCTGAACGCGCTTTCCGACCGCCGCCGCGGCAAGCCGATTCCAGGGAGTCGCTTACGCGACGAGCTTATGATCAACCTGTTGTTTCTGCCGGGCGCTTGGCTAGGCACGCTCATTGCGGCGGCTCGCCAGCGCAAGTCCCCACTCGCCGTCTGGCGTCAGGCTCGCGGCTACTCCGGACGCACTTGAACTCACCTGAGGCGCTGTGTACGGTTCAGACTCGCCTTCTGGAGTGGAGTGACCATGAGTCGATGGGTGGTTTTGTGCATTGTTCTCGCCGCGTGCAGCTCGAGCAGCGGCGCGGACGAAGAGCCCGCGGACTTCGAAAAGGGAGAGCTGACTCGATGCTTGGTCGAGTCGGGCGCCGTTAGCGCAGATTGTGTGGACGCCTATGTCGCGGAGATCGCTGCGTGCCGCCTGGACGGCGACGCTGCCTGTGAGGAGACTGCGCGGGAGTCCCGCGGTGCGCTCGAGATGCTGACGAATGCAGCTCGCCGCGACAACACGACCACCTGCACCGATGAAGACGCCTTCACGCTCGGTTATTTCGGAGGCGGTGAAGATCTCGGGGAGAAGTCCGCCGACGCATGCAAGCGTTTTGGAGAAGAGCTCCTTGCCCTCACGTTCTCTCCAGATCCCTCGTCCGAGCGAGATTGGCAAGCCTGTCAGGCTAGCGTTGCCGAAGGCCTCACGGGCTTGAGAGAGGCGGTCGTCGAGGCTGTCGGGCCCGGGTGCTCCGTGCTCGCCTTCGATCGTGATCAATGTGACAGAGCCGCTCGGGACCTCGCGGTCACCGATGCCAAGAGCGCCACCCAGAGCGCCATCATCGAGGGCTGTGGTGAAGCCTTCGATGCCCTCCGGCTCGCCTCGTTCGGTGCATCGCTCGAGGACCGTGTCGGCAGCCTGGTCGACGAGGTCGCCAATCGATCCCGCAACCTCGCCCTGTTCGCGTACCCTCCGAACGACGTCGGGCCGACCGCCGAGTTCGGGCCGTTCCCGATCGGGATCCGTACCTACGAGGCCGTCGACGAATCGCGCCAGAACGTGCCCGGAGACGGACCGAGGCCCGTGACATTCGATGTGTATTACCCGTCTACCCCAGAGGCGGTGGATGGTTTGCCACGCGAGATCGTTTCGCTTCTGGGGATCGAAATTCTTCCGGCGCCGGCTTACCGTGATGTCGAGGTGGCGGAAGGGACCTTCCCGATGGTGCTCTTCTCGCATGGCTTCGAGGGAGTCCGGTTTCAGTCCTTCTTCCACGTGGCGCACTTGGCGAGCCATGGCTTCGTCGTGGTGAGCCCCGACCATCATGGGAACACGATCCCAGACGGTTTCGACGGCATCGTCGACAAGGCAACGGCGGTGAACCGTGCCTTCGACATCAAGTTCCTGATGGACCAGATGCTCGACGAAGCCACCGCCCCCGGTGCGGAGTTTGCAGGTTCCGTGGATGCCGATCGCATCGGCATGTCGGGGCACTCGTATGGCGGCTACGAGTCGTTCATCCTCACCGGTGGGGAGGTCACCGGGTCCAGCTTGGACGAAACGACGGTCACCTTGGGCACCTTCACCGATCCGCGCATCAAAGCGATCGTGCCGATGGCGCCCCGAACGATGCGCCGGGTCGACGCCGTGACGCTGACCAGGAGCTTCTTCGCGACGGTCACCGTGCCCACCTTGATCATCGGAAGCGAGCTCGACATGACTGACCCGTTCTTCGTCGATGCGATGCGCGCCTTCGATGCGCTCCCCATCGGCGCCGAGCTCGTGGGTCTCGCCGAGGTCCTCGACGGAGGGCACAACACGTTCACCGACCTCTGCGAGCTTCAGCCGGACATTCTCGACCTCGTAGGCGGGGCCGAGGAGGGCTGCATGCCCTGGCACCTCCCCTGGAAGCACGCCCACGACCTGATTAATTATTTGGCACTCAACTTTTTCGACGGCGTCCTCAACGGCAACCAAGCAGCGCTTGATCGTCTTGCACCCGAGGTCGTCGGCGAAATCGAGGACCTCCGCTACTGGCGGAAGTAGTCGAAGCCTGCGCCCGCTCGAGCCCGCGTCGGTCAGAAGGCGTCGACACCGAGGCCGACGAAGCCGGAGAAGTGCGGGCTGTCGAGTAGCCATGGCGTCGGAAACGCCCAGCCCGCGCGCGCGTAGACCTGCCAACGGCCCCAACGTAGGTCGGTGAACAACGCGAGGCCGCCGATGCCCCCAAAGCTGTCGAGGAGGCCCTGCCGTCGTGGGTCGTTGATCGCCCCGCCAGAAACGAGAATGCCGAGCTCCTGCGGCTTGTCGGCCTTGGGCTTGATGTGGCCGCTCAACTGAGCCAGGCCGAGGCGCTCCGAGACGTTGGCCGACCACGGCAGGCCCGGAACGACGATCACATAGGGGTTCATGCCGCCGACGCGCAAGCGCGTGATGTCGTCTTGATGCCAGCCCCAGTTGAACGTTTCCTGGAGCTCGATACGGAAGCGGTCCCCCGTTTTCCAGCCCGCTCGGAGCCATTGGTTGAGGGTCCAGATCGCTTTCGTCGGGTCGTTTCGGTCCGGCTGAGTAGTGACGAATCCCCAGGAGCGCACCTCGGAGCGTACGTCGACGCCGACCGATGCACCGACGGCGACACCCTGAACCCGCGGGAAGAGCTTGGACGCTCGGTACTCCTCGCTGGGCGAGTCGATCTTCCAATAAATGTAACCGAGACGTGGCTCGAAGACCACGGTGTTAGGGGGCAGGAGATAGCCCGGGGGGTAGGTCTTGTTCTCGCCAAAGATCCAGTAGCGGACGTTGGTGAGCACCTCGAGCGTGTGGTGGTCTGCAAAGTGCCACTGGAGCTTCGGGAGGAGCACGACGTAGCTGGCGTTGAATCCCAGGTCCGAGTCGCGAAGGCCTTGCTCGTAGTACTGGTGCAGCAAGCCGGCGAACAAGAACTCGCCTCGAAGTGCAACCGAGAGCTCGAAGTCGTTTCCGAGCGGGATCCGCTCGATCTCCAGGTGGATTGTGTCGGTGTTGTAGAGGAGCCTCACGTCGCCTTTGCCGACTTTGTCCTGACCGACGGCTTCGAACAGGACGAAGCCAAAGCCAGTGACCTCTGGCACGAAGGCGAAGTCGCCACCGGCGGCGGCAGAGCCGCTCCAGCCTTCTGCACGCGCCGAGCCGGCGACGAGCATCAACGTGAGAACGATGGGTACTAGACGCATGGGACCTCCCAGTTTACATGCCGCAAATGCGAGCGATGTCGAACAGCACGTTTGCCTCCGAGCGCCGCCTTCTCATGGGCGTGCTGCTCGCCTTCCTCGGAGTCGCCCTGTTTGCGGCAATCGATATCGCTGCCGACCTCCACGAGGGAACAACGATCAGTCACGTCGTGGCCGAAGCGGCGATCTTGCTCGTCGCCATGTTGGGTTCGATCTTCATGGCCCATCGACTGGTTATGACCTTGCGGCGGG
>Ga0209536_100017790_pt1 | contig 10044 bp, 9 predicted proteins | sample DeeMarSeWOR28_12_FD_187461 | JGI IMG/M metagenome (GOLD analysis project Ga0209536, IMG submission 187461) | Marine sediment microbial communities from White Oak River estuary, North Carolina - WOR-2-8_12 (SPAdes) (version 2) | ecosystem: Environmental > Aquatic > Marine > Intertidal zone >... | reverse complement strand
CGCACTGCAGGCCTACTTGGAGGCGGGCGACCCGAGCGTACGTGCCCGAGCCGTTGGTGACGCCGATGCCGCCCTTCACATGGCTGTCCTGGGTGGTGAGCCGGAGCAGGAAGCCGAGGAGGTCGCCTTCGACCCGGATGCTGCCCTGAAGAAGGCTCTGACCCTGAGGGCGCGGATCGACGATCGCTTGCAGCGCTTGAGCGGTGAAGAGGCTGAACGGCTCAGAGAAGACTTGGAAGAGATGTTCGATTTGATCTCGCGCTACGTCTCGGAATCGGCGGACCGCCACTGAGGTTCCCAGCTAGCCACCCTCCTGCTGTCGCCTGCGAGCCTCGGCTTTCGCTCGAGTCTCCAGGTCATCCAGGGTTTCGTCGGGGTCCGGGGGAGGTTCCGGAGCGGCGGGTTTCGGTTCCGGTGCAGCCGGTGTCTCCGGCGCACTAGCGGCGGCGGGTTTGGGTATGACAACGTCCGGCTTCGCCGGCTCTGGCCGCGCGCTTGCCGAATCCATCGGGGTTGGAACGCCCGCCGTCTTTCGGATGTCATCCACCACATCGCGCATCTTCGAGGCGAGTCGGTCCAGCTCCGCCTGCGCGTGGCGCGGAGCCAGTTTGCCCTCACGGCCTTCCACCGCGATTCGGTTCATTTGACGGACGTGATCGAGGAGGTTGTCGGTGGAGGAACGCAGGTGTCCGTACTTGCGGCGGTCCAGACCGTGCATCTTCACGTCGTGGAGTTGATCGAGGAGCGGGTTCTCGACGTCGGCCTCGGGTTTGGTCTGAGACCAGAACACGGTGGCCAGCATGATGATGGCGGATGCCATGGCGCGGAGGAACAGATCAGGGAGGGCGAGGTTGACGAGCATCAACACGATCACCCCTAGCCCAACGACGGCCCAGTTCGTTCCCGGCTCTTGGGTAGGCTGCTGCTCGGCCATCGCCAGTTCCTCCATCTGACCTGTGAGGGGCAACGTCGGGGGCAGGCGCAAACTGCATATAACTATGCATTCTTGAGGCTTTTAGCGCTAGGGCTGCCCAGCGATTGCGCCGGAGCTACCGTTTCGCAGATTTGTGTTGACGGTAGGGCAGGTCACGGATTCTGTGCACATGAGGAGCGAAATGGGAAAGGCGCCTGCCGGCGAGGACCGAAGCATTCGACTGGCGCTGTGCCAGCGGAACCTGATCGTCGGCGATATCAGCGGCAACGTCGAGAGAATTCAGGAGAGCTTAGCCAAAGTTAAGGGAATGGGGGCCGACCTCGCCCTATTCCCCGAGCTGACCATCACGGGCTATCCACCCGAAGACCTTCTCCTCAAACCGCATTTCGCCGAAGATGCCGAAGCAGCCCTTCACGCTCTGGCCGATGGCGTGCAGGACATCGTGGCGATCGTCGGTTTCCCGGAACTGCGCGACGACTTGTTCAACACCGCCGCGGTGTTGGCGGGGGGTGAAGTCGCCGCCAGGTACCGCAAACGTTACCTGCCCAACTACGGCCCCTTCGATGAGCAGCGGTACTTCGCTCGAGGTGACGATGCTCTGGTCCTCGACATGGATGGGATCCGGGTCGGTGTGACCGTCTGCGAAGACCTGTGGTACCCCGGCGGCCCGGCGCAACGGGCTGTGATCGAGGGGAAGGCCGACATCCTGGTGAACATTGCGGCCTCGCCCTATAGCCGTGGGAAGGGCACGGAACGCGAGAAGATGCTGGCGACGCGCTGCGAGGACTACGGCTGCTACCTGGCCTTCTGCAATACGGTCGGCGGCCAAGACGAGCTGGTGTTTGACGGACACGGCATGGTCATCGACCCCCGGGGGTCGGTCCTTGCCCGCACCGCCCAGTTCGAGGAGGATCACCTCGTGCTGGACCTGAACCTGCGAGGCGTGTCGCAACACCGATTACACGACCCACGCTGGCGTCAACGCCAAGTTGCCTCGAGAGGTGGACTGGTGGTGGCTCCGGTTCGCCGTCCACATCGAAAGAAGGAAGCCCTCGAGCCCCCCGAGCTTGTCGAGCCCCTAGAAGCGGATGCAGAAGTCTACAAAGCGCTGCTGTTGGGCACGTCGGACTACTTCCGAAAGAACAGATTCGAGCACGTCGTGCTGGGTCTGTCCGGTGGGATCGACTCGGCGCTGGCCTTGGCCCTTGCTGTTGATGCTCTCGGTGCCAGTGCCGTCACGGCTGTGTCGATGCCCTCGCGATACACCGCCCAGCACAACCGCGAAGACGCGGCAGAAATCGCGCGCCGCTTGCGTGTAGACTTTCACGAGATCCCCATCGACGGCGTGTTCGAGTGCTATCTCAAGGGCCTAGAAGAACCTTTTCAGGGGACAGAGCCGGGCGTGGCCGAAGAGAACATCCAAGCCCGCATTCGCGGCAACTTCTTGATGGCACTATCGAACAAGTTCGGTTGGTTGGTGTTGGCCACCGGGAACAAGAGCGAGATGAGCGTCGGGTATGCCACGCTGTACGGCGACATGGCCGGCGGCTTCGCAGTTCTGAAGGACGTGCCGAAGACATGGGTGTACCGACTAGCCCGGTGGCGCAACCGTGACGGTGAGATCATTCCACAGCGGATACTGGACAAACCCCCCTCTGCTGAGCTGCGCGCCGACCAACTCGACAGCGACTCCCTCCCGCCCTATGAGATCCTCGATCCCATCATGATGGCCTACGTCGAGGGCGATCGCAGTCCCGAGGAGATCGAGAAGATGGGCTTCGACGGGGGAGTCGTGAGTCGCGTCGTTGGAATGATCGACGCGGCTGAGTACAAACGCCGCCAGGCGCCTCCCGGTATTCGAGTATCAGTGCGTGCCTTCGGCAAGGACCGCCGTCTTCCCATCACGAATCGATACAGGGCGGCGCCCACAACGGAATAGTCACACGCCGCGTCGGGCATCCCTCGGCGGGCCGCTCCCGGGCTCGCCACCCACGATCAAAGCAATTGGAATCCAGTAGATGCCCCCCTTGCGTTGAAGCCTCGCCGGGCGTCGCTTGTCCGCGATGGGTGTTTCGACGGGATAATGGCCTGGAGGTATCGAGATATGACGGAGTTGGGGGACTACTGGAAGCGGTTGTACGAGCTTCCCGGGATCGTTCGCAGACCTGAGGAAGCGAAGTTGAACGCTCTTCGGGATGCGGGAGCCCGTGTTCTGGCGGAGGAGCAGACGGAGTTCCAGCGAATCCTCATGATCGAAACCCCCAAGGGCGAGATCATGCTCCTGCTGGACGGTGAGATACAGTTCTATAGCGGGGACGAGCACCGTTTTCACGAATCGCTGGCCATCGTACCGTTTCTCTTCAGAAAGAATCGCATCAGACGTGTCGGTGTGATGGGTGGCGGCGATGGTCTCATCGCTCGCGAGCTGCTGGGCCACTTCGGTGATGAGATCGAACTCATCCGCATCATCGACATCGATCCCGCGATAACGCGGTTAGCCAAAGAGCACTCGCGATTGCTCGAGTTGAGCCGAAGCAGCCTGCTGGATGAGCGGGTCGAGATCATCAACGCCGACGCGCTGAGTTATCGAAGCGATGAGCCTTTCGACTTGATCTTGTGTGACCTGCCGGACGCAACGAGCCCGATCCTGGCCGGTTTGTACAGCCGCGAGTTCTATCAGCACCTCGCAGATCAGTTGGTCCCCGAACACGGACTCCTCGGGGTCCAGATCGTCTACGTCCCGCCCTTGTTCGACGGGGTCGTCAATACGCTCCGGTCGGTCTTCCCGGTCGTCACCGAATACGCCACCTGGATGTACAGCTTCGTGCGGGCCGGATTCGCCCTTTGTGGCCAGGAGCCTCTGGAATTGCGTAGAGACATCCCCTCCGGAACGCGTCATCTGACGCGCCAGGCGCTGGAGCAGATGTTCTACTTCGCGCCGGACGAGCCGCGCGTGAAGATTACGGACGTTGCTACAAGTGAGAATGGAAAGGTGCAGGAGTGGTACGGTACCTACCTCCGCGACTACTTCGAGGAGCGCATACTCTACTACTAGGCTACGTGGTCGCTCGATGCCAAGCCCGAGATGCTCTTGCAGCGGCCCTTCCGCCGCGCACGAGACGGCCGCCGAGCCAGGCTCAGTCTCTTCCTTCCAGAAATCCCCGGTAGACGAGATCCGATTCGACGCGGTCAGGAGCTAGCCGGTCGATCATGAAGTCGCGTGCGCGTGCCGCTCGTTCGGCGAGCGCGCAACTCACGATATCGACGGAGGCGTACCCATGTTCCGGGTAGGTGTGGATCGCGAAATGAGATTCCCGTATCGGCAGAAAGACCGTGAGCCCTTGCCCCGGGTAGCGGTAGACCGCGGGCTCTGCCAGCGGATGCAGATTCGCCGCCGCGGCCGCGCCTGTTAGGAGCCCTCCGATCGCGTCGGGATCGTTGAGGGTCTCGGCGTCAATGCCGTACATGTCCACCATCACGTGGGTCAGTACAGCGGTTTCAGCAGGAGTTTCGAGTGTAGCCACCTTGTACATTGTCACCCCCCCAAGAAAGCTGAGGTCATGTGTGCTTGCGGTAGCCAAGGCGGGTTCCAGGCGGCATCATTGTCCAGTTCACGAACCCAGCCTGAGGCTCGCGCAATGTCGAGCGAAAAATCAAGGGAACGCATTCTATATCCGCGGGAAATTCATGACAAGTAGGCCGCCCAATGCCGTGATCGTTGCTCCGGCAGCCTTCAAGGGGACGATGGGACCGACGGTAGTCGCGGACGCGATGGCCGCGGGAATCGCCTCCGTTTGGCCGGCCGCGCGACTGGTTCGCCGCCCTCTCTCCGACGGTGGGAACGGCTTGCTCGAGGCCTGGGCCGACCAACACGGAGGAGCTTTCGAGGCCCTTCAAGTCACGGGTCCGCTTGGCGGGCGAACTCAAGCCCGCTTTCTGCTGAGCGACGCGACCGTGGTCGAGTCGGCCGAAGCCTGCGGTCTGCATCTGATCCCGCCGAGTCAGCGGGATCCGCTGCATGCTACGACTCGCGGTGTCGGCGAATTGCTGCGCGTCGCCGCCGAACAAGATGCTACCACGGTCGTCTTGGGCTTGGGTGGCAGCGGGACGGTGGACGGTGGCACCGGCATGGCCCGGGCGCTGGGGTGGAGTTTTCTCGACGGATTGGGCCGCGAGTTGCCCGATGGCGGTTCCCCGCTAGTAGACTTGGTGTCGGTCCAACCACCATCCTCGAATCCACTCGAAGGTCGAGTCGTAGCGCTGGCCGATGTCAACAACCCGCTGGTCGGCCCGAACGGGGCCGCTCGGACGTACGGGCCGCAAAAGGGAGCCAGCCCCGAGGCGGTGGAAGTCCTGGATGCGGCTTTGGGTCGACTGGCTGACGTCCTGGCGGCCGATCTGGGCCTGTCCGTCACTGACCTTCCTGGCGCCGGGGCCGCCGGCGGGCTCGGGGCGGGCGCGGCAGCGTTCCTTGGGGCCAAGCTGGTTGCGGGGGCAGACTGGATGATCGAGCGAGCGGGCTTGCGAGAGTTGCTGCGAGGCTCGGACGTTCTGGTAACCGGTGAAGGCCGCTTCGATGTGCAGAGCGGCATGGGAAAGCTGACCGGTCGCGTTTTGGATGTCGCTCGCGCGGCAGGGCTGACTGTCGTGCTGGTGTGTGGAGAGGTTGAAGGCCAGCTGCCTGTGGGTGTCGTGGCGATGGACGCCGGTGGCCGAACGCTGGGCGAAGCCGACTTGGCCCGCTTGACGGAGGCGGCTTGCCGCAGCATCACCAACGGGGATAGACTTTGAGGCCCCCTCAAGCCACCTGTGGTGATCGCTAGCCACCAGAAGAACAGAGGATTGATGTCGAACGCAGATCTGATGGAAAAACTCGTCTCGTTGTGCAAGCGGCGGGGCTTCGTCTTTCAGTCGTCCGAAGTGTACGGCGGACTCGGCTCGGTGTGGGACTACGGTCCGCTGGGCGTCGAGCTCAAGCGCAACGTCAAGGATCGCTGGTGGCGAGAGATGGTGACGGGTCGACCGGATATCGAGGGTCTGGATGCGGGAATCCTCATGCACCCCGATGTCTGGGTAGCCAGCGGCCACGTCGAGGGCTTCACCGATCCGTTGGTCGAGTGCAAGAATTGTCACCGCCGTTTCCGGGCGGACGAGGTCGAAGACCAGTGCCCGAGTTGCGGGATGAAAGAGCAGTTCACCGACCCGCGGATGTTCAACCTTATGTTCCGCACGTTCATGGGCCCCGTCGAGGAGGAGGCGGCACAGATATACCTGCGCCCCGAGACCGCACAGGGGATCTACATCAATTTTTTGAACGTGCTGAATTCGTCACGCCAGAAGATCCCGTTCGGGATAGCGCAGATCGGCAAAGCGTTCCGCAATGAGATCACACCCGGGAATTTCATCTTCCGGACGCGCGAGTTCGAGCAGATGGAGATGCAGTTCTTCGTGAAGCCTGGAACGGACAAGCAGTGGTTCGACTATTGGCGCAGCGAACGGTTGGAGTGGGTGAAGTCGCTGGGCATCCGACCCGAGCGATTGCGCCTCGAGCAGCATACGCGCGAGGAACTGGCCCACTACGCCTATGATGCTTACGACATACAGTACGAGTTTCCTTTCGGATGGCAGGAATTCGAGGGTATTCATAATCGCACCGATTACGACCTCAGTGCCCATCAGGGTCGCTCGGGTAAGAAGCTCGAGTACTTTGAGCAAGCGTCCAATGAGCGATACATCCCTTACATCATCGAGACTTCGGGCGGTGTGGACCGTCTGATGCTGGTGGTGCTTGCCGACGCCTATCGCGAAGAGGAAGTCGAGGGCGAGACGCGTGTTGTACTCAAGCTTCAACCTCAGCTGGCACCCATCAAAGCAGCCGTTTTCCCTCTGGTCAAGAAGGACGGCATGCCCGAGGTAGCCCAGAGGATCTTCGACGATCTACGTGGCCGCTACCCGGTGTTCTACGATGCGTCGGGTTCGATCGGTCGCCGCTATCGCCGCCAGGACGAAGCCGGGACTCCCTTCTGCATAACGATCGATGGGCAGACACTGGAAGACGATACGGTGACCGTCCGCGACCGGGATACTCTGCAACAGGATCGCGTGTCCACGGGCAAGCTGGTGGAGCACCTGGCCGAGGTCATCGGGTGAGGAATAGCGGGTGAATCTGGGACGGCTCGTCTGGTTCGGTGCGGGTGCCGCGGCGGGTCTCTACCTGGTCGACAAACGGCGGCGCAACCTGGGGACCGAGCCGCCCGCCCTCAGAGGACATCGCGGACGCTCGCTGCAGCCGGTTCTGGTGGAGCTTGAAGGAGGCGAGTGCGTTCCGGTCATCGATGTAGGAGAAGGCCCGGCTCTCGTGCTCATCCCGGGCCTCACGGGCGATAGCCAGGTCTTCCGTCACCAGATCGCGGCATTCTCCGCTCATTACCGTGTCGTCGCTCCCAATCTGCGAGTCGAGTTCGAGGGAGTGGAGCGTAGGTTCGACCAGTTTGCCCACGACGTCGCTACCGTACTGGATACGCTCGGTGTCGAATCGGCTTGCGTCCTCGGGCTGTCGTTCGGCGGACCGATCGCTCTTCGCTTCGCCACGCTCTATCCCGATCGCGTTTGGGGAATCGTCCTGACGAATACGCTGGCGCGACTCGACCTCTCCCATGTGGGACTGAACCGGACGCTACTCATACCTATCGCGCGCTGGACGTCGCGATTCGCACCGGAGGTGTTGATGCGTCGACTCTCGGACCTGTGGGGGCGTCTGGGCATCTGGGTGTTCGACCCCTCTCCGGGTAACGAGAGAATCATCGAGTACGAGCTTCAAGCTCCACTTCGGATTCCGCTGTCGGTGGGCAGTGGGCGGATGGACACGTTCAAGGAGTGCGACTTGCGTCAAGACCTGAAGCATATACAGCAGCCGGTCCTGATGATCGTGGGTGCGACGGATTCTTTCACGCCGATGGCATGGCAGCGCGAGATTGCGGGATTGCTTCCCAACGTTACTTACGTTGAGATACCCCGCGGCGGTCACCTCTCGCTCATCTCGCATGCCGAGATATTCAACGAGGCGATGCTCGACTGGCTGGAGCAACAGACCGCGTTTACTGACGCCGCTGCCCGGCACCCGTCGTCCGCCGAAACCCAATGAGGGGTTAGCGCATTGAGTTCGCGACCTGAAGTCTTCGCTTCCCGCTGGGGGATGATGCTCGCCATGCTGGGTATGGCGGTGGGTACAGGCAATATCTGGCGATTCCCGCGCATCGTGGCAAAGAACGGAGGTGGGAGTTTCCTGGTGGCGTGGGTCGTGTTCCTGCTGCTGTGGTCGATACCGCTCATCCTCGTCGAGTTCTCGTTGGGAAAGGCGACACGACGCGGAACCGTGGGCGCTTTCGGCAAGTTGATCGGAAAGAACTTCGCCTGGATGGGTGCATGGGTCGGTTGGTGCGCCACGGCCATCATGTTCTACTACAGCGTCGTGATGGGTTGGTGTATCCGGCATCTCGTGGCGACGCTCACTGGTGAAATACCCGGAGCGACCCCGGATGCGTTCTGGAGCGGCTTCGCCGCCTCTCCGCAAGCCGTCCTGACTCACGGTATCGCCATCGGCCTGGGTGTCGCGGTCATCGCTTGGGGCGTCCGAGGCATTGAGAAAGTCGCCAGCATCTTGATTCCCAGTCTGGTGATACTCGTGGTGGTGTTGGCGGTGCGGGCGATAACGCTTCCAGGCGCGGCTGAGGGGCTCAACTTCCTTTTCACGCCGCAGTGGGGACAGTTGTTGGACTATCGTGTATGGTTGGAGGCTTTGACCCAGAACGCTTGGGACACGGGCGCAGGGTGGGGTCTTATCCTAACGTACGCCGTCTACATGCGAAGGAACGAGGATACCTCACTCAATGCCTTCACCCTCGGCTTCGGCAACAACTCCATGTCCCTGTTGGCGGGGATCATGGTTATATGTACGGCGTTCGCTTTGGCGCCCGACGCCGCGCAGCAACTCAGGGGTGTGGACAACGAGGGGCTCACGTTCATCTGGTTGCCGCAGTTGTTCGGTACGATGCCGGGCGGGCGTTTCTTCATGGCGCTGTTCTTCCTCGCTCTGACTTTTGCCGCCTGGACCAGCCTGATCTCGATGATCGAGTTGGCGACGCGAGTGCTTGTCGACGCGGGCATGCCCAGAAAACGTGCCATCTGGTGGGTAGGAATCGTCGGATTTCTGGCCGGTGTCCCCAGCGCGTTGGCAATGGGCTTCTTCGCCAACCAGGATACGGTGTGGAGCATCGGTTTGATGCTTTCAGGATTCTTTTTCGCGTTCGCGGTCATGAAGTTCGGTGTTCGTCGGTTCAGAACGGAACTGATCAACCATCCGGGGTCGGACCTCAAGGTGGGTCGCTGGTGGGAGTGGGCCATCGTACTCTGCGCGGTCGAGGCCGTCGTGCTGATGGCCTGGTGGTTCTTCCAAGCGTGGGGCGAAGGCTGGCGGTCGGCGTTCACTCCGTTCAGCACGTTCAGCATCGGTACGGTGCTGCTCCAGTGGGTTGTCGTTCTGGTGGTGCTGTGGCTCATCAATCCGTGGTTGGCCAGTCGATCTGGGGCGCCGGAGAGTGGCGGAGGGGCCGAACTGGAGATTGAAGGGGTTGTCGAACCCTAGGTTGGGACGACGCTTATGATGCGCGACCAGCCGACTACCGGTCGGATCACTCCGTACGAAGTCGTGTTCGGGACGAGTGGGTTTGCCGAGCGCGAGTTCCCGGTAATTGACGAAGAAGCGAAGCGTGCGAGCGCGCAGGGCTTGAGGCGCGACCAGTTTGCCGGCCTCGAGAGCCTGCAGATTCTCTATGATTGCGTCTACCGTGGCGCCTTCGGCTTCTACGACGTCCTTCTCCGCGGTTAGCGTCCGGAGAGGTGTCGGTATGCGGACAGTTACTGCCATATCAGGTCTCCTATCTGGTTTGCGTAGGGATCGATCGATGCGCTGATGACTACGCTGCGACGCGTGGCTCGGGATCGCGCTCGAGAGCGGTCTCGAACTCTTTCAACGATGGTCCGATCTCCGCGAATATGTTCGTGTTGTCTTCAAGCACTTCGCGCGTCTTGAGCCCGTGTCCAGTTATGCA
>Ga0209536_100017788_pt1 | contig 10045 bp, 7 predicted proteins | sample DeeMarSeWOR28_12_FD_187461 | JGI IMG/M metagenome (GOLD analysis project Ga0209536, IMG submission 187461) | Marine sediment microbial communities from White Oak River estuary, North Carolina - WOR-2-8_12 (SPAdes) (version 2) | ecosystem: Environmental > Aquatic > Marine > Intertidal zone >... | reverse complement strand
GCGGACAAAATTGACCACTGCGGTTTTGATTCCACTAAAACTGAAATCCAGGGAGTCCTTTTCCAAATAGGCTCGTGGAAAAGAAATGGCTTGAGGATTCCCTTTGCGAGCAAGGCTATCGATAACCACCCCACCAGGATAACCAAGGTCCAGAAATTTGGCCACCTTGTCAAAGGCCTCCCCAGCAGCGTCATCCCTGGTCCGCCCCAGCAAATCAATACTGCCATAATCCTTAACAAGGTAAAGGTTGGTGTGCCCTCCGGAGACTACTAGGGCTACAACAGGAAAGGAAGGATCCGACTCCTGCATAAAAGCGGCCTGAATGTGACCCTCCAGATGGTTCACAGCAACCAGCGGTTTACCGGTGGCATAGGCCAACCCCTTGGCCACCCCAATACCAACAAGGAGTGATCCTACCAGCCCTGGTCCCTGGGTAACAGCGATACCATCTACTGAGGACATCTGTAGATCTGCCCTTTGCAGGGCTTCTGAAATCACCGGGATGATTACTTTGACGTGCTGTCTGGAGGCCAGTTCTGGAACCACACCACCATAGGGGCGATGAATGGTAACTTGAGAGGAAACTACACTGGAAAGAATGCGGTGCCCATCTTCCACCACTGCCGCAGCGGTTTCATCACAAGAACTCTCTATTCCCAGTACGATCACGAGTCCTACCTCTCCAGTTTTTCTTTGTGCTGCCCGCCTCTCAGTTGGCTGCGGAAGAGCAGGCGGCTGGCAGCCGACAGCTGGCAGTTGCTATTATCCTCACAAGGTGAAAGTAATCTTACTCGTTTTTATTCCAATTAACTAGTAAGGAAATTTTACATATTTGCTCTCCATTGATGTTGATCTTTCTGGCCCCTGTCTGCTGCCTACTGCCTGCTGCCTACTGCCCGCTGCCTGCTGCCCGCTGCCTGCTGCCCGCTGCCTGCTGCCCGCTGCCTGCTGCGCATGCGAGTAGCGCATGCGCCAAATTTCTTGACTTCCTTTATCTGCTCTTTTATTATGTCAAAAGTGACATAAAGAAACCTTTTTTCGACTGCTAGTGGATTATCCTCGATTAGTTCTTGGAAGACTTTAATGACCCTGCTTACTGATCGCTATCAACGGCCTATTGACTACCTCAGGGTTTCCATTACTGACCGTTGCAACTTGCGCTGTGTCTATTGCATGCCCTTAGGGGGTGCAGTCAAGCTAGACCATGAAGATATCCTCTCATATGAGGAGTTCCTCCACCTCATTCAAATAGCGGTGAACATGGGTATAAACAAGGTCCGGCTTACGGGAGGAGAACCTCTCGTCCGCAAGGGAGTTGTTGATTTCTGTCGACGCTTGGCCAAAATAACCGGTCTACAGAGTCTTAGCCTCACTACCAACGGAGTACTCCTGGAAGAACTCGGCCAGGACCTTTACGCTGCCGGTATCCGCCGCATCAATGTTAGTCTGGATACTCTCCAGCGTGAAAAATTTCTGCGCATCACCCGTCGTGATGAGTTCGATAAAGTCTGGCGCTCTATCCAGGCTGCCGAGCGAGTCGGGTTCAATCCAGTAAAAATTAATGTGGTGGTAATGCGGGGGATCAATGATGACGAGGTTCTGGATCTCGCGAGACTGAGCCTCCATCACCCTTATCACATTCGCTTTATAGAGTTCATGGGCTTTAACAACGATAGCCAATGGAACCTCCAGCATTACTTTAGCGCCGATGAGATCCTGGAAAAGCTCCGCCAGGTGGGCTCGCTGGAGCAAGTGGTCGCTCAGCACACCAACGGCCCTGCTCTCCATTTCCGCTGGCCGAATGCAGCAGGCATGATCGGCATCATAAGTCCGATCAGTCACCACTTCTGTCCCACCTGCAATCGATTACGCCTCACCGCGGACGGCAAATTGCGTAACTGTCTTTTTTCCGACCAGGAAGTGGACATTAAATCACCTCTCCGCCAAGGAGCGACAGATTCTGAGCTGTCTCAACTTCTCAGAGATTCTATTGTAAACAAGCCCGAAAAACATAGCCTCCAGCCTGACGTCTTCCGCAAATGTCAAAGCCGCCCAATGGTTGCCATAGGTGGTTAGGTTAGATCTTTCTGTCCTTCTCTCGTTGACTCAAACTCCTTTCCGTTCTAGAATCGTCCTGTGTCTGTCCAAGGTTCGACTTCTAACCCTCCCGGGAAATAGCGATGACCGATTCCAACCCTCTCGATCAGGCCCTACTCGAAGCAGTTCTCCAGTCAATCCCCCACGGAATCCTTTTGTTTGAGCCCTCAGGAAAGATTTTGTATGCCAACAATTTCGCTGAGCAGCTTTTCGGATTCCGGCCAGGCGAGTGGAGTGACCATGCGATTTCTTTCTTGTTCCTGGAAGATGACTACGATATTTTTCTGCCCAACATAATAAAACTCACTTTGGATAAAGGAAGCTTCGAGGGAGAGGCTCTTCTCCGGGATCGAAAAGACCAAAAGTTCTTCGCCTATCTCACCACATTCCTTTACCGCGGCAGTCACAAAGATGTTCTTGTTTTAACCATTCAGGATATTGGCACCCTAAAAACCCTTCAGCGCGAGTCCATTGAAACGGAGCGAGTGCGGTCCATGGCAAAAGTGGTGGATCAGATGGCTCATCACATCCGCAACCCGATTGCTGCAATTGGTGGATTTGCCGCCCGTCTACTCAAAAAGGGTCTGGACGAAAAAGACAGACAGCTTTACAAGGAAATCATTTATCAAGAAGCCAGCAGGTTGGACAACCTGCTCAGGAATCTGGCCAGTTTCACCACCTTACCCCTCCCCACTATGGCAGAAGACAATTTCGAAAACCTGTTGAAACGATCTAAAGATATGGTTCCCGACGCTTTACTGGCGGCAGCCTCGGATTGGCAAACACCTCCAAGCGAAAAACTACGCTCCCTCCGCGCCTTTATGGATGTGGAAACCCTCGCCCTATGCTTGGCCAACATCTTCACAAATGCCTTGGAATCGGGAGATCCAAGTGTGGTGCTCAATTTTGATGTGGCCGAAAGGGCTGACCGCGTCCGATTTGCTGTCCGTGACGACGGCGGCGGGATTAAACCGGAGAACCTACCCCTCGTTTTTGACCCTCTTTTCACCACGAAAAACGACCACGTGGGTCTCGGCCTTACAATAAGTCAGAGAATCGTTCATGATCACGGCGGAAGTATTGAAATTGATAGTGCAGTTGGGAAGGGAACTACGGTTACGTTGGAGATACCGCGGGAGAAGCGGAGACCGATTAGGGTAAGACGATTGTAAACCAGCAGGCAGCTAGCAGCAAGCAGCTTTCTAAAGTGCAATTAGATAATCATACTGCTGCCTGCTCTGCGCTGCACGCTGCCTGCTCGGCGGTGCTTAGTGTCTAGTGCTTAGTGCCTAGTGTAAGGTACTGCTTGAGCCGCCTGACAGTGGCCGGTCCTATTCCTTTTACCTCGCAAAGATTATCTAACTTGGAGAATCCCCCCTTACGGATCCTCAAAGCCACAATCCCATCCGCCAACTTATCATTGATGCCGGGTACTTGGGTCAACTCAGCTACGGAGGCCTGGTTTACATCAAGTGGCACCCCCAAAGCCAGACGGATGGGCACCGCCATCCACTCCAGTCTCTGACTGGCAAAACCGCTTGGCTCAGTTATAATTTGAATTCTTCTACCGTTTCCTATCTGATCTTGAGCCCATGCCGATTCGTCTACCTGCCTTAACGGAGATAGTAGTCCTCCAGCCCGAGCTAACACCTGAGCTACTGTAACCGCTTGATAGAAGGAGTAGATCCCTGGATTTTTTACCTTTCCGGCTACTTGGATAAAGACATATTTCGTCGGAAGTTGAGGGGATTTTTTGGACTTACTATGCTGGGTATGGTGACTCCAGCCGTAGACAGACAACAGAAGGAGTGACACCAACAAAACAACCAGCGCTTGAGAGCGGGAGAAAGAGTTCATTTAAGCGAAGGCGGTCAAGGTTTCTACCGTTAGCGGAACACCAAATGTCTAGTCTGCAGAAGATGGTATTTTGGAGTAATGGAGTGTTGGAGTGGTGGAGTACTGCTCCATTACTCCTGAGGACCCCTGAAAAGCAAGGCTTGCTAATGCTCTCAAGGTGTCCGTCTAAGCCAAAGGGTAAATCTTTACTGCTTCTGTTCTTTCTCGTCCTTGAACATCTTATAGTTAATGCTGTCAACCAGGGCCAGCCAGCTTGCCTCAAGGATGTTTTCCGAAACTCCCACCGTACCCCAGATGTTGTCTTTGTCTACAGATTCTATGAGCACCCGGACCTTGGCGGCGGTTCCTTCCTTGCCTGGCAAAACTCTTACTTTGTAGTCATTTAGTCTCATGTTGGCGAGCTCGGGATAAAATTTCTCCAAAGCCTTACGCAAAGCGTTGTCCAGGGCATTCACCGGCCCCACACCGGTGGCAGCTGTGTGTTCAATTTTTCCTCCAACCTTGACCATCACCGTAGCCTCAGACTCGGAAGGTTGGGCTTCATCAGTTTTGGATACGAGGACCCTAAAGCCCACGAGCTCAAAGTACCGTTTTACCCTTCCCAGGGCCTGATTCAACAAGAGCTCAAAAGACCCTTCCGCCGCCTCGTATTGAAATCCCTCGTGCTCAAGCTGTTTGAGCTCTTCCAGAACCTGCATGGCAACAGGATCTTTGCTGGAGATCTCGATGCCGTATTGCTCTGCCTTTTGTTTTATGGTGCTGCGACCCGAGAGGTCTGACACTAGAACACGCCGACGGTTGCCAACCAACTCAGGGTACATGTGTTCATAGGTTTCGGGGTTGCGCTCAACTGCCGCCACGTGTATCCCACCCTTATGGGCAAAGGCACTTCTGCCCACATAAGGCTGGTACCTGAATGGCCGAACATTAGCCAGCTCGAGAATGTAGCGAGAAGTCTCACGTAGTCGAGTGAGTTGTTCATCTGTGATGCAATCTAGCTTTAGTTTCAGCTTAATAGCCGGAATGATACTACACAAATTGGCATTGCCACAGCGCTCCCCCACCCCGTTCATGGTGCCTTGCACTTGATTTGCGCCCAATTCCACCGCCGCCAAGGAGTTGGCTACAGCCAACTCAGAGTCGTTGTGGGTGTGGATGCCAAGCTCTGCCTTGGGAAACTCCTTCTTGACCCGCTTGATAATCCTCTGAAGGTCGGTGGTCAGGGTTCCGCCATTGGTGTCACAAAGTACCAGGCACTCAGCCCCTCCCTCCAGTGCAGCCTTGAGGGTAGCAAGGGCGTATTCGGGATCAGCCTTGAAGCCATCGAAAAAGTGCTCGGCATCATATATAAGCTTCCATATCCTGGGCCGCACGTAGGCCAGGGAGTCGCGGATGATCTCAATATTGCGCTCCAGAGTCGTTCGCAGCGCGTCCCGCACATGGACGGTCCAACTCTTGCCAAAGATGGTAATCACCTCTGTTTTTGCTTTAAGGAGAGCGCCCAAGTTGCGGTCTTTTGCTGCCGAGGAGCGCGGATTATGGGTGCTACCAAAGGCCGCCACCTTGGAGGTTTTCAGCTCGTAGTTTTTAATTTCCTTGAAATAGGCAACATCTTTCGGATTCGAGCCTGGCCAGCCACCTTCAATATAGTGTATCCCCAAGTCGTCGAGCTTCTTGGAACAGCGAATTTTATCTTCCAGGGAAAGGTTGAAGTCCTCGGCCTGGGTCCCATCCCTCAATGTAGTGTCATAGATCTCAATCTTACGCATATCTCTTTCCTATTTTTCAAGTTTTGTTACCTAATCGGTAGTTTTTTACCCCCACAACCCTATAAAATAAGAATATCGAATATCGAAATACGAAACAAATACGAAATTCCAAATTCAAATGCCCCAAACCCTTCCTCTTTTGATGAATCTGACTTCGTCCACATATGCTGGTGCTGTTTTGAATTTTGGATTTTGAACATTTGGATTTGTTTCGAAATTCGTGCTTCGGATTTCGGATTTAGAATACATCTTTCCGAGCCACTCAATCCTTTTTGTACCACAGAAGAACACCACTACTACGTAACCGTGTGCCATCCTATTCTGGGATCTCGTGCTGCAATGGTTGATCTAGCTCGAAAGCATCGTGTAGAATCTGGACTGCCTTCGCCGTGTGTCGATCCTCAATCACACAGGAAACCTTTATCTCCGAAGTACTGATCATGTGAATGTTGATATTCTCGTTACCCAACACCTTAAACATTTTAGCGGCAACGCCGGCATGGTGACGCATGCCCACACCTATGACAGAGATTTTGGCGATATTTTCATCGCTGGAGATCTGCAGATCTTTCCACTCTTTTTTCATCCCCTCCAGGACGCGTATAGCTGCCTGCCGATCCAGGCGCGGCACAGTGAAGCTCAGGTTGGCCAGCTTAGTGTCGCCAGTGCTCCCCTGAATGATCATATCCACCACGATCCCTTCACTGGCGATCTCGGTAAATATTCTGGCTGCAACGCCGGGCACATCAGGCAACCCTGCCAGGGTTATGCGGGCGTCGCCTTTGCTATACGCCACACCTGAAACCAGCACTTGTTCCATGGACTTATCCTCCTTAACCACCATAGTGCCAGGCTCATCCACAAAGGAAGATCGGACATGAACGGGCACATTATATTTTTTGGCAAATTCCACCGAGCGAATGTGCAGCACCTTGGCCCCCATGCTGGCCATCTCCAGCATTTCATCGTAGGAAATGCGCTGCAGCTTCCTTGCTTTAGGGTATATACTTGGGTCGGTGGTATAAACGCCGGCTACGTCAGTGTAGATTTCACAGACATCAGCGGCCAAAGCTGCAGCCACCGCCACAGCCGTGGTGTCTGAACCTCCCCGGCCGAGGGTGGTAATGTTACCTCTCTCATCTAAACCCTGAAAGCCGGCTATAACTGGAATACAACCTTTGTATATATTATGCCAAATGGGTTCTGTGCGAATTTCACTTATCCGCGCGCGGCCATAGGCACGATCTGTGTAGATGCGGGCCTGATGCCCTAATAGAGACTGGGCCTCATGTCCCATATGCTTTATGGCGATACTAAACAGCGAAATGGTAACTTGCTCGCCCGTGGCTAGGAGCACGTCCTGCTCCCGGGGGTCCGGTTCCTCCGCCATCTTATGGGCCAGCTCAATAAGTCTGTCTGTCTCTCCGGCCATGGCGGAGAGCACCACTACTACGTCATCCCCGGCCTCGCGGGTCTGTATGACCCGTTTAGCCACAGCCTTAATTCTTTCCGGGTCAGCCACCGAAGTGCCCCCGTATTTTTGAACAATAAGCGCCATGGGGCTGTCTCCAACAGAGCAATAGAATCATAAACTAAAATGTTGCAGCTGGAAAATTGATCAATTCAAGTAAAATTGACTTATATTAACTTATAAAATAATAAAAATGACTCATACCCGTTGAAGTGTCAATGGAAAAAAGGAATTTAGGAGTTTCCCCAAAGATTATTGGCTCGTGGCTGCGGATTAAGCTCATTACAGAGTTCTGGGTGATATGGAAGGACAGGGTAAGCTATGAGGTAAACAGCATCGGAGCAACCGGTGCGAAGCCTCCACTGCTTGGAAGGACCGCCATCTGCATCGGCGCGAGGATAGTCCAACCAGCTCAAAGGTAGTTCATAATTGGCAGCGACTATGCTGGTTTACCGAGTAGCTTACCCTGTCCTTGCCAGGTATTCTCCACAGCAGATGGCAAATCCAAAAGGAGAAAATTGGGAAACTCCTGAAAAAAGGGATTGAGGCACGAGCAATCTTACTACTTTGTTACTTGAAACGACACCTAACAAGTCGCTGAAATCTTAAATTCCTAAATTACCTAATCCCTGAATTCCTGAATTAACAAATCCAGGCGATGTTTCGCATTCACCCCGAACGCACTGAAGATAAGACTTCGACTGGTTTCATCACTAAATGTCAACTGAACTTCTAGTCGCTCCGCCGGCAGATCCTTGCCTAGCCTTTCAGCCCATTCAATCGCTACTGCCCCGCCCCCGTAGAGAATTTCCTCGAGTCCCAGTTCCGACAACTCGGCACGGTTGCTCACTCGATATAGATCCAGATGATAAAAGGGAACTCTACCCGGATACTCGTTGATGATGGCAAAGGTTGGGCTGGTAATATAGAAATTCTTCGGCACCCCTAAGCCGCGAGCCAAGCCTTGACTGAAAAGGGTTTTCCCGCTTCCTAACTCACCTACCAAGGCAACTACATCACCCGGCTGCAAAAGCCGCCCAAGTTGTTCGGCGAGCAATTGAGTCTCTTGAGGGCTTTCGGTGCGCCTTTGCCACCTGCGCAGGGGTGCTTCATTTCTCATTGCGCATTTCTCATTTGACATTTGTCATTCATATAAATTGAACATCTGACTATTGTCTTAAATAGTTAATGATAAATGAGAAATGAGAGGTGGGAAATGAGTCTCCTGTTTCTAGCTTAACATATTATGTTCAGCCAACGATTTCAGTGTCATAGGTATTTCCGGTAGCAGATCCGTTGCCAGCATGCCCCGATCACCCCAGCGGTTGGCTAAGCGATCGGCCGCCTTACCGTGGCAGTAGACACCCGCACAGGCCGCGTCAAAGGGTGAAAGTCCCTGAGCCAAAAAGCCGGCTATCAAACCGGTAAGGACGTCTCCTGTTCCGCCGCTGGCCAGACCGGCATTACCGCTGCTATTTATTGCCAGTCGACCTTCAGAACTTCCAATCAAGGTTCTGGCACCTTTGAGTACAAGAGTTACCCCGTATTGCTCGCTGAAGGACTGAACCAGAGAAAGCCTTTCATTCTGGACTTCCTCAGCTCTACGTTTCACCAGGCGTCCCATCTCGCCCGGATGAGGAGTCAAAATCACCGGTGCTCGCGCTTTTTTTAGTACATCCAGCCGATCAACCAGTGCATTAATCCCGTCGGCATCGAGGACAACCGGGCACGGGCAGTTCTCCACCAGCTCCAGTACCACCTCAGTCGTCTCTTTATCGACGGAAAGCCCCGGCCCTAGAGCCAGTGCTTGTTTGCCCTTAAGTAGTGCGTGCAACCGGGGCAAAGCCGCCGTGCCCACTGTCTGATCAGCCGTTTCGGCCAAGGGCTCAGTCATAACCTCTGTGAGCTTGACCTCCATTAAGCCGTGAAGAGAAGTAGGCACCGCAAGGGTTACTAAACCGGCACCGGCGCGTGCCGCACCCAATCCGGCCATGGCACCTGCTCCCGTCTTTCCCACTGAGCCGCCCACAACCAGGACATGACCGAAAGAACCTTTGTGGCTGGCAAGAGATCTTGAGGGCAAAAGGGGAGCAAGATCGCTTGCTTCCAACCAAAGCCTTGGCGGCTCTCCAGTCTCTGTGACACTTCTCGGCAGACCAATGTCAACCACCTCTAGATAACCCACGTAGGTACATCCTGGGGTTACAAGCTGACCTACCTTGGGAAGCCCAAAGGTGGCAGTCACTGTGGCCTGCATACAGGCCCCCAATGGCACTCCGCTGCTGGCACTCAGCCCGGAGGGCAAATCAACGGCAAGAACCGGCCGGCCAAGCTGGTTAACCAGTTCTATGATTTCCCGGTAGAAGCCCCGCACAGGAGCATTGAGTCCAGTTCCGAAAACAGCATCCACTAGGAGATCGGCTTTCGCCAATTTTCTCTTCAGGCCAGCAAGGGATTTGTTGTCGAGGTACTCCTCCAGCTGAAGGCCGAGCTTCTCAACAATCTCCAGATTGATCTTGGCGTCACCCCTGTAGGTCTTCCCCTTTTTTAGGAGGTATACGGTAACATCCACTCGCTGCTGCCAGAGATGGCGGGCAATAACAAAGCCATCGCCCCCGTTATTGCCGCCGCCGGCCAGCACCGCCACCCGTTTCCTTCTGAGATCGGGAAAGTAGCGCCACATTACCTCGGTGGCGCCGCGACCGGCATTCTCCATCAAAACAACACCAGGGATACCCACGGCTTCAATGGTGGTGCGATCCATTTCTGCCATTTCTTCAGCTGTCACCGCTCTCATTCTCTCTATCCTTCAAGCACGACTACCGCAAGAGCGGAGTCGCCTTCATCCGAG
>Ga0209536_100017787_pt1 | contig 10045 bp, 7 predicted proteins | sample DeeMarSeWOR28_12_FD_187461 | JGI IMG/M metagenome (GOLD analysis project Ga0209536, IMG submission 187461) | Marine sediment microbial communities from White Oak River estuary, North Carolina - WOR-2-8_12 (SPAdes) (version 2) | ecosystem: Environmental > Aquatic > Marine > Intertidal zone >... | reverse complement strand
GACCCGGATCATGTGAAGCAGCAGGGCGGCGATCATGATGTTGGAGGCCCACCTGTGAATGCTCCGTATGAGCCAGCCGAAGCGTGCGGTATGGGTAATATACTCCACGCTCTGATAGGCCTTGTCCGGATCAGGCACATAATAGAAAATCAGCATCAATCCGGTGATTACCTGGATGATGAACATGAACAAGGGTGTGCCCCCCAGGCCCCACCACCATCTTTTCAGGTGATTCGGTATGGGTTCAGAGGATATTTTGATCAAAGCCTCTGTGTCCACCGGGAAAGATTCCTGAAACCAGCTTTTTAATCCCATGATCAGACCTCTTTGATGTCCTTGAAATAAACAAATACGTTGGGTCCCTCAATCTCGACCCGGTAAAGGTCCAGGGGTGCCGGCGGCGGGCCGGATAATACGTTCCCGTTCTTATCGAACCTTCCGTTGTGGCATGGACAGAAGAACTCTTTTCTGTCGCTCTGCCAGTAGACTGTGCAGCCCAGGTGGGAACAGATCGTTGATATGGCTTTCACCTCTTTCTCCCCGGTCCGGACAAGCATCAGGTTCCGGCCCCTGAGATCCTGGAAAGTCCTGGAGGCATCCAGCGGCAGCTCATCCAGCCCAACGGTAAAGATCCTTCTGTCGATCTCCCGTTTGAGTGGTGTAATAAATCGGACCCCCATTGCCGCGAGTCCGGCAAAGGCCGCACCGATGGGAAGGAAAGCGGCGATTGACGCCAGTGCCTTTCTGCGATTAATCATCATTCTGTTTTTTGTATGAATATGTCTGGAGTAAATGATAGCATGAGCCAGGCCCAATTATTCGCCGTGGTGTGATCCCCTCCTTTCAGAACCTGCATGGATTCACTGGCGAACATCTGGGAGTAACCTCCGCTTAGAGTTACATGGGCGGCAATATTCCAGGAGACCGACAGGTCGAGCTCCGTACCGAGATAGTTGGGCATATGACTTGCAGGATCCTCCGGATCCAGGATCCTGGCTGCAGAGGAGAAATAGTGGAGGGTCCCGTTCACGGTCCAGTTTCCCTTCTTGTAGGCCATCCGGGCGTAGGGATTCAGCAGCCCCACATTGTTCGCGTGGTTGCCCACATAGAAGTAGTCCATATGGCCGTTGAATTTGTGGTTCGTTCCAAAAAGCGGCAGAAAGGAGTGGTTTTCGGATCCTTCGTCCTGGTCAGTTCCTGTTAGAAATTCAATGCCGACGGCAGGGACAATGCCGGCGTCCATGGGTAAGGACAGGTCGGCGGCCAGGTATCCCGCAGATAAGTTTCTTTCCTGGAGGTCTTTTCCCATCTGGTAATAAGCCGATATACCGGACTTCAGTTTCCAGATATCGAAATTTACATAGGCGCCCAGCGTTTGCGAATAGTTTACGGAGGAATCGGCTGCCTGGATCCCGTTATTCAGGAAAAGTATACTCCCCTTTACCTTTCCGGGCTCTACATGCAACCACAGGAACTGCATGGTCTTATAGTTATTTGAGGTTTCGTAGAAGGTTGAACTAAGCCGTTCCTGGTCCTGGTTGTAAGCAAAACCGGCATGCCCTCTGAATGCTCCCTTCTCATAACGGAACAGCGCCAGGTCATGGCTCCTGCCCTGCTGGGCCCAGTTTACGTTGCCGAAAATGCGCTGGTCGTCGTAAACCAGCTCCTGCCGTCCCACTTTCAGATGTGCCTGGCTGGTAAAATGAAGTTCACCCCAGACCTCATGCACCGAGAAAAAATCATCTGTGAGGTTCAGCTGAGAAGTGCTCCCCCAGGTCCTGATGTCCTGGAGGGCCAGAAACAGGCTTACTTTTTCCGATGAATAGTCTAGTTTGAACCTGCTTCTCTGGGAAATAAAGAAAGCCGGGTCCTTTTCTGCGGGGGAAAGGGTTTTGTATCCGTTCCTGTATTCAAGCCTGGGTCGCAATTCGGCGGAAACCTTGAATTGGGCCCAAGATGAATTCATGGATAGCAGGAGAAGAAAAAAGCTCAGGCAAGTGAATCTGGGTGCACTGATCTTTAGGATTTTAAATGGGGTGTCTTTCGTCATTTTCCATAGATCTAAATGGCCTAGCTAAATTTGCAAAGCAGGATTGATTAAACGAAATATATGCATATACCGGGCAACAGAGTGTAACATATGTTACAGCCTGACGTTTTTCCTGCTAATTTGTGACTCCAAGGCCGCGTGGTTGATGATTCTGCCATCGGAAAAATAGCGGCCTGACCATAAAAAACTAATGATTTAGTTGAATAACTAATATATTAGTTATATATTTGACACGGATCCTGGATCATGTTCTTTGAAGAAGTGTGCGAAGCGTGCACCATGGTGCGGATAAATGAAAAGGGCTGCAAACCATATGGCCTGCAACCCTTCGATCCTCTGAGTGGAGCATATCGGAGTCGAACCGATGACCTCTTGACTGCCAGTCAAACGCTCTAGCCAACTGAGCTAATGCCCCAGCGCGGGCAAAAGTAATATAAAAATTGCAAGTACAAAAGGGTAGATTGGCAGAATTTTTGCAGATAAATACATATATATTATGGCATTTAAATAGCTTTGCTCAAATTCTTTTTGAAATATAATAAGTAAATCACTATTTTTATTGCCCAAATTCACGCGACATGGAACTAAAAAAATCGAAATCGGCTGACCTGGAGAAAAGAAAGGGAATGTTTCTCGAGATTGGTCTCGTAGTGGCCCTGGCTGTCATACTGGTTGCATTTGAATGGACACAAGGTGAAAGGAAGGATGCCAATGAGAGCGTGGTGTCTGAAATCGAGTTTGAGGACGAAATGATGCAGATTACCCGAAGGGAAGAGCCGAAACCGGAACCCAAGCCCGAGCAACCCAAGGTCGCTGAGGTGCTTGACATTGTAGATGATGATGTTGAGATCGAAGATGATTTCGATTTCGATATGGAAGCTACATCAGATACCGAATATGACTTCACCAGCATGGTAGGTGATGACGATGAGGAGATTGAAGAGGAGGAAGTATTCTACATTGTGGAGGATATGCCAACATTTAACGGAGGCGATCCGGCCATTGAATTCAGAAAGTACATTGCCCAAAACCTACAGTACCCGGAAATCGCTGCTGAGAACGGCGTTAGCGGACGTGTGATTGTTCAGTTTGCCGTGGACCGTACCGGGAAAGTGGTTGATGCAGTGGTTGTAAGGAGCGTGGACTCGGCCCTGGACAAGGAAGCCATCAGGGTTGTGATGTCCTCACCCAAATGGACTCCCGGAAAACAACGCGGGAAAGCGGTGAAGGTTCTGTTCACATTCCCCATAAACTTCGTGCTGCAGTAAAATTCCCTGCATATGATATTTGAGCCGGCTGAATGCCGGCTTTTTTTTTAAAGGGCCGGAAACCTTTTTTGCAGGGCCTCGTATATATGAGCGTCATACTAAAGCGTACAACCATGCGGACGATTATTATTCTTTTTATTGCTAGCTTACTGTTTGCCGGATGTGGATCAACCACCAAAAACCTGCAACAGGGGAACTATGATGCCGTGATTGACAAGACCGTGAAGAAGCTGATCAAGAAGCCCAATGCCGAAGATGCTGCTGAAATGGACAGGGCATACCGGCTGGCCAATGAACGGGATTATGAACGGATCAAGTATTTGAAAACCGAGAACAATCCGGACAATTACGATGAGATCTTCAGCCGTTACAATATGCTTACGGAACGCCAGAGAAAGGTACGTACGGTCACTCCTCTGACAGTGAGCGGGAATACCTACAGTTACGATTACGTGGATTATGATTCGGAGATGATTGCCTCCAAGCGAAAGGCGGCTGACTATTTCTACAACAACGGTAAAGGCCTGCTGGAGAACGCCCTTCAGAAGGAGGATTACAGGGATGCCTATTACCAGCTGTCAAAGGCCTCGGAATACAGCGGGGGACAGTTTGAGAATATTGATGAATTGATCTATGAAGCCCGCATGAAAGGGATCAGCAGGGTTATCGTTGAAGTGAACAACCAGTCACCCCTGCAACTTCCCGCACAGGTGGAAGAAGACCTGATCTCTTTTGATACCAGGGGACTGGGTAATGAGTGGGTGGAATATCATTTCAAACACGTGGATGACAATATCAACTATGATTACGCAGCACTGGTCAAACTGACGTCCATAATGGTTTCGCCGGATGAGGCCAAGGATGTGGATGAGGTATATACCAAGAAAGTTTCCGATGGCTTCGAATACGTACTGGATGCCAACGGGAACGTGATGAAGGATACGGCCGGGAACGATATCAAGCTGCAGAAATTCAAGGAGATCACCTGCACCTTGATCGAAACCCAGCAGTTTAAGACCGTGGAGATCAAAGGGGAAGTGGAGATCATGTCCCTGAATCCGGAACGCTTGATCCAGCAGGAGCCCTTTGGCGCGTCCAATCAGTTCGAGCATTTTTCTGCCAGGTCCATTGGGGATGAGGGAGCGCTAACGGAGGAGGCCCTGCTGAAGACCCAGCAGGAAAAGATTCCCTTCCCCACCGATGTGGATATGGTCCTGATGTGTACCGAAACCATTAAGCCGGCCATCCGAAATGTCATATATGCCAACAGACAATTTATCAGATAGAGCTTCGGGATATTGCCCTGAACACATCAGAATGGAATTTATTGAGGAGCCCTCCTTTGCGGGGGCTCTTCTTTTTAAGTAGCTTTTGCTATTTTTGAGCCCTTATTACATCATATGGGAGATTACTGGGATCATAGGCCGCAACGCGAAACGGCAGTGCTGGTGGGGGTGATTACCCACGACCAGACCGAGGAAATGGCACGGGAGTACCTGGAGGAGCTGGCTTTTCTGGCAGATACTGCCGGAGCAGAGCGACGTGCGGTATTCACTCAGCGGCTCGATGTACCCCATCCCAGGACCTTTATAGGAAGCGGTAAATTGTTCGAGGTCAAAGAATTTGTAAAGAAGGAGGAGATCGATCTGGTGATCTTTGATGATGAGCTCAGCCCTTCACAGCTCCGGAATATTGAGCGGGAGCTCAATTGCAGGATCCTGGACCGGACAAATCTCATTCTGGATATATTCGCCGGAAGGGCCCAGACCGCCCATGCAAAAACACAGGTTGAGCTGGCCCAGTACCAGTACCTGCTGCCCAGGCTTACACGAATGTGGACCCACCTTGAGCGCCAGCGCGGTGGAATTGGATTACGGGGTCCTGGTGAAACCGAGATCGAGACCGACCGCCGGATAATCCGCAGCCGTATAGCCAGGCTGAAAGTGCAGCTGGGTAAGATTGATAAACAGATGATGGTGCAACGAAAGAACCGTGGCAAAATGGTCCGCGTTGCACTGGTGGGATATACCAATGCGGGAAAATCAACATTAATGAACCTGCTGAGCAAATCGAAGGTTTTTGCCGAGGATAAGCTTTTTGCCACCCTCGACACCACGGTGCGCAAGGTGGTGGTTGAAAATCTGCCATTTCTTCTTTCTGATACCGTTGGTTTTATCCGGAAACTGCCCACACACCTGGTGGAATCCTTTAAATCCACCCTGGATGAGGTCCGGGAGGCCGATATCCTGATCCACGTGGTGGATATATCGCACCCCAATTACGAAGAACAGATCGAAGTGGTGGAAAGCACGCTCAGGGAGCTTGGAGGCGGCGATATTCCCACCATGCTGGTCTTCAATAAGACAGATGCTTATTCCTATGTGAAAAAGGATGAGGATGATCTGACTCCCTCTACCAGGGAGAACCTGAGCCTGGATGATCACATAAAGGACTGGACCCGCTCACATCCCGGTTCACTTTTTATTTCCGCCCTTAAGAAGTCCAATATCGATGAGCTTAAGGACCAGCTATACCAGAAGGTAAAACAGATCCATGTGAAGCGTTACCCTTACAACGATCTGCTATACTGAAAGGAATCTATCAGACCAGACCCTTCTCAATCATGTATTCGGCGATCTGGACGGCATTCAGCGCGGCACCCTTCTTGATCTGGTCGCCTACGCACCAGAACGCGATGCCCTTTGGATTGGATAGATCCTTACGCAGCCTGCCAACGAAAATATCATCCTTGCTGGCCGATCCCAGGGGCATGGGGTAGATATTGTTAGCAGGGTCGTCCTGCAGGGTGACACCCTCGGCCTTTGAAAGGGCTTCTCTTACCTGATCCAGGTCCAGGGCCTCCTCGGTCTCCACCCAGATGGCCTCAGAATGGTTGCGAAGCACGGGTACACGCACACAGGTCGAACTGACTTCCAGGTCTGAATGCATGATTTTCCGTGATTCGTTATACATTTTCATTTCTTCGCCGGTGTATCCGTTCTCTTTGAACACATCAACATGTGGGATCAGGTTAAAGGCCAGTTGGTGCTGGAACTTTTCTACGGTGACCGGATCGCCGGCAACAATCTGGCGGATCTGTTCTTCCAGTTCTGCCATGGCAGCGGCTCCTGCACCGCTGGCCGCCTGGTAGGTGGCAGCATGTACCCGTTTGATGGGCGAGAGATCATTGATGGGTTTCAGGCATACCACCATCTGGATGGTGGTGCAGTTTGGATTGGCCACAATGTTCCTGGGGAGATGGTGAAGGTCCTCCGGGTTCACCTCAGGGACCACCAGCGGTACGTCATCCTCCATGCGGAAGGCTGAGGAATTATCGATCATCACGGTACCGTGCCTGGTGATGGTTGAGGCAAATTTTCTGGATGTGCTTCCACCGGCAGAAGTTAAAGCAATGTCTATGTCCTTGAAGTCGTCATTCTCTTTCAATTCCTTAACGGTATGCATCTTACCATTAAAGGAATACTGGCTTCCGGCACTGCGGGGCGAGCCAAAAAGCACCAGTTCGTCCAGCGGGAAGGCTCTTTCCTGGAGGACTCGCAGGAACTCCTGTCCCACGGCTCCGCTTACACCAACAACGGCTACTTTCATGATTGAGAAACTTAGGTTATCAGTATGCAAAAATCATCATTTTTTTGCTCTATTCAGGTGTATTACGCTAATTATTTTGCTTTTTTCTTTCAGATTGGAAGGGCAGTATCGATTTGACTTTGAAACTGACAGCGCCGGGGCGCAGGAATGTGCCTCGGGAGGAGGGTGGAGCCAGGAGCCCGGCGGGCGCTGGTGCTGCGATAGCCTTCGCCCGATCACGGGGCGCTCTTCCCTGTATCACTGTTTTGACAATTCACAGGAGGGCTGCGACTACCTGGTGTTCCGGCATGATCCCTTAAATACCAGGGATTCCTTTGCTTTTTCATTCAGGATCAGGCATGGTTTCCTGCCCAGTAGTATGAACAACTGGCAGCTTGCCCTGGGGGCCACTTTTGAAGACGAAATCAGAAGCGGCCTGGTCCTGGGAATCAACTACACTGGGTCGGATGATCTGGTGAAGATATGGCATGTGGATCAGGGGATCTCACGGGTAATCTGTTCCACCGGCCTGAACTACCAGGAAGAGGCCGGCAGTGAAAAGGCACCCTATTTCAGGGTAGAGGGGGATGGAAGGGATAAGCTGGCGCTGTACTGGTCACCCGATCCCCATGATCAGCTTCCTGAACTCCTGGATTCGTGCCGTATGGACGGGATCAGCTGGGGCAGGCAGTTGCTCCTGCGATACAGGTACAGCTCTTCCAGGGACAGGGCCCTGTGGCTTGATGAGCTTTTACTGGAGGGGAAATTTGAAAAGGATACCCTTGCCCCTGAACTTAGCTCCCTGAATTTCCTGGATGCTGCCACCCTTCAGCTTGATTTTTCGGAAGAGCTGGGCTCATCTGATTCCGTTGTTTTCATCCTGTATTCAGACCATTATCCGGGTGGACGGACACCGGAGGTTGTCCATAACCTTGGAGCGGGATTCTTGATTTCATTTGCAGAGGCGGTCCCCAACCGGATGCCCTGCAGACTATGGATCGGGGGAGTGAGGGATGGTGACGGGAATGTAATGGAAGATACCACGATCCATGTGCTGCGCAACGAGGCAGCCTGGGGGGACGTGGTGTTTAACGAGATCATGGCTGATCCCGAACCGGCAATCCGGCAGGTCGATGAATACCTGGAACTTTATAACCGGTCAGCTTACCCCCTGAAACTGGAAGGCTGGCAGCTGCAGGTCAATGAAAGAAGCTATCTGCTGGATGCATCTGCCCCGGCAGGCACGGGAACGGGAACAGAGCTATTGCCGGGGGACTTTCTGTTGTTAACGCAAATCAGTCTTCCCAACGAGGGGGCACGCTTGTCTCTTTACAGCAGGGAGGGCACACTGATTCATGCTGCATCTTACCGAATACCCTGGGATGGTCCCGCATGGAAAAAAGAAGGGGGATGGTCGCTGGAGTCCCCCGATGCGGACCTGCCATGCAGGATCTCTTACAACTGGGAATATTCTGCGGACCCGGGGGGAGGCACCCCGGGCTGGGCCAACAGCAATCGGACCGTGCTGGAGGATAGGAAGGCCCCTGTACTGCTCTACGGCGGACTGGGGAACCCCGGGGAGTTCAGGCTGCACTACAATGAACCGCTGAATGAAATTCAGAAGATCAGGAACGACTTTCTTATGGATCCGGGAGCTGAGCGTCCGGATTCGGTCCGGCTCTTACATCCACTGAAGGATATCCTGTCCATGCATTTTCCCCCGGGCTTTCAGCAATGGCCCCTGTACAGGCTGTCCGTTCCCGGAGCCTCAGACTGTGCAGGGAACCCTTCCGAAGATCAGGTCTTTCAGGCGGGGGCCCTTAAGGAACCTTTGCCCGGTTCGGTGCTGATCAATGAGATCATGTATGATCCGGAGGAAGGCAAACCGGAATATGTGGAGCTATTTGTGCCCGGACAAACTATCCTGGACCTGCAGGATCTGGCCATTCACCTGGTGGAGTACGGGGGTATACCCGAACATCCTGTTCCCCTCGCCGACCACTCACGGCTGGTTCTGCCCGGGCAGTACCTGGTGATTTCGGAATGTGTCCCGCACCTGAGGGAAGCTTACGGGCTGGAGGAATCGGGACAGTGGGTGGAGGTGGCCGATTTGAACAGGTTAAACAACAACCAGGCTTGCATCTACCTGACCGACCGGGCAGGAAATGTGGTCGATATGGCCGTTTACAGCAAGGACCTGCATATGGACCTGCTGGATGATGCCAGGGGGGTCAGCCTGGAACGGATCTCGGTGCAACGGCCCGGCGACGATCCGGGCAACTGGCACTCGGCGGCCTCCATTGCAGGCTATGCCACTCCGGGCAGGAAGAATTCCCAATCCCGCGGGGAGATGGATGCAGAGGGTACCCTGCATGTCTGGCCCGAAGTTTTCAGTCCGGATAACGACGGCCATGAGGATCTGCTGGAAATCACCATTAACACCGGTGGAAACAACTGGGTGATCGGAGTATGGGTAAGCGATCTTCACGGAAACAGGATCCGGATACTGGCCAACAACCACCTGGCGGGCCCTTCGGTAAGCTATACCTGGGACGGGGAAGGGGAGGACGGTGCCATTCAGCCCATGGGTTTCTATGTGATCCATGCCCGGGGATATCATACCGCCACGGGGGAACAATGGATCAGGCGGAAGGCGGTTGGACTGGTGTTCCGCTGATCTTCTGCAGTCCTTTGCGGGTGAACAGGACAATGAATACGGCGCCGAATCCCAGGTAGGCGATGAAACGGAAGGTAGGCAGGAAACCCACCCTGTCGATGGCCGCTCCCACAAGCGGGTAAACCATCACACTTACGAAGAAGTTCAGAGTCATATATATGGAATTTACAAAGGCTTTCTTCTCCGTGTTCAGTTCCTGTACCGTGGCCAGCATAACCGATGTGGGGGCAAAGATGAAAAACCCCAGGGGCAGCAGCACCGGGAAGATCCGCCATCCCTCCAGATCGAGGAAGAGGAGGGTGAGCAGGGGGGTGACCAGACTGATGATCAGTAGGGTCCGGAACCTGCCGATCTTGTCGCTTATGGTGCCTGCAAACAGCGCACCCATGGCCCCTGCCAGCTGGATTACGGTAAGGGCCAGTTCCGAGAAATGAAGCGTATTACCCGTGGAGGTAAGGAAGG
>Ga0209536_100017786_pt1 | contig 10045 bp, 7 predicted proteins | sample DeeMarSeWOR28_12_FD_187461 | JGI IMG/M metagenome (GOLD analysis project Ga0209536, IMG submission 187461) | Marine sediment microbial communities from White Oak River estuary, North Carolina - WOR-2-8_12 (SPAdes) (version 2) | ecosystem: Environmental > Aquatic > Marine > Intertidal zone >... | reverse complement strand
TATGTCCATATCCGATATTATCAAAAACACTTAGATCTAATTGATCTTTCATTGCCTTTATTTCCTGAAGACAAATCACATCGGGATCAACCTGTTGGAGCCATTCCAGAAAACCTTTATTAAGGGCCGCCCTGATTCCGTTTACATTATATGAGACTATTTTCAAACCTATTTCATTTATTTTCAAAAATAGTGAATGTTTGATCCATCCTGCAAAATGTATTATAATATATGAATTAAGAATGGCCAATAGATAAAATGTGCTTTTCTTAATAAAGTCGGGTTTTGTAAAGCCAGGTCAATGCCATTTCACGATTATATTTAACTCGATATTCCAAAGGAGACAAACCAGCATTTTTTTTAAAAGATTTATTATTGACGGGTATTAATAATGATTGCTTTAAATAAGGCACAGCAGCCTTAATCTAGCTTTTATACCTATTTTTGGAATTCATACTATTTAATGAAATACTACTATTTACTTTTTATCCTATTTGCAAACTGTTTCTTTGGGCTTTCGCAAGAAAAAGAAAAGGATACCATAACCTACCTTAATGAGGTGGTTATTTATAATCCTATTCAAGTCAACAAAACTCTTGGGATTACGCAATCGACAATTATTCGGGAAAATGCGTTTCAAAATCACAGTCCGATTGATTTAGCCTCATCAATTAATCAGATCTCCGGGGTTTATTTACTTTCAGGGGCGTTAAATACGAACCGAATAACCATCCGGGGAGTTGGTGCTCGCACCCCTTTTGGAACAGATAAATTACGTTTATATTTTAAGGATATTCCGGTTACAAATGGCAGTGGTTTTTCTCCTATTGAAGCTTTTGATCTGGAAAACCTAAATTCAATGGAGGTAATTAAAGGGCCTAAAGGAACTGCCTACGGAACAAATCTGGGAGGAGCCATACTCCTTAAACCAAAAGAACAGTATGCTAAAGGAACATTTTTTACCAATAATTTTACCGTTGGTTCTTACGGGCTTATCAAAGACAATTTAAGTATTGCTCATAATACGGATAGTCTGGAGTTTAATTTGAGCTATAATCATTTGAATACGAATGGATACCGGGAGAACAATAACTTTAACCGCAATGGCATACTACTGACCACGGCCGTTAAACTAAGCTCAAGGAGTTCAATTGGCATATTGGCCAATTATATTGATTACACCGCGCAAATACCAAGTTCTTTGGGGATTACTGCATTTACGGAAAACCCGAGACAAGCCGCTTTTACATGGAAACAGGCAAAGGGATTTGAATCTAATAAATATACACTTTTAGGGCTCTCCTATAGCTATAAAATTAGCAGCAGACTGGAGAATACAACAAGTCTTTTTTACTCATATCTCGATCATTATGAACCTCGTCCTTTTAATATTCTGGATGAGTTTACCAATAGTTATGGTTTCAGGTCCTTATTCAAAGGTAATTTTAGATTTGAGGATAGAGAAGCCTCTTTCCTGTTTGGAGGAGAACTTTACAAAGATGAATATAACTGGAGAACTTATGAGAATTTATATGAAGAAAACAACGGAAATGGTAGTCTCCAGGGAAATGAGCTTAGTCGCAACAAGGAATACAGGAGGCAATTCAATGCATTTGCATCTCTTACGCTCCCACTCTCAAATAAATTTAACATGCAACTTGGTCTTAACCTAAACAAAACGCATTATGACTATCGAGATTTATTTAACTCGGGGGAAGATAATAAAAGTGCGAAACGAAGTTTTGATCCTATTGTAATGCCAAGTTTGGATTTAATCTACTCAATTAGCCCTGGGCGACAGGTATATGCAAATATTAGCAGAGGTTTTTCCAATCCTGGACTGGAAGAAACACTTACTCCAGAAGGGGTTATTAACCCGGAGATAACCCAGGAAAAAGGGATGAATTATGAGCTAGGCACAAAAATGTATCTTGCCAAGAATAAGCTATGGTTAAACCTGGCCGTTTTTAGGATGAATATTAATGATTTACTGGTTTCACAGCGCATAGGAGAAGATCAATTTGTCGGTAAAAATGCGGGCAGCACAAGACATCAGGGCATTGAATTAGATATGAATTATACCTTTGACCTGAGTACTAAATTACAAATTATCCCATTTGCAAGTTATACCCTGAGTGACCATATATTCGTCGATTTTGTAGATGGGGACAATGATTATTCAGGAAATCCTTTAACTGGCGTTCCCAGGAATAGAATAAATTTAGGACTGCGCCTTAACCATTCCAAGAATTTTTATTGGAACACTACCTATCAATACGTAGATGGCATTCCGCTTACAGATGCCAACAGTTTATATAGCGAACCTTATAATCTCCTAAATACAAGATTGGGATATAATAAAGAGATCTCAGAGAATTTATATATCTCATCAGATTTCGGTATCAATAATATTTTTGATGTTAATTATGCACAATCAGTGCTAATAAATGCTGTTGGATTTGGCGGTGCTGAACCCCGTTACTACTACCCGGGAAATGACAGGAATTTTTATATAAGTTTAGGGCTTAAATATCATTTATGAGGTTTACTGCCGAATAAAACTTCATTCCATTTTCTTCAACCAATGCTTCATTGCCACTTCATTGGCAATAGTCTCATTAACGGAACTTATCGCTATGCGCATCTGTTCCATAGAATCTCTATGACGAATAGTCACTGTTTCATCTTCTAAAGTCTGATGATCTACAGTAATGCAAAAAGGAGTCCCTGCAGCATCCTGTCTTCTATACCTCCGGCCTACTGCATCCTTTTCATCATAGATCACATTGAAATCCCATTTAAGATCATCAATAATCTTATGAGCTATTTCCGGTAATCCATCCTTTTTTACAAGTGGCAGAACAGCTGCTTTTGTAGGTGCAAGGACCGCAGGAATTTTTAAAACAATGCGGGTAGTTCCGTTTTCAAGTTCCTCTTCCTTAAGTGAATTTGAAAAAACAGCCAGAAACATTCTATCAACTCCAATTGATGTTTCTACTACATAGGGCACATAATTCTGATTGAGTTCAGGGTCAAAATACTGTAATTTTTTGCCTGAATATTTTTCATGGCTCGCAAGGTCAAAATCGGTTCTGGAATGAATCCCCTCGAGTTCTTTAAATCCAAAAGGGAATCTGAACTCTATATCTGAAGCGGCATCAGCGTAATGGGCCAGCTTTTCATGATCATGAAAACGGTAATTTTCTTCTCCCATTCCCAGTGATAAATGCCATTTCATGCGCAATTCTTTCCACTTTTCATACCATTCTATCTGAGTTCCGGGTCTAATAAAATATTGCATTTCCATTTGTTCAAATTCCCGCATCCTGAAAATAAATTGTCTTGCAACAATTTCATTTCTGAATGCCTTTCCAATTTGTGCAATTCCAAATGGAATTTTCAGTCTTCCCGATTTTTGAACATTCAGAAAGTTTACAAATATGCCCTGAGCTGTTTCCGGTCTCAAATAAAGATCGGTTGCATGTTCCGCCGAAGCCCCTAATTTGGTCCCGAACATTAAATTAAACTGTTTAACATCCGTCCAGTTTTTAGATCCTGAAAGCGGGCATGCTATTTCCAATTCTTCGATTAGGTTCTTGACATCTGCTAAATCTTCTGCTTCCAAAGATCTGCCTAAACGTTTAAGTATACTTTCCGCTTTTTCCTGATATCCCAAAACACGGGGATTCGTTTTCAGAAACTGGTTTTTGTCGAAGGTCTCACCGAATCTTTTTGAAGCTTTTTGAACTTCCTTGTCAATTTTTGCCTCTATCCTGGCCACGTAGTCTTCAACCAGGACATCTGCGCGGTATCTTTTTTTAGAGTCTTTGTTATCTATTAGCGGATCATTGAAAGCATCTACATGTCCGGATGCTTTCCAGGTAGTAGGGTGCATGAATATAGCTGCATCAATGCCAACAATATTCTCATGCATCTGAACCATTGCTTTCCACCAATATTCTTTAATGTTTTTTTTAAGTTCTGCGCCATTTTGAGTATAGTCGTATACTGCGCTCAAGCCATCATATATTTCGCTTGATTGCACCACATAGCCATATTCCTTCGCATGTGAAATTACTTTTTTAAAGATGTCTTCCTGATTTACCATTTGGCAAAAATAGAATATTATCGCATTTATTTTTTAAGAGATAGAAATAAAATAAACCAACATTTTGAAGTGATGTTTATTTCAAATGAAATTCTGAAGATGAAAGCAGCTTTTCATTTTCAAAAACATTAAGAGTGTAAGTGCCTGGATCAAGTGACCCTTCAGGAATTGTTATAAAATCACATACGCTAAGTTCTTCCCCTGTGGATATAAGTTCAACCCTTTTGCTATAGATATTTCCATTTACCGTAATGATATTGGCATTGTCTTCAATTACGCCCATGTTAGGGCCGAGAAACTGAAAATAAATAACCTTTTCTTCATTCCTGTCATTAGGATTACCCATAATTGTCACACATCCCCTGAGCTTTTCAATAGTAGATGCTTTGGTAGTTTTAATAGGTTTTCCGCTTCGCAATCTAAAACCACTTCCTTCTGAATTTTCCAACTTCAGATAGCTCTTTATTCGCAATTCCCGGCTAAGTTCCTTGTTTTTTTCACGTAACAAAGCTTCTGCTTCTGCAAGAGAGCTACTTTTCCCTCTTAATTCCTCAATCATTTCCCTGGTCTCCTCATACTTATCGGAGAGTAACATATTATTATACTTCAGGAAATTATTTTTTAGTTTAAGACTATCATGTTTTATTTCTAATTCACGAAGCTCTTTCTTGTATTCTTTCAATTTGGCCACGGTAAAGTTCAACCTTCCTACCGAATCCAATAGTTCTTGTACACGATATCTGGAATCCTGTAATTCTATTTCGTTTACCTCATTAAGTGCTGAAAGTCGATCTACCTCAGTTTTCATGAGGGTTAAATCTTTTACCAGCAGCCCTTTTTCATTTTCAAGATAGTTTATTTGTGTTCTGGATTGGGCATAACTATAGTAGAAGGCAATTAATATGCCTATAATTACGGCTACCAATGCCGCAAGTATTATCTTATAGTTAAATTTATTATCTTGAATATCCATTCAGACAGGCTAAGTAAATAAGATTAGGTTTAGTTAAGATTTGTACTTTTCCAAGCTATCAAATATAATAAATGATATCAACACGGTACTTCTACCGAGGTTGTGTTTTGGATGTAATGCTCAATTATATCGAGGAGAGCAGCTGTTGTGTACCCTTTGTCGGAACCAAATACCACTTACCGAATACAATTTTATTGAAGAAAATGCAGTGGATAAAATATTTTATGGCAGAATTGACATAAAAAAGGCCTCTGCTTTCCTTTTTTATTCAGATCAGGGGCTTGCTAAAAATTTAATCCACTATTTAAAGTATAAAAATCAACCTCAAATAGGTCAATTTTTAGGGAACTGGTACGGACAGGTTCTAAATGAACGAAACGCTTTAAATTATATTGATATTGTAATACCTGTTCCATTGCATAAAAAGAGGCTTAAAAAACGAGGATATAATCAGGTTTCCGGGTTTGCGCAAAGAATTGCGGACCACCTCAATGCCAGTTATATGGAGCATATTCTTATAAAGACGGCAAATACCCGGACTCAAACCCAAAAAAACAGGTTATATCGATGGAGGGGAATGCCCGATCTGTATAAAGTCACTCATCCGGAGATTTTATGTAACAAAAACGTTTTATTGATTGATGATGTCATTACTACGGGCGCTACCATAGAAGCCTGCGCACGGGCAATAAAAAAGGTAAAAGATGTTAGTGTTTCAGTTGCCGCGATGGCGGTTGTTCCTTAATTTCACAATTCTTTAAATTAATTGTTTCTTTGCCTTATAGAATAATCAAATGCCTCGAATACAGCGTATTTTATCCTTCTTTTTTCTGATTGCGGTTGTCCTGGCCGTAATACAATGCGCGAGGAGAGGAACTCCAACTGGTGGGCCTAAAGATACAACCCCCCCTGCACTAATTAAGGCAGATCCGGAAAACCTGACAACGGAATTCAAGGCTAAAAAAATCAGGCTTTATTTTGATGAATACATAAAACTGGAGGATGTTCAAAATCAGTTAATTGTATCTCCTCCTTTAAAATACAATCCTGAAGTTTCGCCACAGGGTGGTGCGAGCAAATACGTGGAAGTAACAATAAAAGATACTTTGTTAGAGAATACAACCTATACCCTTAATTTTGGACAAAGTATTGTAGATAATAACGAGGGTAACCCCAATAGTTTTTTAACTTATGTTTTTTCAACAGGCACCTACATTGATTCGTTATCTGTTTCCGGGGTTGTTAAAGATGCTTTCAATGTTAAAGCGGACGAATTCATTAGTGTAATGTTATACCAAATAGACACCGCATATACAGATTCTACAGTCTTTAATAAACCTCCCAATTATCTTACAAATACTTTAGACAGTACTACGATCTTTCAACTTAAATATTTAAAAGAAGGCAACTACGCCATATTTGCTATCAAGGATGAATCTAAGAACAATGTATTTGATCAGAATATTGATAAAATAGGCTTTATTGAAGACACTGTATCACTTCCCACCGACACTGTTTATCTTCTTAATCTTTTTAAAGAAATCCCAGATTATAGTATAAAGACGCCAAATTTTGCGGCTGCCAATAAAATAGTTTTTGGCTATTCCGGAGGAGATGAAAAATTAGATATAACAACTTTAACGGAATTCCCCGATTCTATCAGGACACTCATTGCTAAAGAACCCGAAAAAGATACCCTAAATTATTGGTTCACTCCCTTTGAAATAGATTCAATAATTTTTAAAGTGACCAATGAAAGAATGAAGAAAATTGACACCTTTACGGTAAAAACAAGAAACCTGGTTTCAGATTCCTTGATGCTCACGCCCAGTCATCGAAACAAAATTAATTTTGCAGATGAATTCCATATAACTTCCAGTATTCCAATCAGTGCAATAGATACAACAAGAATTACAATGTTTAACAAGGATACAACAGAGGTTGATTTCAAAACTAAATTGGACACTTTGAAAAACCGCATATTCATGGATTTTGAGAAAGAACCGGAAGAAACCTATTATTTAAATATGCTTCCTGATTTTGTTACCGACTTCTTTGGAAATACAAATGATACTATTAGCTATAGATTAGCTACAGATGGATATGCTGATTTTGGGAATCTGCGCTTGAATTTGGCAGGTAAAATAGACTATCCGATTATTGTACAATTAACTGATGAAAAGGGGAAATTGTATAGGGAAATATACGTCCCAGAAGCGAAATCTCTGGATTTTAACACTCTTGAGCCCGGAAATTATCTCATCCGCATTATTATTGATGCAAACGCCAACGGAAAATGGGATACAGGAAACTATTTAAAGAAGATTCAACCCGAAAGAGTTATCTATTATCCGGGCACTATTGAAATGCGAGCCAATTGGGAAAAAATCGAAACTTTTACTGTTTTAGACTAAAATGATCCCTATCTTCTAAAAATTTAAATTGAGCCCTGAAATCTTTTAGTTCCTGCAGGCTTAAAGATGCATAGATCACCTCATCTTTTCCTGAGAATACAATCTGACTTCCCATCGGATCATATATGGCCGAATGACCAGGGTATCTGTGTGCATTATTATCCTCACCCAATCTATTAACCCCGATACAATAACTCATGTTTTCTATAGCCCTGGCTTTTAATAATGTATCCCAGGCTTCAATTCTAGGTTCAGGCCAATTAGCCACAAATACTAACAGGTCATAATCCCCTTTATATCTGGCCCAAACAGGGAATCGCAGATCATAGCATATTAAAGGACAAACCCGGAATCCTTTGTAAGAAAACACCAATCGTTCTGTACCCGACTCGTATACTTTATCTTCCCCTGCAAATGTAAACGTGTGTTTTTTGTCATAGCTCGCGGATGTACCATCGGGGTGTATAAAAAAAAGCCTGTTTGTATATTTATTTTTTTTCTTAAATGAAATGCTCCCAACCAAAGCCATATTCTTGTCCCTGGCTATTTCCTTCATCCACTTTACGGTATTTTCTCCCTCATCAGCATTCACTCTTTCCGGATTCATCGTAAATCCGGTAGTAAACATTTCAGGCAAAATAATCATATCTGTATCGCCGGGAATATCCTTTATTTTTGTGGAAAACATATTCCTATTTTCCACCGGGTTCTCCCATATCAAAGCTGTCTGTATCAATGCTACTTTTAGTGTACTTTGCATAAGATTTACTAGTTATCCATTCCTTTCCAAAAGGGCAATCAAATCTGAAAAACCCTTCATTTTAGCATGGTCCAGTGCCGTATGGCCCTGAGCATCCTTAACGGTCGTATCTGCACCAAATTCTAATAGTAGCTTCGTCAATTCTACTCTGTTAAAGGTAGCCGCATAAATCAGGCAGGTGCCTCCTAAAGCATTTCTCTCATTTACGTTCGCTCCCCTGTATATTAATTCCTTAGCTATTTCTACTAAGCCTTTAAAACTGGTGCCCATTAGCGCGGTATTGCCTGAAGCATCTTTACCATCAATTTTTGCCCCTTGCTCCAGCAGGAAATTCGATATCTCTCTTTGAGCATAATATGTTGCAAGAATTAGGGGGGTAGACCCTCTCTGGTCAACTGAATTTACCAGGGTTGGCATTTCTGAAACCAAATCCCTGACAGCTTCAATATTGCCATTTCTTATTGCGTTATAAAAAGTATCTGTTTTGTCTTTCATATAAATTAAATGTATAAAAAATATGCCACTAAAGTAATCTTACAGTGTTGATATAGCTCATGATTAAAAAATGAACGCAGTTAATACGAATTAAAAAGTGCCAAATTGTGGCGAATTAAACTTAATTATTATTTGCACTTTATTATTGGGGACTAACGTTTGATTTGATTTTTGTTAAGGTTTATCCTGCTTAACAGAAGACCATCCTTAAACCTGTAACAGCCAATGATCTGGTTGTAACGTCTAAAGAAAAAGTTATAAGAATTTTAGAAATTCAACGGATCCCCGGTGAAAAATCTTCAGGCGCATTTTGTGGTAAATTGATTGTTTCAGAACCTCCGGAATCATTATAAATAGTCCATTCAGTAAAAGTAAAGACAGCATTCCCTGTACTGATATTTGAATTCCTAACAGCTTTTCCATCTTCAAATTCATGATTTGTACCAGAACCATCTTCGCCAATAAGTCCAAAGATGTCAACTATAGCTCCAAAGGGGTCAACAAGTAGGATATTGTCATCGCCATTGGAATCTGCCGGACTATTATTACCAAGTTCGAAATCAGGGGGAAAACCGTATACGCTTTCAAATTCTGTTGCATTCGGCGAAAAAACAAAGGTGCTGTTCGTATCAATTATTATCCCTGAAAGATCTATTTCTGAGCCTGCAGTACTATTTTCGTTGGTGAACCTTAATAAAAACCAGCCATTTAAAGGAAACGGTTCATTCCCCGCATTGTAAAGTTCTATAAACCGGGCTTCAGCATTATTGTTAGGATCAGCTATCTCAGATATAAATATCTGGTCTGATGTCAAAAAGACATCCCTGTCGGAACAGCGCTCACTTGTCAAATCAAGATCGTTCAATCCGCGAATGATTAATTGATAATCATTAGTTTCTCTGTAAAGAACCGCAGTTACTGAACCGTTCCCGGAAGGAAGTAATTTATCCTGAAAATCAGAATAACCACTATTTAATAATTCAATTCTTGTGCCATTACAGTTGGTAAGATTCCTTATTGTCTCCTCCTGTGGGACGGCAAAAGTCATACTTTGTTCCTCCGTTATAATCTCCAGACTTTCAAGTTTTACCAAAGTGCTCACAAGGTCCTCGCTAAGTTGTGGTATTGAGGTAACTGTTGGAACCAATTTACTAACAGGTTCGCATGAAAGAAACAGATGGTCTTTGACCGCAAGGGCCGGCAACCTTCCTATACTTAATTTCCCAAAAGACATAAATACACCCCCAAGTTTATAAACCCCTTTACTCTTCCCCAAATAAAGACCCCTGAGTTTT
>Ga0209536_100017785_pt1 | contig 10045 bp, 6 predicted proteins | sample DeeMarSeWOR28_12_FD_187461 | JGI IMG/M metagenome (GOLD analysis project Ga0209536, IMG submission 187461) | Marine sediment microbial communities from White Oak River estuary, North Carolina - WOR-2-8_12 (SPAdes) (version 2) | ecosystem: Environmental > Aquatic > Marine > Intertidal zone >... | reverse complement strand
AATGCGGCGCCAAAACCGCCGCCCACATTGGAGCTGCCCAGGATGCCGGTCAGCGGTGAGCGCGCGTTGATATGCAACCTGGCCGAGGAGGGGGCGGCGGTTCCGGTCAGCAGGCCGCCGGAAAAAAGCAGGACATTTGCGGGACTCAACGGGTCCACCCGGGGCGACAAATTATGAAACAGGAATTGAACATTGTAGCCCCGGCCGCCGAGATACTGCCGGGTTGATTTGCGGGGTAGGCGCAGAATTTTCCAGGTTGCGGTGCTAAGATTGATATCGAGGATTTTCCCCGTAAAGGCCATGGTTATAATTATCCTTAAAAGCTCGAGCGTGTGCCGTATCACGAGCCCTTATTTAATCGAAAACGATACATAGTAGGGAAACTTGTCAGAAGTGTCAAGGATGATGAATCGGTTAAAATTCTTAGATTTGCCGGCAACGATGCAGGAGGCACAGCTGCTGATGAGTTAGTTGTTTGGCCTGCGATGAACTCGGCCGTTTCGAATTTTGAATTTCGGTCATTGGAATTTATTTGAAATTTGTATTTTGGTGCTTGGGATTTTATGGCATAATGAAACCACAAGCTGATTTTTTAATTCAACTCACCTATCTTTTTCTCCACCGCCGCCAATATTTTGCCGCTTTGCATCAGTTCTTTCATCGCGGCCATATCGTGGGCCAGGATGCGGTCGCTGGCCAGATGGGGAATCGTTTGACGGATGACCTGATATGCGGCCAGGGTTCCCGCGCCGGGTTTCAGATTGGTAAATAAATCAAGCGCTTGGGCACCGCATAGAAGCTCGATGGCAATCACGTCGGCCGTATTGGCAATGACGTCGCGCGCTTGACGCGCCGCGATGGTTCCCATGGAAACATGATCTTCCTTGTTGGCCGATGTGGGGATGGAGTCCACGCTGGCCGGATGGCAGAGCACCTTGTTTTCGGAGACCAGCGCCGCGGCCGTATACTGGGCGATCATAAATCCGGAATTGAGCCCGCCGTCACTGACGAGAAAGGCCGGCAACCCGCTCAGCATGGGATTTACCAGCCGTTCGATCCGCCGTTCGGAAATATTGGCCAATTCCGCCACGGCCATGCTGAGAAAATCCAGTGCCAGGGCCACCGGCTGGCCGTGAAAGTTGCCGCCCAGCAAAAAGTCCTGCTCGGCGGCATAAATGAGCGGGTTGTTGGTCGAGGCGTTCATTTCGGTTTCGATCACCCGGCGGCAATAGCTGAGGGCGTCTTTGGTGGCGCCATGCACCTGGGGTGAACACCGCAGCGTGTAGGCATCCTGAACGCGGGAACAGTCTTTGTGGGAAGTGATAATTTCGCTGTTTTGGACCAGACGTTCCATGTTATCGGCGACAGCGGCCTGCCCCGGGTGCGGTCGTATTTGATGAATTCTCGCATCGAACTCGGTGCGGCTGCCCATCAACACTTCCAGGCTCATGGCGGCCGCAATATCGGTCATTTTGGATAGATTGACGGCATCATAGATTGCCAACCCCCCGATAGCGGTCATCACCTGGGTCCCGTTGACCAGGGCCAGTCCCTCCCCGGCTTCCAGTTGAATCGGCTTCAGGCCGCATTTGCTCAGCACCTGCCGGCCGGACATCCGCTGCCCTTTATAAAATGCCTCCCCCAGGCCGACCAGGACCAGTGCCAGATGGGCCAGCGGTGCCAGGTCCCCGCTGGCACCAACCGATCCTTTTTCCGGAACCACCGGGCTGACACCCCAGTTCAGCAGCGCTATCAGGTGCTCGACCGTTTCCAGGCGAACGCCGGAATGCCCCCTGGCAAGGTCTTTGATCCGCAGGGCCATGATGGCGCGCACGGATTGCTCGTTCAACGGGTCGCCGACGCCGGCCGCATGGCTCATGAGGATATTTTCCTGCAGCTTGCGGGTGTCCTTTTTGGAAATGGCCACATCACTCAAGGCACCGAAGCCGGTGGTGATCCCGTATATCGTTTTTTCATCTTCAACCCATTTTTCAATCAGCTGCCGGGTTTGACGCAATCTTTTCTCCGATCCTTCCGATAATTTAACGTGCACCCCATCGCGGGCAATCGCCACCAGATTATCAAGGGTCATTCCATCGAAACCAAGCGAAATTATTTTCATAGGTAATTTTCCTTTTTTCCTGAATGATAATGGGACTGAAGTTTAATCGCAGATCGCAGATATAAAGATTTCTATAATCTTAAGGATTTTATATCAAGCCGAAAACCGATTAACGTAAATTTTTGGATATTGATTACATTCTAGAAATGATATGGTTATTTCAGAATTGAGGGATTGGGGGATTGAGGGACTAAAGGATAAAATAAATAGAATAAAAGAGGTTGGGTCGAACGATTGCAAGAGAAAGCGCTGTGATCAATCGACCGACAAGCATAAACCAGATATATACCGGTGCGGGGGGGCGCAGCGCTGCTGGGTGAGGCTGCCGGCTGGATCAGTCCCAGCTCGGCCGAAGGGTTCAGGCTATGCATTTAAGAGCGCCCGCTGCCTGGCTGAAGCGCTGTATCCCGGTTTAGCCGGTTTTAACAACCGCTATGCCCGCAACACCCGCAACCTGCGCTTCAAGATTGTCTTGAAAAATCTGAAGTCTCCCTTCATGTACAACAACCTGCTGCGCAAAATGATATTGCGAAGTGGAATCAACCGTGTGAAAGTTCCTATTTCCGCCCGACGCTGACCATCTGGGCCAGGGAGCGGGCCATGTTGTCCAAAAACGTTTCATCCGGCAGCGAAATGGTCATTTTCAAAGTGCCGTCGTCCGCCTTTTCCAGGCAATCGCTCAATTTACCCTTGAATGCACCGGCCAGCCGGGCCATTTCTTCAGATTCTTCTGCGGTTGAAAACATTTCACCGATAAAGGCAAAAGCCGCCCCCACCAGCTTGCCGCCGGCGGCGGCAACCTTTTCTTTTCTGGCCAGCGATTCGGCTTCCTGCTCAACCTGTTCCCGCATGCTTTCATCTTCGGCGGCAGCCGGTTTTTCACCCAGCAGGATCTCCAGCCTGCGTTTGAGTTCTTCCATCCCGGTGGCCATATCGACCCGGGTCGTGTCCGAATCCGGATCGAGAACCGCCTGGGTAAGTTCATGCTTGGCGGAGAGCGTTGCCAGAAGGTTTTCTTCCAGGGTATTTTCGGTAACCAGCAAAAAGACCTGCACCGGCCGTTTCTGACCCATCCGATGGGCCCGGCCGATGCGCTGCTCCAGGATGGCCGGATTCCAGGGCAGGTCGACGTTGATGACCGTGTTGGCCGCCTGGAGGTTCAAACCGGTCGAACCGGCATTGGTGGTAATAAACAGCTTGCAATCGGGGTCATTTTGAAAGCGGTGCATGAGCCCCTGGCGCTTTTTCTGGGGTACGGAACCGTCCAGTCTCACATAATTCAGTTCGTGCTTTTCCAAAATCGGCTCGATTAAATTCAGCATGGTGGTCCATTCGGAAAACAGGACGACTTTACGATCCTCTTCGGCCATGAGCTGTTCCAGCAGCTGACTGAGCTCGGCCAGTTTGCTGGAATATCCCGGCGGCTGCTTGTCCACTAAAAAGGTGCTGTTGGCACACATCCGGCACATCAGCAGCGCTTTCTGAAGCCGCAGCAAATCCATTTCGGTCAGATAGCGCTTCTGGATAATGGTTTGAATAATCTGGCGGTGGCCTTTTTGCAGGTCGAGCTGCTCTTCGGTCGGCGGAATTCGCAATATTTTATTGGTTCGCGGCGGCAGGTCCTTTATCACCTGGGCCCTGGTGCGGCGCAACATAATCGGTTTAAGCTTTTTTCTTAATTCGTCCAGGTTTTTGTAGCCCAGCAATTTGCCTTTTTCATCGACCACCCGATGCCGGTTGAAAAACCGGAAAGCCGGCCCCAGCCGTCGATCGTCGATGAATTCCACCACCGAAAAAAGCTCGTCGATGCGGTTTTCCAGGGGCGTCCCCGAAAGCACCAGGGCAAAGGGGGATTTCAGGGCCTTGATCACCCGGCTGGTTTTGGCCTCCCAGTTTTTGATGCGCTGGCCTTCGTGCAGAATAATCAGGTCCCACCGGGTGCGTTCAATCGACAGAAAGTCACGCAGCACCTGCTCGTAGTTGCATACCGTAAAAAAGCGGTCGTTGTCATACTGCGCCGGCCGCTCCTTGGCGCTGCCCAGCACGATCTGGCAGCTGCGATTGCTGAACCGCTTGATCTCGAGCCGCCACTGGGATTTAAGCGAAGCCGGGCAGACCACCAACACTTTGGTGATGGATGCATGCCGCGACAGCAGTTCGGCCACGCCGATGCCCTGGATGGTTTTGCCCAGCCCCATGTCGTCGGCCAAGATTGCCCGGCCGGCTCCGGCGGCAAAGGCCACCCCGTCCAACTGGTAGGGCAGCAATTCGGTTTTCAGCAGCGTCCGGCGCAGGTCGTGTGCCTTCGGGTTTTTGCGAATCCCGGCCACAGCATCGGCCATGCGCTGCTGAAACAGCTTCTGGTTGATGTATTCTTCGGCATCCGGATAAATGGTCACCGGAACATCCAGGCTCTCAAGGCTTCGGATGCAGCGAATCAGATCCTGGACATTGCGGACCACCCCGTCTTTAAAGGGCTTGAGGCGTTTTGAGACCGGCGGTGCAAGATTATCCGGAATCAGCATACCGAGCTGCAACTGCCGACCGTAACGCAGGTAAACACAAATTTCATTAATTTCAGCCGGCGTTTCTTTGACCGTTTTGCTGAATTTTTGCCGGACCCGGTCCAGGGCATAAATAATGTGCTTGCAGGTGCCGAGCGTGTTTTTGCGGAAATCCGGACAAGAGCAGTATGACTCGCCCAATTCCCAGCCCCGCAGGGCGACGCGATAACTTTTGCCGGAAACATGACTGGTCAGAATATAATCGGTCCATAACGTGCGCGGATCGAGGGAGCGCAGCCGCATTTTTTCGGTCTGCGCTCTTTGGGTCCGATCGGCAAGGGCTTCTTTAACCAGGGCCTCGTCGCTCAGGCTCTCCATGGGAATCCTTTCAGGCGGCGGTGCTGAAAGTCCCAGGGTCAGCTTTTCCTCTAAAACCAAAGAAAGGGCGGCCCCCTGATGTTCACAGACCACGGAGCAGGCGCTGCAGCCGATTTTCAAACGCTTGGGTTTTGCAGGATCCAGCACAATGTCGACCCGCGCGCCTTCAAGGTTCAGACGGAACCGCCGGTTGTTGAGCGTGACCTGTTCAAACGGGTCGATATCATATTTACCGCCTGCCATAATCAGTTGCTTGCCTTGGGGGCCGAGCAGTTTACAGGCTTGAATATATGACAGGTGGGACAGCTTATCTTTCAATGTAATCATGGTGACCAAATCCTTGTTGTAGCGGTATGATTGAGGTTTCCTTTCCTACTGCCGCGCTGCGGCATGAATCAATTTGTGCAGCGCCTCGTCGAGCAGCCGGTTGAAGGCCGGCGCATCTTCCATCATCACAAAGTGCCCGACGCCGGACATCTGCATGACGGCAATCCCAAGGCGCTGGGCCGCCGCCAGGTTCGTCGGGCGGCCGTTAATCGCTATCTTGGGCACGGTGACTTCCTTTAGCCCCGCCGCAAGATGGCGATCATACTCACAAATTGCTTGAACTGCCGCAACGGCGATGTCCGGCGGGGCGCCGGACATGGCTGCCACCACGCGCTCCACCAGCGCGGGGTCTGACGTTGCGACGAATCTGGCCCGCACAAAGTCACCGGCCGCCTCCTTGAAATTAACGCGCAAGGGCGTCACCATCTGCGCGATCTGATCAGGGGTTCTGATTTGCGCGACGTTGCGCCAGGTGTCGACGCCCACCAACCCGATGACCGCAGCAGGCAGGCGGCGCGCGGCCTCGACAATTACCATGCCGCCCATCGAATGCCCGATCAGCACCACCTGCGCCAGCCCAAGCTGCGCGAGCACCGCCGCGACATCCCGGCCGAATGACGACATGCTCCAGCGGCTGCGGTCACGTCCCGAGGCGCCATGCCCGGCCAGATCGATGGTCACCAGGGTGTGGTGCGGTGCAAAGTGGTCCACTTGTCCCGCCCAATGTCCCCGGCTGCAGCACCAGCCGTGAACGAACACCAGCGCGATTTTGCCGCTGCCTTGCACGTCATAATGGATGGGAACGCCATCAAAGGAGCGGGCGATATGGCCTTGTGCCGGCATGTCAAATCCTTCCGATTGGGGTGCAAACAACTTGACTCAAAAAACAAACCTTTGAAATCCGGATAAAGTATGCGAAAAAACGCCTGGTCTGTCAACAAACAGCTGGCCCAAGCCCAAAAATATCATCCCGGCTTTTTATCTTTCATTTTGATCGATTTTATGATTAATTTTTCAGCATGACAAACCCAACCCGGGAGGCAGCTCAAATGTCCAAAAACACAGATATTTCAAAGGCGATGCAGATTCATCTGGGAGAAATCTTAACCGAGTTGCCCGCAATGCCGGATTTTGTCGACGGCATTCGGCGGGCACCCGCCCGACATTTCAACCTCAATCAAAAAGATACCGAACTGGCCTTGAAAAATGCCCTGCGTTACGTCCCCGCAGACTGGCATGCCGCCCTGGCGCCGGAATTTCTGGATGAATTGGTAACGCGGGGTCGAATCTATGGCTACCGGTTTCGTCCCGCGGGCCGGCTAAAGGGCCGGCCCGTCGATGACTACCAGGGCAACTGCCTCGAAGGCAAGGCCTTTCAGGTGATGATCGAAAATAACCTGGACTTTGACGTGGCCCTCTATCCCTATGAACTCGTGACCTATGGCGAAACCGGGCAGGTCTGTCAGAACTGGATGCAATATCGCCTGATTAAACGCTATCTGGAAGAATTAACCGACCATCAAACCCTGGTCATGGAGTCCGGCCATCCCCTCGGGCTTTTCGCATCGTCGCCGGATGCGCCGCGGGTAATTATTACCAATGCGCTGATGGTGGGCTGTTTTGATGACCAGGAAAACTGGCACCGCGCCATGGCGCTGGGGGTGGCGAATTATGGCCAGATGACGGCCGGCGGCTGGATGTACATCGGCCCCCAGGGAATCGTGCACGGCACCTACAGCACCATCCTGAATGCCGGTCGCGCCAAGCTGGGGATTCCCGCCGATCAAGACCTGGCCGGCTATTTGTTTGTATCGTCCGGGCTGGGGGGCATGAGCGGGGCCCAGGGCAAGGCCGTGGAGATTGCCAATGGCGTGGCCATCATTGCCGAAGTCGACTATTCCCGGATTCAAACCCGGCTGGATCAGGGATGGATCATGAAAGCGGTCGAGGAACCGGCCGAGGCATTTCAGCTGGCCGTTGATTTTCAGCAGCAAAAAAAGAGCATCACCATCGCCTATTATGGCAACGTGGTGGATCTGATCGAGTACGCGGTCAATAACCAGGTAAAAATCGATCTCCTGTCGGACCAGACATCCTGCCATGCAGTCTACGAGGGGGGGTACTGCCCCCAGGGGATATCGTTTAACGAGCGCACCGAACTGCTCAAAACCGGTCATGCCGGATTTAAAGAAATGGTGGATGCAACCTTAAGGCGGCATTATGAGCTGATAAAAATTCTGACCGGGCGCGGCACGTATTTTTTTGACTACGGCAACAGCTTTTTAAAGGCGGTCTACGACGCCGGGGTGGTTGACATATGCCGCAATGGAAAAGATTCGCTGGATGGATTTAAATTCCAGTCCTACGTGGAAGACATAATGGGGCCGATCCTGTTTGACTATGGGTACGGCCCGTTTCGCTGGGTGTGTTTGAGCGGCCGGCAGGAAGACCTGCTCAAAACCGATCGGGCCGCCCTGGATTGCATTGATCCGGACCGGCGATTTCAGGATCGCGATAATTATGTCTGGATCCGGGATGCGGCCAAAAATAAGCTGGTGGTCGGCACCAAGGCCCGCATCCTCTACCAGGATGCCCTGGGCCGCATGAAGATCGCATTGAAATTCAACGAGATGGTCCGCCGGGGACAAATCGGCCCCGTGATGCTGGGAAGAGACCATCACGATACGGGCGGCACCGATTCACCCTTCCGGGAGACCGCCAACATCAAAGACGGCAGCAATATCATGGCGGATATGGCCACCCAGTGCTTCGCCGGCAATGCCTGCCGCGGCATGAGCCTGGTGGCCCTGCACAACGGCGGGGGCGTCGGCATCGGCAAAGCAATCAACGGCGGGTTCGGTCTGGTGCTGGACGGCAGCGATCGAATCGATAATGTCATCAAACAGGCCATCCCCTGGGATGTCATGGGCGGCGTCGCCCGACGCGCCTGGGCCAGAAATGAGAATTCTATTGAAACCGGCATCGCGTATAATGAAATGCGCCGGGGCTCGGATCATATTACATTGCCGTTTCTGACCGATGAGGGGCTGGTTGAAGATTTGGTATCAAAATTCTTTGCTAAGTTGAAAAAATAACTTGAGTTTAGCCGACTGGGATATAATTAGTTCACCGCAGAGACGCAAATGTCGCAGAGGGATTATTTTTTGAATTGCCACTGAGGGGGCGGCAAACCAAAAATATTCAGCCGCTTCGTGGCTTGCGTTTATCTGAATAACAAGGATTTGATCCTGCTTTTCGAGATGTATTATGCAGAATGCAACAGCGATTTTGGTTTTTTCTTTCTGCCCTCTCAGCAGGAAGAAAAAAAACTCAGCGAACTCTGCGCCTCTGCGGTGAAAAAATTTTAGGAGAGAGAGGTATGGCTGCCATAAAAAAAATTATCGAATGCGTGCCGAATTTCAGCGAAGGACGCGATCTGAAGAAGATTGAAAAAATTGTAGAACCCTTTCGCGGAAAAGACGGCATCAAGCTTTTAGATTATCAAAATGATGAAGACCACAACCGGGCAGTCGTTACCGTGGTTGGCGCACCGGAGCCGCTGAAAGCGGCCATTATTGAAGCCGTGGGCGTTGCCATTGATGTTATTGATATGCGTCAACATCAAGGTCAGCACCCCCGCATGGGCGCTGTCGATGTCGTTCCGTTTATTCCGGTTAAAAATATTAGCCCGCAGGAGGCGGTCGACATCTCCCGGGATGTTGCCGTTAAGGTAGCTGACCAATACAATCTGCCGGTTTTTTTATACGAAAAATCCGCAACCCGTGCCCAGAGACAAAACCTGGCAAACATTCGCAAAGGCCAGTTCGAGGGCATGGCTGAAAAGATAAAGCAGCCGGAATGGTCGCCGGATTTCGGTCCCGCGCAGATTCATCCGTCCGCCGGCGTGACGGCTATAGGCGCCCGGATGCCACTGGTTGCCTACAATGTGAATTTAGACACCGGCAATCTTGAAATTGCCGACCAGATTGCAAAGAAAGTCAGGCATATCAGCGGTGGACTGCGTTACTGTAAAGGCATTGGCATAGAATTAAAAGACAGGGGCATCGTTCAGGTCTCGATGAATATGACGGATTACACCAAAACCGCTCTATACCGCGTTTTTGAATTAATCAAAATTGAGGCTCGGCGCTTTGGTGTCAATGTCGTCGGCAGTGAAATCATCGGTCTGGTCCCCATGGAAGCCCTGACCGACTCGGCCGCCTATTATTTGGGGTTGGAAGATTTTTCCATGGAGCAGGTGCTGGAGACGCGAATATGGGAGTAAGTCTATCGACCGCTAATTTGGGGCAGATTAAATTGTTATGGCTCTGTTTTAGTTAAAATTCGAAATAAGAAATCCGAAATATTCAGAAAATATATTTTAAGGGGACCTTAAAATATGAACGGTAACCTAATCATCAAAAACGCATCAGAGTTGGTCACCTGCAGCGGGTTTAAAGCTAAGAAGGGTAAAGAGATGGCTGAGCTGCACATTATTTCCGACGGCGCGGTGATCCTTAAAGAAGGAATAATAGATGCGGTCGGTAAAACCAATGAAATTGAAGCCAAACTGGAGAAGTCCGGCGTAGATTTATCCGGCTTTGATATCGTCGATGCGCAAGACAAAGCCGTGCTGCCCGGCTTTGTTGATTCGCACACTCATTTTGTTTTCGGCGGCTATCGGGCGGAAGAATTTTCATGGCGCCTGCGCGGC
>Ga0209536_100017784_pt1 | contig 10045 bp, 7 predicted proteins | sample DeeMarSeWOR28_12_FD_187461 | JGI IMG/M metagenome (GOLD analysis project Ga0209536, IMG submission 187461) | Marine sediment microbial communities from White Oak River estuary, North Carolina - WOR-2-8_12 (SPAdes) (version 2) | ecosystem: Environmental > Aquatic > Marine > Intertidal zone >... | reverse complement strand
TGCAATGTCCTGTTCGCCCTCGACCCGCAGAGCCAGCAGTACTACGTCATCGAGGTCAACCCCCGCGTCAGCCGTTCCTCTGCCCTGGCCAGCAAGGCCACCGGCTACCCAATCGCCCGCGTCGCCAGCAAGATTGCCATGGGCAAGCGGCTCGACGAGATACCCAATGCCGTCACCGGCAAGACCATGGCTTCTTTCGAGCCCGCGCTCGATTATGTGGTGGTCAAGATACCGCGCTGGCCGTTCGACAAATTTGCCACCGGCGACCGTGTTACCGGCACCCAGATGAAGGCCACCGGCGAGGTCATGGCCATAGACCGCACCTTCGAGGCGGCATTGCAGAAAGCGGTGCGCTCGCTGGAGTTTGGAAAACGCTCGCTGCTCTGGGAAGACCCGGACTGGGCAAAGGGTGAAGACATTGAAAAGTACCCGCTCTGGCCCAACGATTTGCGACTCTGGGCGCTCATGGCGGCGCTGCGGCGCGGCTCATTGCCCGGGGAGCTTTCGGCACAGATAAAAATAGACCTGTGGTTCCTGGACAAGCTCCAGAACATTGTATATATGGAAAGAGAGCTCCTTTCCCAGACGCTGACCCCGGAACTGCTGCGGCGGGCAAAACGGCTCGGTTTTTCCGATGAGCAAATCGGCACTCTAGCCGACCGCCTTACCGAGCAGGTCAGGCAGCTGCGCCACGACTGGAATATCCGCCCCGTCTACAAGATGGTGGACACCTGCGCCGCCGAGTTCGATGCCGCCACCCCCTATTTCTACAGCACCTACGAACAGGAGAACGAGGCCGTAGCCGAGCACCGCGACAAGGCGGTGGTCATCGGCAGCGGCCCGATACGCATAGGCCAGGGCATCGAGTTCGACTACTGCAGCGTGCACTCGGCCTGGGCGCTTCAGGAGGCCGGCTACCAGAGCATCATGGTCAACTCCAATCCGGAGACCGTCTCCACCGACTTTGACACCAGCGACCGCCTGTACTTTGAAGTCCTTGACGAGGAGAGCGTGCGAGATATTCTGGAAAACGAGGGCGACGGCAATGGCACCACGCCCTCAATTGTACAGTTCGGCGGGCAGACCGCCGTCAACCTAGCCAATCCCCTCGCCAAGGCCGGCATACCCCTGCTCGGCTCCAGCGCTGAGGCCATAGACCTGGCCGAAGACCGCCGCCGCTTTGAAAACTTCCTCAGTGAGCTGGGCATACCTCAACCGCCCGGGGCTGGCGTCACCTCGGTGGAAGAAGCCGTCACCGTTGCCGGACTCATCGGCTACCCGGTGCTCGTCCGCCCCAGCTATGTCCTCGGCGGGCGGGCCATGGAGATAGTGCACAACGACGCCGAACTCTCCCGCTACGTGGGCTTTGCCATAGGACTGGACACCGGCCACCCCGTGCTCATCGACAAGTACCTTGAAGGAAAAGAGGTGGAGGTTGACGCCATCGGCGATGGGGAAACCGTGCTCATCCCCGGCATCATGGAACACATTGAGCGCGCCGGCGTGCACAGCGGCGACTCCATGGCGGTCTACCCCGGACTTAACCTGACCCGCCAGGAAGTGAACACCGTCATTGACTACGCCGTCCGCATCGGGCTGTCCCTGAAAATAAAAGGGCTTATGAACATCCAGTACGTGACCGTGCCGCGGCGGGAAGGTCTGGGCTCTTCGGTCTACGTGCTTGAGGTCAACCCTCGCTCCAGTCGCACCGTACCGTTCCTCTCCAAGGTGACCGGAGTACCAATGGTGAAGGTAGCCACCCGGGTCATGCTCGGTGTCAGTCTCAAAGAGCAGGGCTACAAAACTGGCCTCTGGCCGGAGCAGCCGCTGACGGGCATCAAAGCGCCCGTCTTCTCCATGTCCAAGCTGCTCGGCGTGGATACCTACCTCGGCCCGGAGATGAAGTCCACCGGTGAGGTGATGGGCATTGACGTCAACTTCAACGCCGCCCTGGCCAAGGCACTGCTCGCCGTGGGCATGATGCTGCCGTCGCAGGGCGCCATACTGTTCAGCATCGCCGACCGGGACAAGCCGGAGGCGCTGCCCGCCATCAGAAAGCTGTCTGAACTTGGCTATGCGCTCTATGCCACCGAAGGCACTGCCGCCATGCTTGAGGCTTCCGGAATGCCGGTGACCAGGATAACCAAGAAGCTGGGCGAGGGGCACCCCAACGTGGTCGATGTCATCAGAGACGGCACGGTAAAGGGCGTGGTGAATACCATCACTGGCGGAGAGGCCTCCCTGCGCGACGGTTTCCATATCAGACGGGCCGCCGCCGAGAAGCAGGTGCCATGCTTCACCTCGCTGGATACTGTGCGGGCGGCAGTGGAGGCGCTGTCCAGCCCTGACCAGACATATCTTGTTCAGCCTCTCCCCGAATACCGCAGAAAGGAAGTCCGATGAAGCTGATTGATGCCGAGATATTGGAAAATTGCCAGGTCCTGCCCGGCCACAAACACGCTCACGAAAGGGGCATACTGAGCAGCTGGCTCATCTGGCTGCGGTGCCCGGATATCGCCCGTGAGGCAACGTCGGGGCAGTTCGTCATGGTGCGCTGTGGCCCGGAGACCACCCTCCCCCGCCCCTTCAGCGTCCACCAGGCTGACGGCGACCGCATCGCCCTGCTTTACGCCGTGCGGGAAAACGGTCGGGGCACGGAATGGCTGAGCCGACAGAAACCCGGAGCAGCGGTATCAATATTCGGGCCGCTGGGCAATGGTTTTGCCATAAACCCGAAAGCGCGGAATTTATTGCTGGCGGCCGGCGGTATCGGCATCGCTCCGCTGTATTTTCTGGCACGGCAAGCCGCAGGAAATAATTACAAAGCGACGCTGCTCTACGGCACGGTGGATAAAAACCGCTACCCAATACCATCTGATTTAGAGGTATTGGCAGTTACCGAAGACGGCTCGGCGGGGGAAAAAGGGCTGGTAACCAACCTCCTGCCCAGTTTTGCGGAGCAGGCCGACCAGATTTTCGCCTGCGGGCCGACGCCCATGTACCATGATATGTTCAGACGGAGAAAAGAGCTAAAGCTGGAAGGCAAGCCGGTGCAGATTTCCCTTGAGGTGAGGATGGGCTGCGGGGTGGGCGTCTGCTACGGCTGCACCATAAAAACTAAAAACGGCCTGAAACAGGTCTGCAAAGACGGGCCGGTGTTTGAGCTAAATGAGATTCTGTGGGATGAGCTAACACGCTAGTTGGGGAGGTGCATTAATGGTCATCACAAAAAACATCAGCCTGCAAACGAGGGGTGAGTGCGATATTGTCGATATCACGTCGCTGGTGCAGCAGCAGCTTTCTGAAACGGAGATAAGAGACGGCACGGTCACCGTGTTCATCACCGGCTCAACGGCGGGGGTGACCACCATTGAGAACGAGCCCGGCCTCATATCTGACTTCAAGGACATGTGGGAGCGGGTTGTCCCCAGAAATATTGAATACCGGCACGACCGTGCCTGGGGTGAGGGCAATGGCTATTCCCACGTGCGGGCCTCGCTGCTGGGAGCATCGCTGGTGGTCCCGTTTAATGATAACAAATTATCCCTAGGCACGTGGCAGCAACTGGTGGTGCTTGACTTTGACAATCGGCCGAGGTCAAGACAGGTCTTATTGCAGATTATGGGGGAGCAGTAAGCGGTCTACTTGCCCTTCTCTTTCTTTGTTGCCTTCGGTTTCTTCTCTGCCTTCGGCTTTTTCTCTGGCTTCTCCTCGGCTTTCCCTTCCTCTCCTTCCACCTCAGCCACCTCTTCCTCAACAACTTCCACCGCAGAAGCCTGAGCCTGGTTGAGCTTCTTCATCAACCGTGACTTGCGTCGGGCCGCGTTGTTGGGGTGAATAATCCCCTTCTCCGCCGCCCTGTCCAGAGCGCTTATAGACTCCGCCACCGCCGTCTGAGCAGGCTCCATCTCACCGGTGAAGATAAGTTTCTCCGCCCTGGTAATGAAAGTCTTTGCCCGGCTGCGAACGGCGCGGTTTCTCAACTGTCGCTTTTCCGAGTTCCGCGCTTCCTTACTCTTTGGCAATATCAGTCCCCCCTACTCTAACCTTGAAAATTAGGCCTCAACTGTACATATTATGATTAATCGCAAGTGCAAGTCAAGTTTTATCATCCCTTTTAACCGACGCCTTATCCCCGATGCGGACAATGCGAAGCACACCCTTAACCGACTCGATTTTCTTAAGGAGCCGGCTTAACTGTGCCAGGCCCTGCGTCTCCATGGTAAACTCCATGAGCGTTGTGCGGTCACTCTGATTGTGGGTGACCAGCGAGGTGATATTCACTTTCTCTTCGGCGACAATGACGGTGATATCACGCATGAGCCCCACCCGGTCCCAGGCTTCAACCTGAATATTGACCGGATACAGTGCGTCAGTCTGCCCCCACTCCACCGGCACCATCCTGTCCTTTTCATCCTCATGCTGGACACTGTAACAATCCTGGCGATGAATGGTGACACCGCGACTGCGCGTGATATAGCCGATGATTTTGTCACCCGGCACCGGATGGCAGCACTGGGCCAGATGGGTGACCAGATTGCCCACGCCCAGCACGTGTACCGTCGATGGCACCGGCTTGCGTGGCGCCGCTTCCGGTATAGGCTTGGGCGCCTCCTCCCTCGCGGCCAGCTTCGTCACAATCTGATGAGTGGAAATCCCCCCATAGCCAATAGCCGCCAGAAAATCTTCCGCGTTACTGAAGTTGCATAATTCTGCAAGTTCCTCACGTTCAATTTTAATTCCCAGGTGCCGCAACTCCTTATCCAGAATCTGGCGGCCGCGCTCGATGTTCTCCGCGCGTTCCTGTCTCTTGAACCACTGTCGTATCTTCTCCTTGGCGTGGGAGGTCCGGGCAAAGCCAAGGTGGGGATTCAGCCAGTCGAGGCTGGGCCCCTTTTCCCCTTTGGTGGACATAATATCCACAACGTCGCCATTTTTCAGCTCGTAGTCAAGCGGCACGAGTCGCCCATTCACCTTGGCGCCAATGCAGCGATGCCCCAGTTCAGTATGCACCCGGTAGGCAAAATCAAGCGGTGTAGAGCCTCTCGGTAGGTCCTTTATGTCCCCTTTCGGAGTGTAAACGAAGACCTGGTCGATGAATATATCCGTTTTTACTGACTCCAGGAACTCTTCCGACCCGCTCAATTCACGGTGCCACTCGACGAGCTGGCGCAGCCAGCCCATTTTTTCCTCGAAATGCAGATCGGCCTTATCCCCCTGCTTGTAACGCCAGTGCGCTGCCACGCCGTACTCATTATTGTAGTTCATCTCACGGGTTCGTATCTGGACTTCCAGAGGGGTGGTGCCAAAACACATGACGGCCGTGTGCAGCGACTGGTATCCATTTGGTTTTGGATTGGCAATGTAATCGTCAAACTCCTCGGGTATTGGGTGCCACAGACTATGGATGATGCCCACGGCACTATAGCAATCCGGCACCGTGCTGACCAGCACTCTCAGCGCCAGAAGGTCGTAAATATCATTAAAGTCACGCCCCCGCTCCATCTTCTGGTGAATGCTGTATATATGCTTGGGTCGGCCGGACAGCTCGGCTTTGAGGCCGGCTCTGTCCAGTTCTTTCTTCAGAATGTCAGTTACCTGGGCGATGAAGTTTTCCCGCTGCGCACGACGAGCTGCCAGCAGCGTCACAATACGGCGGAATTTCTCCGGCTCAAGATACTGAAAGGCCAGGTCTTCCAGTTGCCACTTAAGCTCCCATATGCCGAGGCGATGGGCAAGCGGGGTATAGATTTCCAGAGTTTCCTGCGCCACGCTGTGCTGCTTTTCCGGCGTCAGGGCGCCCAGAGTACGCATATTATGTAATCTATCCGCCAGCTTGATGAATACCACGCGGAGGTCCTCCGCCATGGCGACCAGCATCTTCCGCAGGTTTTCCGCCTGGGCCTCTCGGGGTGCCGTTCCCGCCGACTGCCAGGATACCTTGCCCAGTTTGGTCACGCCGTCTACCAGCCGGCTTATCTCCAGCCCGAACCTGTCTTTTATCTTTTCGATGGATATGCCACAGTTCTCCGGCACATCGTGCAGCAACGCTGCGGCCAGAGAGGCAGCGTCAAGCTGGAGCTCAGCAAGTATCATGGTGGTCTGCACCGGATGCTCTATATACGGGTCGCCCGACAGGCGCACCTGCTCCTGGTGGGCCTCGGCGGCAAACTGGTAAGCCTCCTCGACAACAGCAATCTTATCGGCTGGAAGGTATGCCTCCGCCTTCTCTTTTAGCTGGTTAAAACTAGTTACCCTGACGACAGCCAAAGCGGTGAAATGCCTCCTGACTTGATTTCAAGCGGGTATGACTTAAGTATATCTCAATAAGGCTGGTGCTGTAAATCCGAAGGTTTGCGGTAAATTTGCATTTGCTCTTATTGACAGGTGTAAAAATTATGGTATACTTTCAATTGTTTCAATACCATTTTAGTTAGGAGGTAGTCCAGTAATGAGCAAAATTTTGCGCGTTAACATGAGTAACTTGACGGCCAAGTTTGAAGATGTGCCCGACAAATACAAGTTTCTGGGCGGACGCGGCCTGACCTCAGCCATAACCTGCGATGAGGTGCCACCTACCTGCCACCCTCTGGGGCCGAACAACAAAATCTCCTTCGCGCCCGGCATTGTCACCGGCAGCGGGGCCCCAACCGCCGGACGTCTTTCCGTGGGCTGCAAATCTCCCCTGACGGGAGGCATTAAAGAAGCCAACGCCGGCGGCATTGCTGCGGACAAACTGGCCCGCATCGGCATAAAAGCCATCATTGTCGAGGGGCAGCCCAAGGAAAAGGGCAAGTTCCAGGTGCTCAAGGTGACCAAGGATGGCGCCGAACTGATGCCAGCAGCTGCGGAATGGGTCGGCAAGGGCCTGTATGAAACATACCCCAAGATGTTCAAGAAATTCGGCGAGAAAACAGGCATCATCAGCATTGGTGTCACCGGGGAAATGCTGATGGCAATGTCCGGTATCTGCGTCAATGACCCTGAGGGCCGTCCCAGCCGCTATGCCGGCCGAGGTGGCGTCGGTGCAGTGATGGGCAGCAAGGGGCTCAAGGCTATAGTTGTCGATGATACCGGCGGTTCCAGCATACCGCTGGCCAATAAAGAGGCTTTCGATTCCGGCCGCAAGAAGTTGACAGCTGCGCTGCAACAGCATGACATCACCAAACCCGGGGGCACGCTTAACACCTACGGAACCGCAGCGCTTATCAACGTCATCAATGAGGCCGGTGCCCTGCCCACCCGTAACTTCAGCGAGGGGCGGTTTGAGGGTGCGGCCAAGATTTCCGGGGAAATGATAAAGGAGACCTGCGAGAAGCGCGGCGGTGTCGGAGAGACCGGTCACCGCGGTTGCACCGGCTGTATCATCCAGTGCTCCAATGTTTATCCGAAGGAAGACGGCACTGAACTCGTCTCCTGCCAGGAGTACGAATCAGTCTGGTCTTTTGGTGCCGACTGCGGCATAGACAGTCTGGACGTTACCGGCGAACTTATCCGCCTGTGTAACGACTACGGCCTTGACACCATCGAGGCCGGCGTGACCATGGGTGTGGCCATGGAAGCCGGTCTGGCCAAGTTCGGTGATGGCAAGAAGGCCATCGAACTGATGCATGAGATTGGCAAGGGCACCCCGCTCGGCCATATCCTCGGCGGCGGCGCCGCACTCACTGCGGATACCTTTGGCGTTATCCGCTGCCCGACGGTCAAGAGACAGTCCATGCCGGCCTATGAACCTAGGCCAATCAAGGGCATCGGCGTTACCTATGCAACCTCAACTATGGGCGCCGACCATACCTCCGGTTACATGATTGCCCCGGAGATACTGGGGGTCAGCGGCAAGATGGACCCAGCGAGCTCGGGCATGGAGAAGGCGGAGGCCTCGCGCAACTTCCAGTACGCTACTGCGTTCATTGACACCAGTGGTCACTGTCTGTTCATCGCTTTTGCCATCCTTGACATTCCCTCAGGTATGGAGGGTATGGTTGAAGAGTGCAACGGCGTGCTCGGCACTAACTGGACAGTTGATGACATCGGCCGGATTGGCGGGGACATCGTCAAGAGGGAGCGCGCCTTCAATGAAGGCGCTGGTTTCACCAAGGTCGACGACCGCATTCCCGAGTTCATGAAGTACGAGAAGCTCCCACCGCACAATGTGGTCTATGATGTAGCTGATGAGGTGCTGGATAAAGTCCACAATCCCTAGTTAATAAGCCGGACCCGCACATACAAGCCCCCTTCGCTACTGCTGCGCAGGGGGCTTTCTTCATTATTTCAAAGAAATACGGTATAATTGAACGCGTAACTAACGATTAAGGAACGCTGCATGAACAAGTTTGAGGTCAGACTTTACGCTAGCTTACGCAAGTACCACCCCAACTCGGGAGATAGTGAGGCATTTTCCCCGGAAATGGCTGATGGGGCTAAACTCGGTGACCTAGTGGACAAGCTCAAAATCCCCCGCCAGGAAATCGGTGTGCTCATGGTCAATGGCAAATGGCAGAAGGAAACCTACCTCCTCCAAGATGGGGACAGGATAGGACTTTTTCCGCTCATCGGAGGAGGATAGACACATGATTGAAGTGCGCCTTTACGGCAAACTGCGCCGTTTTACCGATAACCAGGACCCCTCCCGGGACTCCATCGTCAACGTTCCCGTGAAAAAAGGGGACTCAATTAAGACCATTTCGCAGCGTATTGGCATACCGCTTGAGGAGCTGGGAACCAATATTTTCCTCAATGGCGAGTATTCGGCTCTGGAGAGAAAGGTGAGCGACGGCGACCGCCTGGGCATCTTCCCGAATGACATGAAGCTCCTTTACAAGTGGTATTTTGACAAGGCATCATAAAAGGCCGGGTTAATGAAGATACATCGGGCACCGCGCGGCACAACTGACATTCTGCCGGAGGAACAGGGCTGCTGGCGCTACATTGAACAAAAAGCTGCCCGTATCTGCCAGCTCTATGGCTATGAGCGTATTGATTCCCCAGCATTTGAGGACACCTCCCTGTTCACACGCAGCGTGGGAGCTGGAACTGACATCGTGGAGAAGGAGATGTATTCCTTCACCGATAAAGGCGGCAACCAGATCACACTGCGCCCGGAGGGCACGGCACCGGTATGCCGTGCCTATCTGGAACACGGATTCCACAGTAGACCGCAGCCGGTCAAGCTCTACTATCTGGCCTCAATTTTCCGATACGAAAGGCCCCAGGCAGGAAGATACCGCCAGCACTACCAGTTTGGTTGCGAGGCCATCGGCGACGGTGACCCGTCCCTCGATGCAGAAAATATCGACCTTGCCTGGCAGTTTTTTCGGTCGCTTGGCCTGCAGCGTCTTACCCTGCAGTTGAACAGCATCGGCTGCAAGCAGTGCCGGCCAGCTTACCTCAGTGTCTTGCAGGATTACTATTCCGGGCATACAGCGTCATTATGCAGCGACTGCCGGAAAAGGCTGGGCCGCAACCTGCTCCGACTGCTCGACTGCAAGCAGGCATCCTGCCAAGACTTGGCTGATTCGGCACCCCGGAGCACCGAACACCTCTGTCCGCAGTGCAAAGAGCACTTTGAACAACTCTCCTCATACCTAAATTTGCTTAAGATACCTTTCACCGTAAATCACCAATTAGTACGGGGACTAGATTACTATACGAGGACAGTTTTTGAAATTCAGCCCGAAAGCGGAGGCGCTCAGAGCACCATCTGCGGCGGGGGCAGGTATGACGACCTGATTGAAGAACTGGGTGGAAGGCCGACTCCAGCTATCGGCTTTGCCATCGGTATAGAGAGGATAATACTCAATCTGAAAGCACAGGCTGTACCCATTCCCTCCCTGCCCGAACCACGGGTATTCATCGCCTATCAGTGGTCGGCAGCCAGGAACGAGACGGTCAGGCTGGCGGCTTATCTGAGGCAGGAGGGAATCGGCGTCATCATGGCCACGGGAGACCGCAGCCTCAAAGCACAGCTCAGACAGGCCAATAACCTCGGCTTACCTTACGCCGTTATTATTGGTGAAGAAGAGTTAAGAACCGGGACCGCGTCTCT
>Ga0209536_100017783_pt1 | contig 10045 bp, 11 predicted proteins | sample DeeMarSeWOR28_12_FD_187461 | JGI IMG/M metagenome (GOLD analysis project Ga0209536, IMG submission 187461) | Marine sediment microbial communities from White Oak River estuary, North Carolina - WOR-2-8_12 (SPAdes) (version 2) | ecosystem: Environmental > Aquatic > Marine > Intertidal zone >... | reverse complement strand
GATGAACGGGCAGCGCCGGTATAATCCAATCCGGTTTGCAGCCCTTTTTTAGATGTGTTACTAAAAATTTTACGCCATCGGAAACTCTGAGCGTGGCAGCAGGACCCTTACACTTCAGAAGATTTTTCTCTACGGGGTCGACCAGGACGAAATGACTGTCTTTGAGGGTCTCCGACAATCTTGTAAAAGCAATATTTCCAAAATGGCCCAGCCCTATAATCCATATCTCTTCCATGATGACCAATCTAATACCAGATGACCGGACGAATCACCACCGTAACGGACATCTTAATGCCGGTCGAAAGTGCATTCGCGCCAATACGCTTCTTGAAAATGTTTCGGGTCTAAATCAGTATTCTGAAAATTTACATTTTCCAGCCTGGCGGCGGTAAAATCAACTTCGCTAAAACCTGAACCGCTGAAATCTGTGTTGAATATTTGTGCTTTGCGAAAATCGATTTTTTGTAATGCAGCCTTGCTGAAGTCCGCCAACTGGATAGTGCTTGCGGTGAATTTAATCCGGGATAGTTCCGAGGATGACCATGTTGAAAACCTCAAGTTGGTGCCCGTAAGATTGACTCTGCGCAGCACCGCATTACCGAGATAGGCATTGTGGAAAAAGGCACCACTAAAATCATCGTCTGACATAATGGTATCGGACATATCGCAAAATTGAAGATTGGCTTGCGTCAGTTGGTTGTTAACAACCCGGGCCCCTTTCAGGATGCTCCATTGCATATGGGCTTGATGAAACCGGCAACCATGCATGTCGGCCTGCTTGAGGTTGGCCGTTCTTAAATTGGCGTGACTAAAGTCGACGTCTTCGAGAAGCGCCATTTTCAAAATAACACCAAATAAATCACGGTTTGACAAGTCGCGCCCTCGCAGGTTGGCCCTGCGCCCAAGGGCTCCCCCGGATTCCAACCACCGGCGATGGTCATCCAAGATCTGTTCGAGTTCATCGGAAGGGAGCTTTTTCCATGTCTTTTCTTGCATAATATTGTAGGACGGGCAGTGGCGCCAAAAGGTTACACATTAATTGGATGGGGATTTAATTTTTTCATTCGCCATGCGCTCATCTTTTTGGATGGTGATAAAACGCCCGCCACATACCTGGCATTCACGCAAATACGCTTTTTCTTCTTCGTCACCAATCCGACACGAAACATTGAATGTTACCTGAAAACCGGTTCGCTTACCGCAATGAGGGCAAAACTTGGTTGGCATGCGATCACCCCTCATAGTCCGATTCTGAAAAGCACAGATCATGCAGATAAAGAAGTTTATGTGCTGCAACAGTTGGTCCGGTTATCCCCTTTTCAACCGATTTAACGATATTCGGCAGGGATTTTTCTACACCCGGGTTTTTATAAAAACGATCGATCAACCCTTCTTCGACCAGCGCCCACATCCAGTCAAGGGCCTGCTTTCTGCGTTTTTCAGCCAATTCACCCGAACTCTCAAGCTTTTTCCTGTGCTCCAAAATGGTTTGCCAGATTTCGTCGATTCCGTCCAGGGTAACCGCGCTGCAGGTGAGCACCGGGGGAGACCAGATCTTAGATGAAGGCGTTAAAAGATTCAGTGCCTTTTCATACTCGATCTTTGCTTTTCTGGCATGCTCGATATTGTTTCCATCGGCTTTGTTAATGGCAATGGCATCCGCCAGTTCGAGAACGCCTTTTTTAATCCCCTGCAGTTCGTCTCCAGCTCCGGCAAGCATCAGCACGAGAAAAAAATCGACCATGGATGCCACGGTGGTTTCTGATTGACCGACCCCGACTGTTTCCACGATAATGATGTCAAATCCGGCCGCTTCACAAACAATCATGGTTTCTCTGGTCCGTCGGGTGACGCCTCCCAATGTGCCGCCGGATGGAGATGGTCGGATGAAGGCCTGTTGCTCGAGCGAAAGCCTTTCCATGCGCGTCTTGTCGCCCATGATGCTGCCGCCGCTTTTGGAACTGCTGGGATCGACCGCAAGCACCGCCACCCGATGACGTTGCTTGACCAACTGCAGTCCAAAACTTTCGATGTAAGTGCTCTTTCCAACGCCCGGGACTCCTGTTATGCCGATGCGCACCGCTTTGCCGGTATGGGGCAGGAGCGCATCGACGATGGCTTTGGCCATTTCTTGATGCGAGGGAAGTGAACTTTCAATCAAGGTGATCGTTTTGGCAACGATGCGCCTGTTTTTTGCTAAAACACCGTCAATGTAATCTTGAGTTTGCATGCTAACTACCGTTTCCCTGTTATCCGAATAAGTCTATGAGTCGGTTTAGCGCTTCCTTATCTATCCGCACTGAATCTAAAATTTGATCGACACCGGCACTATGGATAAAATCATAATCAGATCGGGGTATGGCACCTCCAACTAAAATTCTAATATTTTCAGCTTGCTCTGCCTTGAGCGCCCCGGCCAGTTCCATGACAAGCTCTTTATAGTTGTTTCCCGTGCTTAAAAAACAGATGATGTGAACATCATTTTCAATCGCCATCCGGGCAGTTCCCCGGGGTGTCTGATGCAGCGGACTAATGTCGACATCGAACCCGGTTTCGGCAAAAAGGGTCGCAAGCCGCCGGGTATCCTGATTGTGACGCTTTTTGCCCATACTGCTGACCAGAATTCTTGGCCTCCGCCCTTCCCTTTTAACAAATTTTTCAATTTTCTGGTCGATCAACATAACCTTTATACCGCTTTTCAAAAATAAGGTCCGAAATACGGAAGGCTGGTATAAGTGGTTGTAGAAAAAAACGTTCTATAAACGGGACGTTTTTTTGACAACCGCTTTATATCTATTTAAAAGCGAAAAAAATGTCAACTTGCTGTATGCGCAGATTCAATCGATTTCACATGTCGTCTACGCTAACTTTTTTGTGGAGCTCACACGACCATCCGCATCCCTGAATCCCGTTGAAATTTTACAATTACTATGTTATTCGGTTCATGTTGACAACGTAAAAGGCACGATGATTGCGACGATACCGTCCTTTTGAATTAAAACCGTTCCTGAGTGCCGAAGGTCACCGTCAAATATGACAGCTGAGGGCCCCAAAAAAATAGTGATCGAAGTGATGTATAAGGCGAGTTATTGTCTGCCTTGCGTATACATGGATGAAGCCGTCCGCGAGGTGATTCCCAAATACGCCCAATATGTTGATTACCAGCGGGTCGAATTTTTGAAAGGCGACGGTAAAAAAAGATTTCTGGAGCTTTCCCGCTCTTTGTTCGGGGAAGAAGGCGTTTACAAGCATCACCGCATAGCCCCCGTTCCCTCCTTATTTATCGACGGGGAACTCTTTTTTGATGCGATTCCACCCAAATTTGAGTTGGAGGAGGCTATTGAAGAAGTTCTTAAGGGCCTAACGATGCCTACTCAAAAAATCCACTTAGAAGTATTTCACGAAGGCGAGCACTGAATCCCCTGTGTCTATATGACCCGTGTGGTCGAAGCGGTGGCACCGGAATTTAAAAAAAACCTGACCTGGGAAAAAGTGGTCACCAGGGATCCCGATGGGGCCAGAAGGTTCAAAGAATTATCCAAAGCTCTGGGAAAGCTTTTACCCATACCTTCCATCGTCATCGACGGCAAACTGGTATTTGAAACAACTCCCGGCGTAGAAGCGCTAAGATCCTGTATCGACAAAATTATTAAAAATATGTCTGACCCCTCCTAACCCGGATTCGCCTGGGTCCGCAATCCCAAGTCTGAAATCTAAATTCCGCCACTGTTGATCACCGGTAAAAAATTTTGTTTCAAGCCGATTGTATTTATGACAACCGGACTAATCCCTACTTCTCTATTCCGACCCTGGCGCGGACACCTATTTGGTAATAATGCTTGATATCCTTCATTTCGGTGACCAGGTCTGCCGTCTCGATGATCCGGGGAGATGCACCCCGCCCTGTGATAACCAGTTCCTTATCATAGGGTTTGTTGATAATTATTTTAAGCAGATCCTGGACCGCGAAAAGTCCCAACATTGCTGCCACGTTGGCTTCTTCCATGATGATGATGTTATATTCATCCGAAACCATGACGGACTTTACCCTTTCAAGCCCCTCTTGAGCGGCCTTGATGTCTTCGGGCGTTGGTTTGCCGTTCGTAAAACGCCCCAGACCGAACTGCTCCACGGTAATCAAATCGGAAAACCGCTTCAAGGCTTTAATTTCGCTGTAATCTCCCATTTTGATAAACTGGGCAATAAACACTTTTAAACCGGCGCCCGCCGCCCGGATCGCCAAGCCGATAGCAGCTGTGGTTTTGCCCTTTCCGTTGCCCGTGTAAACTTGGGTATAAGCCTTTTTTTTCTTTTTTTCCCCCATCCGGTTCACCCGCCTCGTTATGTTGACAGATCCCTGTGTTTATCTAAAAGATCACCGATAGTTTGCATTACCTTTTGATGGTCCTGGGTTCCAAGAGGAAACGAGAGACTCCGTTCGGAAACCTTTTCATTGAAGCGCATTTGAATCTTGACGACCGGAATATAACTTGAATCCCAATCCTCAAGGCCGATTGAAATCTCATAGCCTGTGCCGGGAGGATGCGGCGGACTGGCCGGTACGACTTCCGATAGTTGCGGGAAAAAAGCTACGGGTTCTTGCGGCTCCAGCGGTACACAGGATACCCCCGCGCCTTGCTTGAGGGGCTCAAAACAATTGTCGCAAGAGATGCACGCGGCTTCACGCCGATCGCCGGCCTTCCAGCGTCTTACCAACCCGGGTTCCCGGATGAAGGGACGCGACATTGCAATATAGTCGGCCAATCCTTCATCTACCAGTTGTTTAGCCGTATCATATGATCTAATCCCACCGACCAGAATCAGGGGGACATGGATGGTTTTCTTAAATACCCGGGCTTCAGACTGAAAATATGCCTGGCTATCACCAGAATCTATCTTACTGCGCATGATGTTGGGATTGTTCAGGAGTCCGCCGCTTAATTCGATGGCATCAATCCCGGCCTTTTCAAGCAGGCTTGCCACCGCTACAGAATCTTCGAGGGTAAGCCCGTTTTCGACGAAATCCCGGCAATTGAGCTTCGCCAGTACGGGGTAGTCCCGACCCACCGCACTTCGTATGGCATCCAGAACATGTATCAGGAAACGTGCCCGATTGGCGATATTGCCGCCATAGTCATCGGTGCGATCATTATACCGCGGGCAGAGCAATTGGCTGAGAAAAAAACCATGGGCCGCGAATATTTGAACGCCGTCGAATCCGGCCTTTCGAGCCCTGACCGCCGCCTGACCATAGGCTTGCGCCAGCCCTTGAAAGTCCTGATGGGACATTCTTCTGACCCTTGATTTTGATAGATAGGCGCCGCCGTATCCGAGCTGCAGGACGATTTTGCTTTCATGTTCGTGCACGGCGTGCGTCAGGTCTCGAAGGGCGGGGATAACTGCGTCCTGGTGAATTCCGAGTTGCCAGGGCGAATGCTGTCCGTCCGGGCGAATATAAGCATGACCGGTGATGATTAGACCGACTCCTCCGGCCGACAGGGCACGCATGAGATCAATCAACTGGGGGGTGCAGGTGCCTTCATCCGTTGCCATACCGGCCCAGGTTGCCGACCGAATAAACCGGTTCGACAGAACCATGCCGTTTATGTCGCTTTTTTCAAACAAGGCAGTCATATGCAACCCTTCCGCCAGTGCTTTTCAAGATATTTGAGGGAAGAATCCAGGTTTTCAAAGGAAAAGACTTCTAAAGACACAACTCCGGTAAATTTATTTAAAACCTGGAGCACTGTTTCAAATAATTTATCCGGCAGCAGCTCTAATGTCTTATGATCACAGCCGTTTTCAACACCGTGCAAATGAACGACAGATGTTTTACAGGCAAATTTTGTAAAGACCGCTAAAACATCATAGTCATATACCATAAGATGGCCCAAGTCCAGACAGATTGATAGATCCAGATCAACAATGATGTCTTCCAGCAATTCCAGGGGATAATCAAGAGTTTCAATTGCGATGATTTTCTCATTTTCAATCCCTGACACTATTTTTTTCAGGCTTTGATCAACCCGGTTCTGCCAATTCCTGACAACCGGGTCATTCAGTGATTTCTCAGTATACGGTACGTGCAGAATCAGGGCCGAAGGGTCAAGTGGTCTCACCCGGTCCATTACCTGAATCATGGTTTCCACTGCACGCTGTTGTCGTGCGGGATTCGGGTCACCGATGGATATGTCGGTGGGCAGGTGAACATTGTAACTCAGGTCGAATTCTGCGGCCAATTTGCAAAGCTCTGCAATGACCGCCCTCGAAGGCAGGGCATCCTCCCCTAAGCTTTCAAATAATAAAAGCTCGATTTCGTCCAGGTACGGTCCCAGCATCTTAACATTGGGAATGTAGTGATCGGGATAGATAAAAGAGGTAGTGCAGATTTTGAATGGAAACAGGCCTTTGTAGGATTTAGTTAAGGAAGAGTATTCAAGTGGTTGCTTATTTTTCATTGATTGGCATTAACCCTTGTCATGAGGTTTCAGGTGTCGAAAAATATTGGTTTCAGGTGTCAGCAATCCTTCAATTGAGGAATGGCGAATTTAGGGATTTAGGAATTTTTTGTAATAGGTCGATTGGGTTCATCGATGCAATAATACCTCAATTCCTGAATCCCTTAATTCCTAAATCGTTGAATTCCTGGCACCTGACACCTGAAACCTATTTGAACCTGACATCTCATCTTAGTGCTACGCTGGCTCCCCACGCCACCAATAACCATAAAAACGAGGCCAGCATCATGATATCACAGGCTTTTTTTATATGTTCCGTGGAAGTATTCCCGAAGCGCACGCCAATGTAGGGTTTATCCACCAGTTTTCCGTTGTAGTAATTGGGGCCGTTCAATTTTACCGCCAGGGCACCGGCAAAGGCGGCTTCCGGAAAGCCGGCATTGGGACTGGCGTGGTTGGCGCCTTCGCAGACGGCCGTCATGAGGCTCCGTTTGCCGCAGCCGGACAGGATCTGGGCCGCCAGGGCAACCACCGGTACGGTCAGTCGGGCCGGCAGGTAATTCAGAAAATCATCGATCCTGGCGGAGGCTTTACCAAACTGCTGATAGGTCTGGTTTTTATACCCTACCATGGAATCCAAAGTGTTGGACATTTTATAAGCCAGGGCCAACGGGGCACCACCGATGGCCGCGAAAAACAGCGGTGCCGTGACGCCATCAACCAGGTTTTCGGCGACGGTTTCAACGGTGGCCCGGGCAAGGCCATCTTCTTTATAATTATCTATATCCCGGCCAACAATCATGGCGACTTTTTCCCTGGCTGCTTGGATCTTCTTCTGTTGCAGGCATTGTTTCACTTCCATGGCAGCGTCTTCCAGTGACCGAATTGAAATGCAGTAATAAATCAAGATAATTTCAACTAAGGTATTAAGGAAGGGATGCACCCTGTGGGCGGCTGCTAAAACCAAAAATGTCAGCAGCCAGGTTCCCAGGATCAGTACGGCCGCATACAGCATACCGCAAAAAGTCAGGTTAAAGTTGAGTCTGCGAAAAGGCGTCTCAAGCCTTTCAATCGCCTTTCCCATCCAACGCACCGGGTGGGGCAGGCCGCGAGGATCTCCCAGCATGATATCCAAGGCAAAAGCTGCCGGAAGAATATACCATGAAGCAACCCATTCCATCATGTGTTTATGCTCCCGCCATGTCTGTGAATCATCCAACTGCTCCCATGGAAACCAGCAAAAACAGGCCCGACTCCAGAATTTCCGCCATGGCACCGAGCATGTCGCCGGTGATACACCCCAGCCGCCGTTTGTAGTACCTGATTAAACCGGCGGTGAGGGCGGCGAAACATATGATCAGCCAGATCGCTTGCCAGCCCAATAAAACCGAGAGCAGCACGGGTACTGACAATGCCCAGAATGCGGATGGTTTCAGCTCATCTTTAAAAAAATCCACTCCCGTGCCGCCGTCCGGACGCCCGTAGGGAAGATATCGCATACCGAACAGCATGCTGGCCCGGGCGTATGCCGGAACGATGATCAACAACAATGGGCGGTTTGCATCCAATCCGGCAATACCGGCCCATTTTATGGATAGACCGGTCACAATGGCTACCAGCCCCATCGTTCCCAGGCGGCTGTCTTTCATAATCGCCAGGATTTTTTCTTTTGGACGTTGTCCCAGGAGACCATCGGCCGCATCTCCCAGCCCATCTATATGAAAGGCACCGGTAAGAACGGTTAAAAAGATAACATCCAGCAACGAGGCAGCCGTCTTGCCCCAGAGGCCCACGGCGACGGTGTCAAATAATGCAACCAACACCCCCAGGACAATCCCCACAATCGGGAAATAGGGAACCATCCGTTGCGGATCAAATTTTTCGACCCCACCCCAGGGCAGGATCGTGATAAATTGTATGGCTGAAATGAAGTGTCGCATTTGTTATCGTTGCCCGTAAGAATTAAATTTCATTTTGACTTGGATATTTCTCTTTAAGGGTATCCCCAAAACGTTGGTGTCAGGTGTCAGGTTTCAGGTGTCAGACGAGGTTCAGAGCTTAGAGATTGCTAAGTCGCAGCCATTATGAATTTAAAAGTGTCACCCTGAACCTCTGATGCCTCTTTCCTGAAACCTGAAACCCGACACCTGAAACCGAAAGGGCGCTAGCCCTTTATGGTCACCGGTATGCCGGCTACGACCCAAATCACCTGATCGGCACATTCGGCGACGGCTTGATTGGTCGATCCAATCAGATCTCTATATAGCCGGGCCAGTTTGTTTTCCGGAACAATGCCGGTCCCGACTTCGTTGGATACCAGAATGACCGGACAGGCTGATGACGCAACCGCACGGGTTAAGCTTTGAACCTGATTCAGTATTTGGTCAGAATCCTGATTTTCCATCAGCAGGTTGCTGACCCATAAGGTCAGGCAGTCTACCAGAAGAATGCCGGCCTCCCTGCTGGCCGCCACAATCGCCTCCGGCAGGTCAATGGGTGCTTCCACGGTATGCCAGTGCCGGCTGCGTTCCTGCTGATGTCTGGTAACTCTGAGTTTCATTTCATCATCATCGGGAATACAGGTTGCAATAAATACGTTGCGATCGACGGAATATTTTTCAGCTGTTTCAAGGGCATAGCTGCTTTTGCCGCTGCGGCAGCCCCCCAGTACAAATATCTTTTTCCCCATTGAAATAGAACTAAGCTCCATTTTTTTGAACCCTGAACCTTTGAACCTCTGAACCCTGAATCTGCAGACCCTGAACGGTTGCCACCAATTCTTTGACATCTATATGAGTTTCAAAATACTCAGCCAAAAGGTCATATTCTTTGTCCTTGGCTTCCAGACCTTCGAGCTCTGAGGTTTTGACATCGTCCAATCCAATGCTATTTAGCCACAGTCTGGTTACCGCCGGATTTTCAAACAGGCCGTGAATATAGGTGCCCATAATTTTATGATCCGTCGATACGCATCCATCGGCATCTTCGCAGGCGCTATTGTTGCGCTCAACTACAGTGAACAAGGGGTCACCGCCATGCCGTTTGGTCTGACCCATGTGAATTTCATAACCGGTACCCTGGACATCCTGCCGGTAAAACCGCGTCAGGGTAGTGGTTTTGGGGGCTTTTAAAATGGTTTCAACCGGTAACAATTCCAACCCCGGGGTGGTGCCTGGCGGGCCTTCCAGCCCTTGCGGATCGTGCACGTAATTGCCCATCATCTGGTAACCGCCACAGATGCCCAGAACATGCCCACCGTTGGCCACAAAATCGGCAAGTTTTTTCAACCAGCCGCTGGACTTAATCCATTGCAGGTCAAAGCAGGTATTTTTGGAACCCGGCAGGATAACGGCTTTAAAAGACGTTAGGGCCTGCGCCTGTTCCAAAAAAAATAGATCGAGGCCATCCAGGGCGATTAAGGGATCAAAGTCGGTGAAATTTGAGATATGCGGAATCCGGATAACCGCAACAGCCGGAATGCCCGAATTTTCAATGAACACTTTTTGGGGATTTTCGATGACGACAGAATCTTCAGGATCGATACGGATGTGGTTATACCAGGGCAGCACACCGAATACATTTTTGCG
>Ga0209536_100017782_pt1 | contig 10046 bp, 11 predicted proteins | sample DeeMarSeWOR28_12_FD_187461 | JGI IMG/M metagenome (GOLD analysis project Ga0209536, IMG submission 187461) | Marine sediment microbial communities from White Oak River estuary, North Carolina - WOR-2-8_12 (SPAdes) (version 2) | ecosystem: Environmental > Aquatic > Marine > Intertidal zone >... | reverse complement strand
CGGCTGGAAAGCCGCCCCTACCGATAAGTTGGTTTTATGGCAACTTGGGCTTTTTAGATAACCAGATTGTTCTATTTATCAATTTGTTTGTTCGGGTTTTCAGTTTCTTGTTTTCCACGACTTGTTTTGCCAGGAAGTTATACCTTAACGTGATTACGGCTCCGGATACATCTCCAAAATATTCTCCTAATTTTTTTCCTGTTTCGCCCGTCAGCGCTCTAGCAAGATATATAGCAACATCTCGTGCCATATTTTTTTTATGTCCTCTGCGCAGAATCAATTCGGTGTCGCAATCAAATTCTTCGCAGACTGCTGAAACGATTCTATCTAAATTAATCCTTGGTTTCAGTTGTCTAAGCTGTGGAATTTCGCTTTCATCTGATCGGTTTGACAAGAACGTTTTTTTTACCCAGGTCACGAAATCGGGGTTGCCAAGAATAAAACCACCTGAAAGCTCCTTTGCAGGATTTTCTAATTCATTTGCGTCGACTTTTTCCACGAAATCTATGTAATTCTTGATGGCATCATTTCTTTTTCGACCAAACTGTGATAACAGCCAATCCACTTCTAACCATTCATGTTGCGATGCTTTCCCAATAAATACCGGATAGCTGCTCCACTGATACTCAGCCGGTCGCTCAACGATATTAGCACGAACGGGATTCAGATGAATATAGCGTGATAATTGTTTTAGATATTCGTCTGCGTCCACCAGGATTGATTTGAACCTTCCTTGGAATAGATGGCCGTTTCGTTGGTATTTACGGTTGAAGTAACCGGCATAGCTGACATTTATCCATTTCATTTTGGTTCAAAATTACATCGAAGCACCACCGTACCATCCTCGTAGACGGTTTCTATTTTGAAAGGCAATTTTTGGAATAGCTTGATCATTCCGACATTGCCTGGAAGCGTGTAGGCCACCAAACTGGTAATGCCGTTTTCGCGAGCGGCTTCACTAATTTTTTCCAACAGGACACCGGCTATTCCCTTCCCTTGCCATTCCTTGGAGGTTGAGAAGGCCACTTCCGCCACCGTGCCGTGTTCGAGTGCATACTCTCCTATACCGATAATTTTTTCAAATCCGAGCTCGCCGGTAACTGCCACGATAGAAAAATTCTTGATATAATCCACCTGCACCATGGCTTCCATATCTTCCCTGTAGAAACTTCTGCGTGTAAAGAAAAATCTGGTTTGAACATCCTGTTCATTCATATTGTAAAAATGCGCTTGAATAAGACGATCATCGACAGGCTTGGTCGGCCGAAAGGTCACCCGCTGACCATCATATACTCGGGTTTCCTCCATTCTGGCGGGGTAAACGCCGAACAAGGATTCATTCAGCGTTCGGTTGCGATCGATCAGGCCGGCTTCCTGTGCTTGTTCGAAAAGCTCATCACGAAACTCCGGATGGGCCAAGCTGATCATTGCCATGGCCCGTTCCTCGTTATTTTTACCGAAAAGATTAACCACGCCGAACTCGCTGACCACATACGACACATACCCCTTGGGAATTACGATGGAGCCAACGTCCGATTTAGCGATAATACGGCTGTCTTTCCCGTTAATGCTTCTGGATGGAATAATCATTATGGATCTACCTCCCAAAGACATCCGGGCACCCATGATAAAATCGAACATCCCGGTGACACCCGAAAAGTGATTTTGGGGGAGGGCATCGGCATATACTTGCCCGGTAAGATCCATAGTGCGGGCAAAATTAATCGCAACCATATTTCTGTTTTGAGAAATAATCGCAGGATGGTTTACATAGTCAGAGGATCTAAATTCCACAGCGATGTTATTATGCAACAATTGATAGAGTGTTTTACTTCCGATAGCACCGCTGGCGATGAGTTTCCCTTCGTTTATACCCTTGAATCTGTTCGTTACCACGCCTTTAAACAAAAGCTCTAGGAGGTCATCGGTTAGGATTTCCGTATGAACGCCGAGATCATTTTTTCCCCCCAAGGATTTAGCAATAACCTGCGAGAGTTCTCCCAGTCCTAATTGAATGGTGGACGTATCCTCAACCAGATTAGCGGCAATGGCGGCAATTTCAGCTGCAGATTCATATTCAGGTAATTCGTATGAACTCAGCAGGTCCTCTTCCTTTTCGACGATGATGTCGACATCATTTAAATGAATAAAGCCGTCGCCGTGGATTCTGGGCATTTGAGGATTTACTTGGGCGATAAGCAGATCAGCATATTGGGCTGCTGCCAGGGTAACATCCACTGAGATACCCAGGCTCATCCAACCAAAATCATCCGGTGGGGATACCTGAATTAATGCAACATGCAGTGGAACCAGTCGTTGCTTGAACAAATCCGGTACGGCGGAAAGCGTCACCGGGGTAATATAGCGTTTATTGGCACGCAGGTTTTTGGTCTGATCAGAACCCTGGTAAATCGATCGGACATTAAAATTGTGTCCCCGGTTTTCATCGGCCAGTAATGCCAACAATGATCCTTCCAAACTTAACAGACGCACGATTTCCACGTCTGAATAGTACATGGCATTATCCATTAGCGCATTAATCATATGCTGAGGCTCTCCGCAGGAAGATCCAATAAACACGCGTTGACCGGATTTTATCATTCTAACAGCTTCTTCAACGGTGCGAACCTTTGACGTGTAGATTTCTTGTAGGGATTTGTCTTTCATTTGGAGTTTCCTTATTCCATCTAATCTCCATGTTCTTCAATCACCTGTGAACGTGAGACAAATGAAATTCCCTGACCGGAATGCGTTCCGATCATCACGCCTTCAACAATTGGCGGATTAACTTTTTGTGATGCTTTCCATTTGACGATGAAATTTGCTCCCGACCCTCCGCTTCGATCGCCTTCCGTAATAATGTAGCGCGTTGATTGCAGCGGTTTAAGCGTCACCGGTTCAGTCAGATAATCCTTGACCAGTTTTCCGTCTGAATCGTAGTAGGACACCGAAACAACCGTGATAGGGTACTTGGAGTCTGTGTTTCGAATACTGAGGGTGGCCGCCAGATCAAACGGCCGTCCCTTCGTCCCGCTGTAAATATGGGAATAAATCGGTACATAGAGTGTTTGGCTCGTTGCCAGTTTGGTATCCTCTGCTGCCCGAACGATACCGCTTGACACCATGGTTACAAACGCTACCAGAAATAAACGGATGATATGTGTACTTGCTTTCTTTTTGGTCATTGTCCTGGCTCCTTGTCTTATCCGACATTCGGTCAACTCATCGTTATGATTTATAATCCTCAATCCCAAATTGGTCGACAAGTCTGCTGCAGACGTGTTCGGCGAAACCAAAACCCGCCTCAGCGAAGATATTGAAGGCGGCATGAACGCCGGCTTCTTTTAGCTCTCGGATCTGATCGTCATACCTGGCCGTTGCTGCAACCATTCCGCCATATTTTCTTTTGGACAGTTCTTTTACCGCATTTAGGTTGGCTCTATGGTCCGCCATGGCCAGCATAACGATACGGATTTTCTTTTGACCTCCGGCCATGGCTCTGTCCCAGAAATCAATATCGGTGGCATCGCCTAAAATGACATTGCGGCCGGCATCCTGGTGTTCTTTCGCAACTTTCGGATCGAAGTCCACGCCGATGACAATGTCACCGTGTCGGTTGCGCATATCATCGTAGGCGGCTGTGCCGATCCGCCCCATACCGAAAACTGCGATTTGCTCATCACCGGGCTCAATAGGCTGGTCGTCAGGGTGGCGTGTCTTGGTTTGAAAGCGGTGCAGTCTTTCGGCCCAATGATCGAAAAGCGAATGAGCGCCTGAATTTAAAGGAGATGCCAGAATAAATGAGAGCGATAACGCGATCGCAATGATGATGAGCCATTCGGTTCCGATCCAACCGTTGCTGACACCGATGGTGCTGACCAAAAGACCGAATTCGCTGTAGTTTGCCAGACTCAGGGTGGCCAGGAAAGACGTCCGCGAACGCAGGTTAAAGCGCGTAAGCAGGGCAAAGAAGAGCACCATTTTCAATGCCACCGCCAAGGTCAGCCCGGCTGCGATTCCGAATGCTTGCAGCGTGGGAGCACCGGATAACCCGATATTGAGAAAAAAGCCGACCAGAAACAGATCCTTGAAACTGAGCAAAGCCTTGGACATCTCTCCCGCTTTTGGATGGCTGGATACGAGCACACCGACAACCAACGCCCCCAGATCCGGCTTAAGCCCCACGAATTCAAAACCTGCGGCACCCAAGCCCAGGGCCAGAAAAACACTAAACAGCAGCAAGAGTTCTTGATGCCCTACCCGGTCTAAAATGATCATGAGCAGGGGCCTTGCTGCGAGAAGCCCGCCAACCAACAAGATGGCCCAGGGTGAGGGAATCTTCCCGGTTGAGAAGGTCAAAAAAAGAACGGCGAATATGTCCTGCATAATCAGGATACCGATAGATACCCGGCCATGCATGGACGCCATTTCCCCTCGTTCTTCCAAAACTTTGACCGCAAAGACCGTGCTCGAAAAACTCAAGGCAAAAGCGATCATCAATGAAAGCTTGAAATCAAGCCCGCTGAACACTGATGTTCCCGTAAAGCTGAGACCGAAAATTCCGACTCCAAAAACGAAAACGGTTATGAGCATATGAATCGATGCCCCAGCCCAGACCTCAGGCTTGGCCAAGTTCTTGAGTCGCAACTTAAGGCCGATACTGAACAACAGCAGCGTCACACCCAGGTTGGCAATTTCTTCAAGAGCCTCCCCGCCCTCAACACCGAACGCATGAAGGACAAAGCCCGCGATCAAATACCCCACCAACGGCGGCAGACCAACGCGGTTGACGGCGAAACCCAGAATGAACGCGATCAATATCCAGAGTGGATCCATGAAGATTCTTCTGCCCATTCACTCAGACCGGCGTGCTGAGTGAACATTTTACATTGAGCGCAATCGCGCTCCATTAAAGTTATATTAATTCATGATATGACACTGTTCCTGTTTATCGATGTACACCAAATTTACCTCGTTGTTCACGGATTAGGAAATGCGTTGAATACCGTCTTCAACAGTATCGTTGATTGGAATCAGGGAATCGAAACCGCTGACCTCAAATATTTCTTTCACATATTCATTTAGGGCGCGTAGAGCAATTTTACCTTCCTTGCGCTTCATTTCCTTGGCTGTGCCTAAAATGACGCGCAGCCCCCCACTGCTGAGATACTCCAATCCACCTAAATCAAATAGTAGTCGGCTTACGCTGCCTTTTAAAATTTTCTCGATGGCTTTACTTGCAGCAGGTGCCTGAGCTGCATCTAAGCGCCCCTCGATTGTTACGATGGTGATTCCGTTTTCGTCTCTATGAGAAATATCCATTTTTTATCCTATTAGCTGGTTTTATCCTTGGCCACTTTTTTCAGTTTTTCATTGGCCCAGATGGCGACCTCCACTCGACGATTCAAAGCGCGGCCTTCGGGGGTATCATTGCTGGCAATCGGATCCGTCTTACCATAGCCTTCCACCGAAAAGCGGCCGGTATTGACATTCTGGGTCATCAGGTAGTCGGCCACGGATTGAGCGCGCCTGCGGGAAAGTTCTAAATTGTATTCATCAGAACCGGTGGAATCGGTATGGCCGACCAAAAGTATATTGGTATCATCATACTTGTTGAGAATGGTGGCCAGTTCGGCCAATTCGGATCTGGAGTAATCCTTCAGCTCCGCTTTATCGACATCGAATAGAATTCCTGAGCTAAAGGTGATTTTTATGCCTTCTCCGACACGCTCAACTTTAGCACCCTGAATGTCCCGTTCGATCTCCGCCGCCTGTTTATCCATGTAATTTCCGATAAACGCTCCGGCGGCACCGCCAACGGCCGCTCCGATCAATATTCCGGCCACGGTGTGGCCGGTTGCATAACCAATAAGACCTCCGGCGGCTCCGCCGGCACCGGCGCCGATAGCAGCGCCCTTGGCTGTGCGGCTCCATTCAGCGCAACCCATGGTCACCGCCAGAAATGATAAAATCAGAATTCCAACCCATACTTTTTTCAACATGGTTTTTCCTCCTTTTTGTAGCCCTGCAGGAATATTGCGTGATACGTCCGCCTAATTTCAGAATTCTTTTATCACGAAAGCACGAAAGATGGGAAGAACGAAAAAGGAATTTTCAGTCAAATAATTTCTCGTCGCAACAGCAACGATTAATATTGACCAGTTTTGCGGATAATAGGCGAAATAACAATTTTAACACAACCTCTAGTGAGGGCATCAAGGATGGGCTTCGACTGAGCTTAGCCGAAGTCAAGCCTTTTACGTATACTTCGAGCTCTTGATAATCCTCCGTCGCATTGTCTGGTATGCCGGAAAAAAGGCAGGACCTGAATAGATCCTGCCTTTGGTGAGAATTATCAAAAGAGGATGGGCTATAATTTAGGTCATTGTATTACAGAAACCTTCCTGCATGGGAGCAATCGCAGATGTTTTTATACATTACTTAATCCTGCCGCCATTGCTTATGCTGTAATAGCGCGCAAACATAAAAGGGAAGCTTGGATTTCCTCTGCCGGCATAGGGACCATAGCCTCTGGCAGCAGCAATCGCCGACGGGTCTTGGGAACCGGCATTGTGAAGGGAGCGCGCTTTCTGTTCTCCGGATGACCCGTCCTGCTTCCGAACGCTGAATCCCCGAATCAGCGCACGGACCTCTCCATCCTCCAAAGCCTCTGCCGTGGCAGCGCAATAGCAGCCGAATAAAACCTTACCGGGTCGTCCTTGAGGATCTTCATAGATCTGGTCCCACTCAATCTGGAACCCGACGCACGACCGCCGAAGGGCGCTATGCTCAAAGGTCCGGTAAAACCAGGTCCCGAATCGGCTGTCGATGCGTCCGAGTGGTCCCCAGACAAGGTCTTGGCGAGAATTCAGATTCCACGTCGCAACCATGGCTTCAAGGGGCATTTGATAATCGAGAGCCACCGTGAATGCCGTTCTGGCCTCCGCGTAGATCATTTCCAACTGCTTGCCGCCGGCTCTGAACAGCACGTATTCCTCCGTCTGCCAAGCGTCCGTGTACTTGACGCGGATCGGCTTGGTAGACTCGAAGATCTCAGAGGCGACGGCAATCCGATACTCGTCGGCAACCACCCAATCGACATCAAGGTCGAGCTGGAATGAAGGCGTGCATCCCGCAACAGCGGTAACCAGTGTCAAAGCCGCGGCAATCAGACGCATGTTCATACGATCTAGTTTCACTGACATCTGAAATCGAATGCTGCCTCCATTCGATTGCAGGTCCATAAGACCGAAGGCGACGTTCACAGATTCAAAAGCGCCTCAACCTTAAACCCCTTAAATGAGGTTCCGCAGCGTGTCCTGAGACTGATACGCAGATACCTCGCGTGGCCCATTTCTCCCGGGAACCTCTTTCTGCATTTTCAGCCTAACCGCCACGTATATGACCTGCACGCGTGGTGGTGGGGAGAGAGGCGCTCGGCGCCCCGCTCCCGATTCTGCTCTACTGTTGCTCTGCAGCCGCAGGCGTTTGCGGGCCTTTCTTTTCTTCACCCTTGGCCTCAGATTCCTGCGGCTCGTTTTTCTTTTCCTCACCGCCCGTCTGCGGCGCCTTCGGCCCCAGGATCACCCACTCGCCCTGGGAACCGGTGAAGAGGCCTTTTTCCGGTCCCTCCTCCCGATTGTTGGGCGGATCGTAGGGCTTAATTCCCGCGCAGCCAGCCATGACCACGACGATCAACATCAAGACCGCCGTCCACCGAACTCTTCGGCTATGTTGGTTGCACATATCCGTCAAAACTTCACCCTTGCCCCGACCGTGCCAACGTTCATGTTCTCGACACTGGGCGCAACATCCCGATTGAGCGAGTACAGGCGATACTGCAAGTAAAGCTCAGTACCGTACTCTTCAAATTGCTGAACCGCTGCCGCTCCGACCGAATATCCGTCGTCTCTTCCGGTGGGAAGATTCATCGAGCGGGTGTAGTCGACACCAAAACCGGTCTGGCCAACGGAAAAAAACCGCGTCAGCCACCCCAGTTTGGCATATAGATTGGTAGGATCGCCTTCGTCCTTGCGGTCCAGCAACCCGGCCGCCATGGTCAGATTCAGCCCGGTACCCTCGTGTAAGATTGAAAACGAACCATCGTATTTTAAGTTGGCATTGTCCTGGTTTGGTTCAGCGACCGCCGCCGCCGCCGCCGCTTTGAAACCATAGCCCTGTCCGCCCCAAAACAAGGCCCCGTCATAACGCTGATCGCTGATCGCCGAGCCGGCCAAATGAAATCCCCAGAAGGTGGGCGTATCATAGCGAAACCTGTTTTGACGGCTCAAACCGTCCTGGTTGTTAAACGCATCACCGACAGTGACATCCGTGAGTGAATTGTCGCCGCGGCTTTCTCTGAACAACATCCCGCCGGCAGGGTCGGCGACACTCGAGTAAGCAATTATATCGACACCAGACATATCGACTTCGGCGGTGTTGTTGGAGGCCGTGTCGCCCTTGCCCAGCCAGATCTTACCAAAGCGTTTGCTGTCCAGCGTCACATCCGCCCAGCGTACATCGAAAAAATCGTCTACATCTTCATCGTCCTGACTGACGTCTCCGGATTCGTTGGAGGTCTGGGCGACTTCAAGTCGTGATCCAAGCGTCAGATCGTCGGTCGCTATAGCCTTGCCTACGAAACGCACGCGGGTATTGCTGGTGTCGTTGTCCACGAAGTAGAGATCGGTGTTTTTGCCGTCATCGATGAGATTGACTGCCCGATTGACCTGCCCTGAGATGGCCAGTTTAACCCGATCCTGACCCGATGTCACGGTCTTTTCAACTTCCCTTTCGGTTTTTTGTGACTTTTCGAATGCCGACATGGCCTCTTTGGCCTCGGTTTGCGCGTCGGTAGCGGTTTTTTTCAATTGGTTCAACTGTTGTTGCAACGATTCCAACTGCTGCTGTTGTTCCTTGATGAGACGTTCCAGTCGTTCAACCGTTTGGGCGTCCACGGTTCCTTCCTGAGCTGCAGCCGGACTCACAAAAAACAACCCAACGGTCAGCAACAGCCCCAAAAAAATGACGGTAGCCTTTCGTTTCTTTTTCATCTTATTCTCCTTTTTGTTTTATTTACAACCCGCAAAAAAAACCAAACTCACCTCCTTTCCGGGGTTAGAGATCGACTAACCCGTTGAAAGTGAAAAACGCGCCAATTTCAATCGTGAAGATAACTACGCCTCCAGCGTTTACAGAATTTAAGTTCAAAATTTAAACGGTATAATAAAATAATCGGAAACAAATGGAACCATAATCGAAAAACAACAGAACCCGCCTTTGGAAAGAAACCGTGTCTCCTTTTTATTGAAACCAGTTAATTTATATATAATCAGGAACTAATGTCGGTATATGGTTTTCAGTATGATAACCGGGTTTGGAAATTGTTAGGAAATTTGGTTAATCATGTTATTTTTCATGGAATTTAATTTTATTTACATGTCTTAATTGCTGAATTCAATAATTAAAACAATTTCCCTGGGAAGAATGGCGGATCCTGCGGATGAAATCCTGCCGGTTTTATTCGTCTGTTCGGAAGCCTCCAATTTTACAACCGGTCAAACAATGTTGGTTGAGGGCTATAAGGCTGCATAAAATCACGTCTGTTTTAAAAACGTCCAGACGGTTTCACTTTTCAACATTCGGGCAAATTTAGTGTCCTTTTTTTCGAGTTGTTCCCATTCCGGCAGGGAATAAACGATAATTTCAGCCGGCACCGGTAAATCTTTGAGATCCCAGCTGATCGAGCGGCGTTCGAATGACTCTAATGTTTGATTAACGACTGCGATCAAATCGAGATCACTGCCGACTCCCCAATCGCCGCGAGCGTACGATCCGAAATAGCCGAGACGCACAATTTCAGGCCTCTGCTGCACCTGTTCGACGGTCCAGGAGCGCACGGCCCGGTCTACCCTCTTTCGGCTAGGCCATTTGAGAACGGACGAATTCAAGGATCTCACCGGCATAGTTGATCGCATCCCTACTCTGGATTTTGCCATAGTGCTCAAACGGCGCTCCTTCCGGGTGCCCGTTGGCATAACGGGTGG
>Ga0209536_100017781_pt1 | contig 10046 bp, 10 predicted proteins | sample DeeMarSeWOR28_12_FD_187461 | JGI IMG/M metagenome (GOLD analysis project Ga0209536, IMG submission 187461) | Marine sediment microbial communities from White Oak River estuary, North Carolina - WOR-2-8_12 (SPAdes) (version 2) | ecosystem: Environmental > Aquatic > Marine > Intertidal zone >... | reverse complement strand
TTAAGCCCACCAGCGCTGATGGTACTGCGGTAACACGTGGGAGAGTAAGTCGTTGCCAGTTTTTTATTCAAACCCGGAGTAATAACTTCGGGTTTTTTTATTCTTTATGGAGGAGCTCCCGAGGCTCCCGGGAACCACAGAATAAGTCGCCATCCCGGCTGAAAACCGTTCGGACGGGTTGCCAGTTTTTTATTCAAACCCGGAGTAATAACTTCGGGTTTTTTTTCTGGGTGGGAATAACAAGATCCACACTGCATTTGGTAATCGTATAATGCGCATATAGGGTACAGTAAAATGGTATTTGACTAATGCGATCGTGTGGAAAACAGCAGTTGACTGGTATTTGTATTTTAGTTAATTTAAAAACTTTACTCACCGAAAGAAAATCCAATTATATTAACTATGAATTTAACATTAACGAGGAGAGCATTCATAAAAAGATCCTCAATGATTGCTGGAGCTTCCTGTATTCACTTTAATTATTCGGGAATTCAAAACAATAAAAACCTTGATTCTTTCGCATTTATTGATGCGTATGAAGCAGCATCAGAGATAAAAAAGAAAAATATCTCCTCTTTGGAGCTAACTCAACTTATAGTTAAAAGGATAAAAAAATTTAATCCCCGGATTAACGCGATTATTGTACTTAATGAGGAAGATGCATTAAAACGGGCGCAGGAAGCGGATACTGCTTTAGCCAGGGGAGAAAACTGGGGTATCTTTCACGGCGTTCCTATAACCATAAAGGATTCTTTCCGAGTAAAAGGAGTTGTCACAACCGCAGGGGCTCCCTTTCTTAAAGATTATGTCCCCGAATGGGACGCCACGGCTGTAGCCCGGCTAAAAAATTCCGGAGCAGTTATTCTTGGACATACCAATGTGCCCTTCCTGCTTAGCGATCATCAGAGTTATAATGAGATTTATGGCAGAACAAATAATCCATGGAACCTGGAAAGAACACCGGGAGGCTCAACCGGAGGTGGTGCAGCAGCCCTTGCCGCTGGATTAACTTATCTAAGTATCGGAAGCGATATCGGTGGATCAATCCGGGTACCAGCTCATTTTTGCGGAGTATTTGGACATAAACCTACCGTGAACTTAATCTCTCAAAATGGCCATATTCCACCCGTTCCCGGATCCCCACTTTTTCCTTCATCTGAACTACCCGTAGCTGGTCCCCTCGCAAGAAGTTCCCGGGATCTTCAATTAGCCATATCCGTCTGTGGCGGACCGGATACGCCTGAAAATATTGCCTATTCATGGAAACTTCCGGAACCAAGAAAGAAAGATATTAAAGAATATAAAATAAAATATGTATTGGATCATCCATCCTGCCCTGTTTCATCGGAGATATACCCATTAATGCAGCAAGCTATTGAAGAATTTAAAAAAGAAAATATAGATGTCAAAGAGGGATGGCCTGGAGAGGTTATTCCCGATGAGCAATATATGAATTATCTATACTTATTAATGGGTGCTATGTCACAAGGCTTGAAGGATGAGGAAATTGAAAAGATAAAAGCCCTTCCTCCCGGCGAACGATCGCCCTTTCAGGAATTGCAATACCGGTCAATAACGGATTCTTATCTTCAGTATAATATAATGGAAAGCAAACGATTACAGGCCAGACAGATATGGCAGAATTTTTTTAAAGAATACGATGCCTTTATATTGCCTGTTGCCTTCGTGCCTGCTTTTCCACACACCAAGGAGCCCTGGGAAAAAAGAAAGTTATATACCCCGGAAGGCCAAAGGTCATTTTATGATATACTTTTCTGGATATCATTCGCCACACTAACGGGTTTACCTGCAACTGTTTTCCCGATTGGTATCAGTAGTTCAGGGTTACCAGTAGGTCTACAGGTTATAGGTCCATTTCTGGAAGATGCAACCTCAATTAAAATTGCAGGGAACCTAAATGAGATTATGGGGGGGATAATACATCCAAAAGGTTATTGATTCATTTTGACTGAATCAGGTATTTATACATTAGATTCAGTAGACCATAAGTACATAAAACAGATATTAATTTGAATACTTCGTGACCATAGATTTCCATTGCGGGGAACATTGATTGAGAGAACGATTCACCTTTTAATTACTCCCATTTTCTGATACTGACGTTATCCGGACCAGGAAAATCATCAGGCACTTCCTGCGTAACCGTTCCGGTAGCCGCCCACTCGGCTCCCCGTTGAAACGTTGTCATGAATCCAACACATTCCATTGAATAACCCATATGCCCGAGGCCAGTATGAAAGATCCTGCCTCTGCCATAATCAACCGTGAATATTAATGGTTCATGCCTGCCCGTACCACTTACCTCCTTGTTCCATGGGGGGCTGTTCTTTTCCACATCCGAAAATGCAGTAACAAGAATTGTCATATTTTTGGCAGGACCACATAACCGGTCATAAAGCTCATCTTTAGCATGCATCCATTTGGAAGGAAGACCTTGCATTATCGGATGTCCGGGAGCACGGTTTTCCATTATATATTCATATTGAGGCCCGTGTGATCCACATTCTCCTTCCGGTGTATCAAGATGTAACCGACCTTCCTGGTCCAGATTGGCATAGGTGCCACTACCGGCATCACGACCTCCCCACCCCCCAAGGCCAATCATTTTATTGAACTCAGGCCAGTTACCCCAGGAGTTGTTGGCTGCATGTACAACCACTAAACCACCTCCCTCCGTCATGTATTTTTCAAATCTTTCTTTGGTCGCCTCTGGCCAGTCAGATGCTCTCCATCCAAAATTCGAAACAATAACATCATAATTATCAAAGGCCGGACTGTATGCAGAATCAGGCTTTGGTTCATCTACAGGAATGGTTTTTTGTCCATTCTCAAGAGGATAAATGGTTAAAAGTTCCTTTATGTCATCCAGACCAATGCTTTTATCATAATGAGGTCCCTGCCATGTATAGGCGGTTCGGTTTATATCTACCTCAAACAATCCGGTTTGTTCAAGAAAATCCTTCATCATCATAGTGGTCTTTGGCCATACTCCATGATTATTCTCCCCGTCAATGATCAATGCTTTCAGTTTTGGACTTTTATTTTGCTGCCTCAGGACATTTTGTGTTGAAATTGCCAAGAGCCCCGTACTAAGGATAAATAATAAAATTATTTTTTTCATGATTATTTATATAATAAAGCAAGATAGATCCATAACTTCTTATCCCGAATCAAATCGTTTCAATTCTTCAACGATTACGCAAAGGAAAGGTCGATCATTAATCCTAAAATTTCCCTTTGACATGAATCTTACCTTCAGTGGCAGTTTATCATTTCCATCTGTTCATCTCCTTCCAACTTCGGACTGACATAAGGGATTCCGAGATTCATTCCACGCAGAATAAATAATATTCCCAATACCACAATGAAAGTCGGAATCAGGCGTGTAAATCTTCTTCTCACACCATTACTGATAAACTGTCCCGCCAGTGAAAAGACAAACATCAGGGGAATGGTGCCCAGTCCAAAAAAGGACATGTATAATACACCTTCCAAAATCCCTCCGGTGGCAAGAGCTCCGGTCAAAGCAACATATACCAATCCGCATGGTAAAAATCCATTAATTAATCCGATAAGAAAGGTAGAGTGAAGTGTACGTTTTTTCAATAATCCTCCAAACTTTTCCTTGATAAAGGCAGTAAAATGATGCGCAGGTTTTAGAACAGCGATCCGGGAAGATATCCTGGATGGAATGATAACAATTAAAATCAACAAAATGCCTGCGATAATAGATAACCACCGCTGGGCACCCGCCATCGATATTCCCTGACCTACCAGGCCGATCAATCCACCCATTAGTGCATACGTAATGGTACGGCCCAGATTATATAATAGTCTGGAGGTTAGCAGGGAAAAGGTGGAATTCCGGAAAACGGGAAGCGCCAATGTGATCGGGCCACACATGCCAATACAATGTAAACTCCCTAATAATCCTACGATAAATGCCGTCCAGAGTATTGTCATTGAAGTATCAGATTTTTTTCTTCCTGGTATTGGGATGGTCCGTGTGTCCAATTTACTTTTAACTGCCATAATCCTTTTTTCAGGCTTCTCACACTGATCACCTGTATCCCCTTTTCATCCGGATCGATTACAAATTCCTGATCTTCCCGAGAACTTGAGGGTCGGAAAAAGTAAATTTTTCCTTTGATGGCATTTACATGATTCCGGGGATAGGTGAGCTGGACCGACTGGGTGGCTGGGGTATATTCTATGACGATCTGTTCCTTTAAGGCCCGTGCATTCCGGATCCTATCAATTTCTCCCTGATATTGAATCTCTTTTTCATAATAGTTTTCGGCAACAAGATGAAAATCCTGCCTGATGGCCTTTAATACCATAAAAAGAATGAAACCAACAAATATGAGAAATACAAAAAATATTTTCCATCCCCAATTCATGATCTCCTCCTTTCTACGGGTCCGAGGAAGTTTGTTTTTACCTCATCGATCACCTCTTTATTTTCATCGATCACCTCGATCACCAACGATGTTTTAGCACTTTTAATACTGCTTTTGGGGATCTCAATAAAAAATACCCCTTCTAAATTCCCGTTTGCAGGTATATTGAGGGATTCCTCCCCCACCCGTTTTATCAATCCTTCGTCTATATTCTGTAGCCTGAGTTCTATATATTTATTTTCAAACGTTTTGTTAACAAACTGAATATTATAAAGATTACTTACCCTGTTGTTTTCCTGTTCCTGATATAACATACCAGGTATTCTCACCACCGTGGTTTCTACCGGAATCCGCGTAGTTAATAAATATATCTGGAGGGATACAAGTAAAAGCAGGATCATACTGTATCCTACTACACGGGTATTAACAAGATTTTTTATTCCTTTTTTAACGCTGTTGTAGGAGGCAAGCCGGATCAATCCTTTTGGACGATCAATGCGTTCCATGACGTAATCGCAGGCGTCCATGCAAGCCGTACAATTTACACATTCCAATTGCGTCCCGTTGCGGATATCAATTCCGGTCGGGCATACGTGAACACAGCGTTTACAATCAATGCAATCCCCATCCTGTTCCACAGGCCTGGTCTGGTTCTTTTTAAGTTTCCCCCTTGGTTCGCCGCGTACCCAGTCGTACATTACGGCGATGGAATTTTCTCCAAGGAAAACACCCTGCAACCTGCCATACGGACATACGGCAATGCATACCTGTTCGCGTAAATAAGCGAATACGAGGTAAAAAAGAAATGTGAAAAACAGAAGTCCCGTAAAACCGGCCAGGTTATTAAGCGGCGACTTGCTTATTAACTCTTTCACCTGATCAATACCGATGAGGTAAGCCATCACAAGATGGGATATCAACAACGAAATAAAAATAAATATAATATGTTTGGATCCTTTTTTTACTATTTTTTCGGTATTCCAGGGCATCTTATCCAATCGCCGTTGTTGATTGGCATCCCCTTCGATCCGGTATTCGATTTTCCTGAAAACCATTTCCATAAAAATGGTTTGTGGACACGCCCATCCACACCATACCCGTCCGAAAACCACCGTAAACATCACAATAAATACTACGAATGAAATGAGAGCCAATGCAAACAGATGAAAGTCCTGTGGCCAGAATGGAGTGCCGAAAATAATAAACTTCCGTTCGAAAATATTAAGAAGCATAAAAGGTTGACCACCGATCCTAATAAATGGACCTATAAAAAGCAGGGCTAGAAGAAGGGTCGCTACCACAATACGATAGAAGTGGAATTTTCCTTGAGGCCTTTTCGGATATATCCAGATCCTTTTACCTCGGGAGTCTACAGTTGAAATATGATCGCGGTATTCCTGATCAATTTGATAAAGATCCTCCATGTTTCAATAGCATTGCCACTGCCTCCGATTCCGTTTGGGTTGTATCCGACTCAACAGGTTCCTGTTCTTCCGTAGAAGGATCGTATAATTCTCCCTGTGGTTCTTTGGGGTTTGCGGGTTGTGACCCGACCAGGTTTACCTTAATGTAACTTGATACATTTCGCATTTCCGAAGGATTCAACTGGGATTCCCATGAAATCATCCCTTTCTGCGGGACTCCGTATTTAATGGTGGAGAATATATTCTTGATACTGCCGCCATGAATCCAGTAGTTATCTGTCAGGTTTGGCCCAACATTTCCACCACCGTCTTCCTGGTGACAAACAGCACATTGTCGTTTAAAGATGGTCGCTCCATTTGCCAGGTCCGATTCGACTGTTGTCACCGTGATATTGTTTTCATCGATGGCGGCGGTGGGAGAACTGGCTTTTTGTGCCTCCAGCGCTGCTTCCGCCCGTACAATAGAGCGGTCGTATTCTTCGGCTGATAAAGGAAGCCAATCAAATACATGATAGGTTAAAAGATAGATGAGTGACCAGAAGATGGTAATATAAAATAACCATTTCCACCAGGGAGGTAAATGATTGTCAAGTTCTTTTATACCGTCATAATTATGATCGAGCAGGATGTCTTCTTCCTCCTCAACAGGTTTTGCCTTTGTCAGCGATTTACTTATTTTCATCCAGATCGTCTCATCCGGCTCTTCCAGATCTTCTTCTTTGGTTTTTTCCTTCTCATGTGTCAGAATAGTCCGTACGACAAATAAGGTATAGATTGCCACCAGCAATACAAGTATGGATATCAGCAAAACCAAACCGATTACAACGTATAACAAGGTTTCCAAATTTGAGTTCTGATCAATGGAAGCATCCGTTTGAGCGAACAAACAAGTAGAAAGGATCAGGTTGACCAAGGTTAAATAAATTTTTTTGAACATGATCTATCGGTTTGAATTCTTAATTTTTCCGAATATTATCTGACACAGAATGATTCACAGTACCATCATCCAGAGGCATTTCCTTCATCTTTTTTATAAATTTATTATCGATCCTGATGATATAGACCAGTACGCCAAGAAAGAATACAAAAAATAAAATGAGCGATATAATCGGCCATACTTCAACATTTTCAATGGTTTGCATTATGTTTTTATACATGATCTATTATTCTTCTGCTACTGTTTGATCTACTTTGATATCGGTGCCTAATCGCTGAAGATAGGCGATAAGCGCGACGATCTCGGCTTCAGGATGTACCTCGATCCCATCAGTACTCAAATTGGCCACGATCTGGTCAGCCTGTTCATAAATCTCATCGATCGAGGATTCTTCATATCCAACTTCATAAGGGACGCCAACCGTCCTCAATGCTTTTATTTTAGATGCGGTAGATTCCATGTCAATATAGTGATCATACAACCAGGGATAAGGAGGCATTATGGAGTTGGGCGACATGGAGGTCGGATCCATCATATGATAATAATGCCAGGAATCGGGATACTTTTTACCCACCCTGTGCAGGTCGGGCCCCGTTCGTTTAGAACCCCAGAGGAAAGGATGGTCGTATACATATTCTCCCGCCTTGGAATATTCCATGTCGTTCGGATCATAACGGACCACCTCATTCCGGAATGGCCGGATCAATTGGGAATGACAGGTATTGCATCCTTCCCGGATATAAATATCACGCCCGTGCAGTTCAAGTGCCGTATAGGGCTTCACACTTTCGATGGTAGGAATGTTGGATTTGATAAGAAAGGTGGGTACAAATTCGATGATACCTCCGATCAGGATGGCGATCAGTGCAAGTACCGTAAAAAGAATGGGTTTCCCTTCCAGTACCCGGTGCCAGTATTTTTCGGCTTTAGGCTCTTTCTCAAGTGCCGGAGCTTCCGCATCCTCATTGGCAATAAATTTTCCTGCCCGGGCTGTTTTTACCAGATTATAGGACATGACGATTACCCCTGTAAAATACAATATTCCACCGATTGCCCTGAGCATGTACATGGGAATGATCTGGGTGACCGTTTCAAGGAAATTAGGATACATCAGGACACCCTGATCCGTAAATTGTTTCCACATCAGACTTTGTGTGAATCCGGAAAAGTACATCGGTAATGCATAAAAAATAATACCCAACGTACCTATCCAGAAGTGGAAATTGGCAAGCTTAATGGAAAATAATTTTGTGCCCCACATCTTCGGGATCAACCAGTAAAGCATACCAAAGGTTAAAAATCCATTCCATCCCAATCCACCGACATGGACATGGGCGATGATCCAATCTGTAAAGTGAGCGATTGCATTTACTTCTTTCAATGACAACATAGGACCTTCAAAAGTGGCCATACCGTAGGCGGTTACTGCTACTACCATGAATTTCAACACCGGATCCACACGCACCTTATCCCAGGCCCCGCGCAGGGTCAGCAATCCATTCAACATGCCCCCCCAACTCGGCGCGATCAGCATGATAGAAAAAACAGTCCCCTTCTATTATCAGGTTCGAACAATGCACGATTAACTGAAGGATAGCCAAATCAGCAAGAAAAATTATGTAGTATGCTGCATCTGCGGCATTCCAACTCAGTGCCATCCATTTGTATATTTTGAAGGAGAAAAACAAAATGGTTTTAGACTTCTTAGATCAATAAAAAATAGATTTGGACCAACAGATGATATAGCTATTTTTCAAATGTCTGAAAAAGGATTAAAAGAAATTTCAAATCCTTCCAGTGCTTTTTTAGAAAAAAGAACAAAAATTGGCAAATTCAAAAACCTAAATCAGGTTGACGAGATTCGGCAAGTTGGTCCTGAAAGATTTTCACAAATCGTTAGAGCCTTGGGGCGGCAAGCAATCGAATCAGAACGGAGCCAATTCCGGACGCTATTACTGAAAAATCCCAACTACTTTGGAAATCTCCCTGAGTTCAAAATTGAACCTGTCAAACCAATGATATCCAACACAAAATATGAAGAACTCCGCTGCATAGGATTCTATCCTGAGGGGGATTTGCTCGAAGCAATAATTGATGTGAAACTTCCTTACGGCTACAAAGGCAATCTATGTTCCCAAGGCTCAATTGAATACGTTCGTTTCTTTGTAGATTGGAACGGTGACGGTGATTTTAAAGATCTTGGAGAGGACGTAGGCATCGCAAGTGTTAATGTACACAACATACAGGACACAAAAGAAGCATGTTTGGACCAGACAAAACCGCTTTCTTATGCTGTAAGAATCAAAATAAATCCGATGAAGCACAAGTGTAGTTTTCCAAACCTTGTAAAAGTGAGAGCCATCCTTTCATGGGATATTCCCCCGCCAGCAGCGAATCCTAATTACTCACCGGTCTGGGGAAATACGCTGGACAAATGGATACAGATAGCCCCGCAATCAGGGGGAATGGTTCTCAAGGACATCTGGGATTATATCAAGGTCGCAGAACTGGAAAAACTAAACATAAAAACTGAAATGCTGAATTTAGACGTGCAAATCTTACAGAAAAAGGAACTCAAGCCTTTTGAATTGAAACAAATCTATGAGGGCAAAGATGTTCCTGAACACCGTTTCAACCTTTCTCAAGTCCTTCAGATAGCAGAAAAGATCAAGCAAAATCCACTTCTCAAAGCAAAATATGTGCTCGACCCAGACTTCAGCAAAGTCATAAAAGGAGTTGACTTAGTTCTCGCCGAAAAAACCAACACAAAGTACGAGGAACTGAAATGCGTCGGTTTGAACTACGACCAAGATACACTCGTAGCTACCTTAACTGTAAAACGACCCTACGGATATAGCGGAAACCTCTGCACAGACGGTAGCTATGAATATGTAGGCTTTTGGGCATACGTATGGGATCAGATCGAACAAATGTGTTACTGGAAGTACCTCGGCAAATCAAGAGTAAATGTACATGACATCGCAAATATCCCAGCAGAAGGCTTGCAATACTCTGTGTATCTACCCGTTGACTTCTCCAACTACAGCGATGAGTGCAACAAACCCCAGGTGCTACGAGTACGTGCGATAATGTCATGGCAAAGCGCACCTCCTTCTAACAACCCTTACTACGAGCCAGTATGGGGCAACAGAGTAGACGCAATAATTCAAATTAAACCTCGACCCAATGTTAAACCAGGTGAGCAGAAGCCATTCATTTGGGCGATAGGCGGGATGGCGGTTGAAAGCATTTCAGGCAACCCGT
>Ga0209536_100017780_pt1 | contig 10046 bp, 15 predicted proteins | sample DeeMarSeWOR28_12_FD_187461 | JGI IMG/M metagenome (GOLD analysis project Ga0209536, IMG submission 187461) | Marine sediment microbial communities from White Oak River estuary, North Carolina - WOR-2-8_12 (SPAdes) (version 2) | ecosystem: Environmental > Aquatic > Marine > Intertidal zone >... | reverse complement strand
AGAACGGCCAGATTTGATGCGGGAAAAGGATTCCAGCAAGGTTGTTACTAGAAAAAATCTTACTTTTTTCCAAAAGCTTTTCCGCGAATATGTCCCAGAGGCGTGGTAGAGGAGTGAACCATGGGATTTTGTGGCGATGATTGCAAATCAAAACGGCGACTCTTTCCAGGTTCTGATTGTGGAGAGGGGTGCGGTGATGAGCGCAAGCTGTGGTACTCCATCGCCTCAGAGCCAGCTCGTTTAGCGGGGGAGCCCGTAAAGCTTTATGCCCTTCGACGAGCGAAAAACAGAGACCCTCTTTACAAAGAGCCTTCGGTCAATGGTCAAGAGTGGAGTTATGAGGGACCGTTTGAGCTTTGGGCTACGATAGATTTTCCTCAATCTGATAACATCAATGAAGAAGCTACAGAGGTCGGTGAACGTACTGAAGCTGATGCAATAGCGTGGATATCTCGAAAAGAATTCGAGGACAGAGAAGCCCCTTATCCAAAGAAGGGGGACATTATTGAATTTTGGTCAAAGCCTCCATTTGGTTATGATAGTCAAGACACTCAATGGGACGTTGTGAAGGCGACAAGAGACGGGAATGTTTTCACGACTTCGGCATTTGTTCAGTATAAATTGGACCTAAAACAAAGAAGCAAATTTGTACCGTTTAGAAAAACGGAGCATTCAAGGATATGAGATTGTCGAAGAGATTAGAGGAAGCGTATAAGGTCCCTACCCCATATGAAATGCACGTAAAGCATGGGATGTCTATCCCTCCTGAATTCATTACGAAGGGTCGCAAAGGTGTAGAAGCGAAAGGGCCACGTTTATTTTTGTCAAAGGGTGATGGTTTTTGGGCGATTGATGCGAAAATTATTGGGCGTGGTGAAACCAAAAAAGTATTTGATGACAAAAAAAGAGCGTCAAAGCTTGCTCGAAAGTTACTTGGACAGCTTAGAGATTATGGCGATGATTTCGTCGTCAATAATGGGAAGCGTTCCTGGCGTGTCCAGGGTGGTGATACTCTTGCTTTTGCGAAGGCACAACAGGCTGTAAAGGTGTTCTTCAAGAGGGGATGATGATGAATATCGAGCGAATCAATCAAATTTTGAATAAAGCGATTGTTGAGTTTCAAGAAGGGGAGCTTGAAGGGCTCGCTGAGAAAGCTGTTCTTGGAGGGTATAAGGTCAAGTCTCCTAGCGCTTTTGGGGTGGAGCCTGAACCTCCTTGGCGTGAAAAAATGATGAATTTGAATTATGCTGATTACACGCCACTCACAAAAATATTGGGAAAGAAGCTTCAAGGGCTTAAAAAGGATATTCCAGGTGTGGTTGGTGTGAAAATGTTTAAGAAAGAAGTCTTCAAGGGCAAAGATGTGGAGCGGAAGTATGAAGTCAAATTCAAAGGAAAGAATGCTCCATTTGGATTACATATAGTTGTTTATAATAATGCTGTTCATTTGCATGTTCCGAGCCCGAAGGATACGAGAAGAGTTACGAGTGTTGTTGCTGCAAAGATACCCCTTACAGGCGATATGGTGCCTAGTAAAGCATATAATTCGATTAAGTCTCACTTGAGAAAATATTTGGACAATATTGGGTTTGACCCCAAAGGATAGGGGGGGTGAGTCAATGAAAAACATCGACAGAATCAATCAAGTTTTGAATAAAGCAATTGTTTCGTTTCAAGAGAGTGAAATCGAGACTGTTTCTGAAAATCTCATTGAGTCTGGACCATCCTGGAAAAAGACACCAGACGGTTATGAGATGAAGACCAAGATGGGTGTCGCAAAACTTACAAAGCAAGGGACGAAAATAAATTCTCCATGGGTTTTGTCTCTTGGCGATGAATCTGTAAAGCTCCCAAGGAAAGCCAGTTTTGACCATGCTGAAGGGATTTTGAAGGAGTTGGGAGCGATATGAGTTTATCGGAGCAGCTCCACGAAGCGGTTGGGTCCAAGAAACTTGAGGAAACAGCGGACCGTCTCGTTTTGATGCCGGGTCAAATGGTCGCTGTAAGAACCAAGCGTGGCGTCAATGTCATAAAGAGGGGGCGTATCACTCAGGTTGATAAGGCTTCAGGGTTTGTGCGTGTTCAGGATATTTCATCAGGGACGACTCTCGAAGTGGATGTTGACCCGTTCAAATATGTCGTTTGGGTGTTGCCACCTCCTGGCTCGAAAGTCGATAGGATGACTCGAATCAAGACATTGTATGTTCGAGGTGGGGGGCTTAGGCCGAGTGCTTATCAGGGTGGGAAATGGCCATAATCAATTTGCCAGAGCAATTTATGAGTATGAAGTTTGCTTTTGTGTGTGCTCATTGTGTGAAGCTTTATAGGGGATTCCAAAAAGGAGTTAATCATTGTGGTTATGAGTTGCATGGTAAAGATTGTGGTGGTCCTATGGGGAATCCTAGAATGGCTTTTCCTCAGTACGAGGGCGTACTGACAAGGCAGACAATAGCGGATAAGTGTTTTCTTTGTGGAAAACCTTCTGAGAAATTGATTCATTTGCCAGAAAACGGCGGGTTCCTTGGGGCCTGTAAAGAGCATGTCGAGATGGTAAGGCCAAATTCGTCAAAGGCGATGGTGCCTGTTGAACAGAAAGAGACCATCGCGTGAGAATAAGCGTCAAACCGAGTCCGAAGAATAAAAGGACTATGAAGCTGATTGATACCCTCCCAGAAAGGGTCGAGGCTATAGTCAAGACGTTTCCACAGCTTGTTGCTCAAGATGTCCTTGAGATTCTGTTGTCTACAGCGCCTACTGATATCGAAGGATATCCGAAAATGTTGAAGGTGAGGGATTTGCCGAGCATTCAAGGGTGGGAGTTGACAGCTATTTTACCTCCAGGTTGGGCACACTCTCAACGATTGCGGACAGTTGACGTAAAAAGAACAGTACTATACATTAAGCCAAAGACAAGAGGCGGTGTGGTGGTTGAGCCTGCGACTGTAGTGTTACAGCGTAGCAATCCTTGGACAATGGACACTTTGCCTTATGAGCCTGACAGGTTTGAGGCAGGGATTACGTCGAGACGAGTGACCGAGAAAGAAGCTCGGAAGATTGAATCGATGCGACGTGCAGAACTTCAAAAAATTCGAGTTGAATTGAAAGGGTTGGGCGTTGAGTTGAGGCCACCAGCGAAAGTTTTGCTAAGTCGTCGTGTGACTCGTGATATTGTATTCGAAGTGTTGCGTCATGAGTTTGGGATTGCGCCTGTTCAGGGTAGGGCTCACTGGAGACCAGCTATCAAGATGGTCAAGGGTACAATCACAAAAAAGGCGCTAAAGAAACTTGAGGATTGGATTTATAAACCAAATGACTTGAGATATATGAGTGCTGAAGACCTACCATATGAGAAGGGTTCAGTTGCGAAGCGCATTAAACGTTTTCAAGACCTTGTGGCATCAGGGGCTTAGATGAGCGCCAGAACGGGCACTGTTTTTCTTAGAGATTTTGATGAGGGGTTGGTTCGGACGATGGGTGCCGAGCTGATTGAAATCGAACTCGATGGTGAGAAGGTTCAAGATTATGCTATCAAGATTGATGGTGTGATGGGGCCTGATTTGTACGGTGGTGCTATTCCTGTCATTTGGCAGAATCCAGAAAATACATATCAAGAGGGTCTCCTTCCTCATGTCAATATTTCTCGAACTGCTGTAGTCACAGCAATGCAAAGATGGTTTCCTGGTGGTTATGAGTACAGGACGCCAGCGGCTATGGCTCAAACAGTTACTGCTGGCAATGGCGTTCAGGGTCCATCACTTTTGGAGTTTAAAAAGTGGGCGTATCCTTATGATATCAGTTATGATGTCCATCTCAGAGCACGATTGAGAGCGCAAGCTGATAAGATGCTCAAACAGATAGGCCAGAAATTTTGGGCTTATGGACAAATTTTTCTGACTGATTCTGAGGGGGCCGAGCGTGGATATTATGCTTTTCAAGAATCTTTAGATACTCTTGACGAAGTGGCTGATGTGGCAGACCGTATGATAGGGTGGACCATTAGTTTGAGATGTGAAGCAGAATTAGATTTTAATGACCCCTATATCGCTAAGACTTCACCAGAAGTGGTAGTCAGTGTAGAATCGAAAACATCAGTAGAGGAAGGGTGAATAAAATGGCTTGGTGGATTTATTTGGGCAAAATTACGACGCCAGTAAGTGGAGGAGTTTCAGCCGTTATCAATGAGAAGGGTTCCAAGCCTGTTGTTGCTGAGAAGGACCCAAGTGTCCCTACTGTTTTGGTTCCGAGATTGAAATTTGAGGCCCCGATGTCTTCAGTGCATCATCTTCTTCGGCTGAAGAAGGTTGCTCCGCTCAAGCCTCATCAAATCCCAAAAGAACCAAAACCTGAAGAAAAGGAGCCAACGGCAAAGGTAATTGAACCTGTCGTTGAGCCTAAAAGTGTCTATGAAAGTCCAGAAGAGCCAAAAGAAAAAGAACGTCTTTCGTATGAAGAGATGCATGTGGTAGCATCAGACACAGACGAAAATATAAATATTGAAGAAGAGATTGAAGAGTTATTTTAGGTGCGTGTAGTGTTGAGGAGAAGGCGTAGCTGGAGAAGGAGAAATGGAGGCATGAAAATCTAGGTCACGTCGAGGCAGAGCCCACGGCGGCGGGAGGAAATAGGTTATGGCTGAAAGACTACATCCAGGTGTGTATGTAGAGGAGCGGCGTGGCGGGCTCGCCCCGATTCAGGGAGTCTCGACCAGCAACATGGGTATTGTTGGTTTCACAACCAAAGGTCGCACAGGTGTTGCGACTTTAGAGACGAGCTTTTCTCAGTTTGAAGCTGAGTTTGGGACCTTTACGTCACTTAGTCAGGTGCCGACTCACACTTATGCATTTTTTGCCAATGGTGGGCGACGTGCTTACATCGTTCGCGTTGTGCCTTCGGATGCAGTGGCGTCGGCGGGTGAGATTACTAATCCGATTTGTGAGGAATCAATCGGTGAAGGTGATGGAACCACAAAAGATTTCAGTTCAGGTTTGACTGACCTTGCCAATTTGCCTGTTCAAGCGGTGACTCCTGCTCCTGGTGGGGTATCGATTACTTATTACGAGGATGGGACTCCTATTACCACACAGGTTCTGACTGTATTGCCAGCGCCTGATGGTGCGGCTGGTGTGTCTGCGGGAAGCAACAATTCTCTACTTGGTAGGATTGTTGTAGCAGACGACAAGGGGCTTGTACCAGGGACAGTTATTATCAATACAGAGGTGAGTTCTGGTGCTGTGCTCTATGGTGATGGTTCAGGATATGCACCAGGGGCAGCGCAAGAAGGTATTGGTAATATTTATGATTCTGGTGGAATCCAGCGTGGGTACATCGATTACGATACTGGTATTTTCAATCTTTCGTTTGATACAGCTACACCATTGGTCCCAGATGCAGGCGCTGATGTGAGTGCTGATTACACGCCTCTCGGAACTCTCGTGACGATTTATGATGATGGTGTTGGTGGTTTGGATTCAACAACAACAACTCTAGATAGTGGGTCGATTGACTACACTACTGGAGCGGTTGCATTTGTCATTAATGCAGGGTCTGGGGCTCCTGCAAACAAGCAACCTCTCAATACTTGTTATTCTCAAGTGATTTGGGATTATGAGGCTATCTCAGAGGGTGAATGGGGTGATGGTCTGAGCGTGGACGTTCGAGGCGATGATGACTTTTTCACTCGTGCTTCGGCTGCTTTCTCGCGGTATGATGTTCTTGTTTATCTCGATGGCGAGCTTAAAGAGATTTTCGAGGACCTGAGTTTCACTGACTCAACAGACAGTCGTTATGTTGGTGATGTCATCAATAATGATGGAATTGGTTCAGACCTTTTTGTACTTACAGAGCCTTCAAATGCTGATTTAGGACCTGAAAGGCTGAGTGGCTATGCTCGTTCTGTGGGATGTGCTGCGGGTAATGGCGGTATTCCTACAAGTGACCCGACTCTTGATTATGGTTCGACAGATGGGACTGCTAGTGGAGGTGGAGTGGGCTCTGCGGCTATTCCTGACGGAGTAAGGACTCTTCCTTTGGAGGCTCCTGTTCAGGCTGGTTCTGTCTCTATTGAGTACGAGGATGTTTCTGGGGAAACTCGGACAATTACAGATGACGGTGATGGCTATCTTATAGGTGATGTCGATGGGACAGCTCCGTCGAACTTGAATGTCATTGATTACACCACAGGTCATTTCTCTTTCCGAATTCCTTCTGGCCAAGAGATTCAAGAGCCTGAAACAACCCATGGAGCAGGACCTGCTGTTGTGGTTTCTGGCTCGATTGCTACAGCGTCTTTCTACAAAGAACCAGACTTGTCAATCGTTGAGAATGCAGCAGCGAATGGTTCTGATGGTGCGAGTGCTGGTGTTGTGACTCGAAGTGAGCTTACAGACCCGACTCTTCTGTCTGACAGAGAAGGAATGTACGCTCTTCTCACAACCAACGAGTTGATGAACGTGACAATTCCAGACGCGGCTGGTGATGTCACAATGTCGAGTGACCAGGTCACAGAAGCAGAACGAAACGGCGAATGGTTCGTTATTCTTGCTACTCCTCCTGGTTTGACTCCACAGCAAGCTCAGAGTTACAGAGTCAACACGTTGGGACTCAATACGGGTTATGCAGCTTTGTATTATCCCTACATTACAATTACTGATCCTGTGACAGACCTTCCTGTCAATATCCCTCCTGGTGGTCATGTGGCTGGCGTTTATGCTAGAGTCGACAACACGAAGAGCGTGGGGAAGGCTCCTGCGGGAGTGGAAGACGGCAAGCTCAGCTATTCGATTGGTCTTGAGAGGACACTTGAATTTGCTGAGATTGATGTGCTCTATCCAAAACAAGTCAATGCTATCATTGACACTGCCCAAACGGGTCGTTGTTTGTGGGGTGCTCGGACTCTAGAGAATCCTCCAAGTGACTTTAGGTTCATCCATGTTCGGAGACTCTTCAATTTCTTGAAGATGTCGATTTTCAACTCAACTCACGGGTTTGTGTTTGAGGATGTTGGGGCTTCGCTAAGACAAAGAATTCGTTTGTCAGTTCAGAGTTTTCTTCTTACTCTTTATGGCCAAGGGTTATTCAAGGGTGACAGTCCAAGTGAAGCGTTTGACGTGATTTGTGACGAGACGAACAATCCTACAGAAGTTGAGGACAGTGGGACTGTTATTTGTGATATTTATGTGGCTGCAAATGTTCCTGGCGAGTTCATCGTGTTCCGAATTCAACAGAAATTTGCGACAGCGGCATAATAAAGACAGGAAAAAATAATGGAAAAAGTGCTACCAGGGGTGTTACGGAATATTCTTGAAGAGGCTGAACAAGGCTCAAATTTTGAGCCTTCATCGAGAGAATCCCTCTTTGAAGACGAGCCTATTTGTGAAGACACCGGAACCCCCTGTTGGCATTTACAAGAAGCCAGCCAGTTCATCGCTGAAGATTTCGCTGAAGTCACAGGGATTGATGCTGAAATCCTTTCAATTGCACTCACAGAAGCAATGAAATGCGACAGTGGGTGCGGTGCCAAGTACAAGACAGAAAAAGGTGATTTCAAGGGTGGAAAAGGGGTCGCTTTTCAGAATTGCGAGAAGTATGCTCAAGAGTGTTGCTCTGGAGTGAAAGACCCTTCTGCTTTTTGTGCTTACTTGGGTCGACGAGCTGGAAAAATTTAGGTTTGTTTGCAAGGGCAAATATTTGCCTTTTAAAGGGTGAAAAACATGGATGCAGCAATTACCAATAATGGGACAGAGGCGAAATTTATTCCGGGGCCGAACATCAATCTAGATGCAGGCGAGACAAAAACCTTGTCAGATATTAGTTTGGGAGAACTCGATTCAAATGAAGTCATCAAAGCGGGTGTGGTAGCTGGTACTCTTTCTATCGAGGTGACTCCTGGAGCCAATGATGCAGCTTTGGCAGACCAGGGAGCAGTAGTATTCGGAGCGCTTCCTATTTATGCTGTGGGTGACCTTCCAACAGGATTCAATGGTCGTGTAGCGTTTGCCAGTAATGGTCGAAAAGGCGCGGAAGGTGTTGGAGCTGGTACAGGGGTAGCTGTGTACTATAATGCTGTTACATCAGAGTGGTTGAAGATTTACGACAATTTGCTCGTAGAAGCTTAGTCTCGGGGGTGTTAGGTGGCTGTAGAACCTGGCATAATAGACCAATCAATATCAGCAGGGGGCCAATGGGATGGGACAGTTCCTCCTGGTACTCCTGTTGATGATTTGGGTATTCGGACGTTTCCAGTTGCAGCGACAGGCGGCCTTTTTGAGCTTCCATGGATAGGCGCGACGAGTTCTTATGAGACGTATGTTATCGATAAGATAATGGTCGATTTTGGGCTGTCTGCTACCAATTCGGTTGCGATAAAAAGTGCAGGTGGAGATTCTTACGAATTGGCTGCGCCTGGTGCGGGTCTTTACATTTACACGGGACCTCTTGAATTGGCCTGGGATGAAAAGATTGAAGTTACATCTTTGACCAGTGCGAATGCAATGAATGCCCGTGTTCATGGACGACCAGGGCGGCTTCGACCAGCGAGTTTTTAGGAGGTAATGGGTAATGGGTCGTTTATCAGAGCAATTAGGAGTTGCGATTAGTCCAATTTTGCCTGATTGTGAGAAATTGATTGTAAAAGTCGCTCGGCTGCACAATGAAGATTACCCTGGTAGAGGTGCCCATGGAGTATTGCCTGTCTTGGTCGTTGGTCATCAAGATATGTCCGAATCTGAATGGGCGTCGTGGGTAAGGATAAATGGCATGGGTCCCTATGGGTTAGCCTATGCTTCAAGGTTGGCGACAGAAGGCGTTGACCTAAAAGACATGTTATCAACAGCTCCAATGGGTCGCCAGATGAGAAAGCCTGGTGGCGGTCCAAATTACGACCATTTCTCTTCAATCGACAGAGCTGGGTATGTGTTAAAACTGGTAGAACAATGGCCTTCACTGTACAATTTGATTGCTGAGGAGATGGGAGAGGAAACGATGACGTTGAGTGAGTTTGTTCGACGTGTCCAAGAATTGCCGTCTCCGCAAGAGGTAGGTGAGGGGCGTATGGTAACATTGGGTGATTTGATAAGTCGTCTTGTGACTATAACGCCTGCCTTTTAGGTGGAGGGAGTAGGAGAGGGATATGCCAAGAGCAGCAGCATCAGATCCATTACATAGCTTTAGATTTCATGTGCGTTCCAACAATGCTCCAGCAATAAATGGAGCGGGGGATGATATTCTTCAGCCAGATGGTACAGAGGATGGATACATAATCGGAAATGGAACGGAAGCAGGATTCAATAGTGTGACAACACCTGAGTTGACTGTTGAGAATGCTGAGTACAGAGAGGGTGTTCGAGTTTATACGATGAAATTCCCTGGTGTGCCCACTATTGCAGATATTACTCTTAATAGGGGTGTGGCTCGATATGATACTGCTTTCTTCAATTGGGTTTTGGCTGCGGTTGAAGGGAATGAGTATCGGACTGATTTGATTATTTTTCATGTTCAGCGTCCAGCTCTTGAACAGACTCAAGATACGACAAAAGGTCCTAATATTGATGTCACTGGAGATGGAATCGTTTCCAAGTTGTATAAACTGTATGAATGTTCACCTGCACGAGTAAAACCAGCGGCGGATCTCGATGCGTCAACAAGTGACGTGAGTATTGCAGAGCTTGATGTTGCGTTTGAGCGTTTCGACATTGAGCGGCCAGCCGCTTAGTAATTGAGGAGATTGAAGTCTTGCGGTCCATTTCGTCATAGCTCTGGCTAATGGAGCCGGTGTGAGGCACTATGGGCCTGGGAGGGTCAAGTGCCTCGATTACGTTACCTCGATATGCTCCAAGTGTACCCATTTTGGCTGTTTGATGCCAGTGGGTTCGCGGGCAATCCCCTGTTTACGATTTTTGACCCGTCGTTCGGTTTTTCTGCGATCACTTCTCCAGAAATCACGATTGAATTAAGAGATGTTCAACCTGGGAATTGGGAATACAAGCGCCGAGCGGTAAAAACGGCTGATGTGAGTCCTATTACTTTATCGCGTGGTACTCGATTCTACG